>Ga0114975_10002058_pt1 | contig 13891 bp, 25 predicted proteins | sample S_130626_EF_Meta_FD_87031 | JGI IMG/M metagenome (GOLD analysis project Ga0114975, IMG submission 87031) | Freshwater microbial communities from Lake Simoncouche, Canada to study carbon cycling - S_130626_EF_MetaG | ecosystem: Environmental > Aquatic > Freshwater > Lake | place: Lake...
AGATTTTTGCATTCGCTCTAAGCCTTATGATTTTTGTTCGATAAAAAATCACTCTGTCAAGTTGATACAAATTAAAAAATATTACGAACACCTTTTGCGGGAGTGCAATATTTTTTACGTTACAGAGAACCAAAAAGTTGTGTTTTTTATCGCCATATCCGAACACGATGACCGCGTAGAAATGCAGTTTGTTTTTAGCGGCACATTCGATTTGATCAAAAACGCAAAAGCTTTTAGAGAATTTTATTGGGAACGGTTTGCTTGTTACAAACCCTTTGTGGGCGTAGTTAAACGAGAGCACAAATTAAAAACATATTTAAATTATATTAAAAAAAGAGACTCTGACGCAAAAATTTTCCTTGACAATGGTGAGATTTTAGTATCATATACCAGAGATGGCTTATAAAAACAAATATGACAAAACAGGCGCGGCGTTTCAAATCGGCGAAAAAGCTGAGTGTTCGTTCGAAACTTCCGTGAGTAAAGCTGGACTTTCTTGTGAAAAATCCTCTTTCCCAGAAGAGATGAGACACATTGACTTTTGGATTGAGGGCGTTAAGACACCGCGAACAGCAGTGGATGTAAAATCCCGCAAAAAAATCAAGCGAGCTGACGATAAATTCAATGACGATGTAGTGTGGAGCGAATTCGCTAACGTGCAAGGCAAAAGAGGCTGGCTGTATGGAGATTCTGACATTATCGCTTTTGAGCGTCCCGAAGACTTTCTGCTAGTCAATCGAAAACTTTTGGCGCGTTTGTGCGAAAAGCTGTGCGATCTCTCGAAACTAAACGTGGATACCAAAATGCCTCTCTACACTGGCTACCAAAGAAAAGGCCGCAAAGATCTTCTTTCTTTGATTAAAATGGCAGACATTACAACTCAAATAAAATATACCGCACTCGCAAAACAATGAAAATGCCCAAAATTACCGTAATCGGTGAAAATAGTTTGTTTCCGTGGAAGCTGGGGGACGAGCCTGTTTGTGAAGAATTCGAGCCGCTGCCCGAAAATCTACACAAATTAATTCTTGACAAAGTTAAATACGTGATCCAAATTAACTCCACCAAATTTCACAACAATGAAGCATTCATCGAGTGCTACATTACCAATAATTTCGACACAGGAACTGTTGCTTTTAAATTAACTTATGAATAGCTTTCAAACTTTTACCGTAATCATTCTTCTCATCGTTTTAGAAACAATAAAATAACAATATGGCATATAGTAAATATAGAGTATTTGACAAAAAAAACAACTTTCATCAATCGTATGATGAAGCGTTACAGGGAGGCGAACAGTTTGCTAAAGACTGCGCACGGCAAATTAAAGGCTATGTATTAAAATACGGCGAAAGTGATTTTTTCAAAAGCGAAAATCCTTTTAAGCTGTATGATTTCACAGATCAGGTAAAATAAAATGAGTGCATTTTTCGTGGGAGATCCACATCTAGGACATAAAAACATCGCTAAGTTTCGGCCATGGGTTCAATCCACGGAAGAAAACACTGCTATATTTTGCGATTTTTGGCAGAATACAATTCGCAAAAACGACATTGTTTTTGTTATGGGAGATGCGGCGTTCTGTGATGAATCATTAGATGTTTATAAAAATCTTCGAGGGCGCAAAATTCTTATCAAGGGAAATCATGATGACTATGTTTCCACCCGAAAGCAAACAGAAGCTTTTGATGAAATTCACGGCATGTTATCATATAAGAAGATGTGGCTCACTCACTGCCCAATTCACCCGCATGAAATGCGTGGTCGAGTCGCTAACGTGCATGGACACGTTCACGCCAAAAGCATTAAAAAAAGAACATGGTATGGAGCTTGGAAAGATGATCCTCAATACATCAACACTTGTGTCGATCATGTTTATGAAAAAACTGGCGGACGAAACATCTTTACTTCTCTAGAAGAAGTTCGAGCTCAGCTAAATATAAAATAAAATTTATCGTCACAACGTATGAAAATCCGCATTCAATATCAAAATATTGTCAATTATGTTTTAGGCTCATGCAGCTATCATCCTCTAGAGCTTGAGATTGATCCAATGAGATATGAAATAAAAAACAATAGCATTCTAGACACCAAAACTCAAATCGACTATCCGCAGGAAGAAGACTATTGTAAATTCATTGCAAAAGTCGAACAGCTAAAGCTGGCAGCGCATGATTTTGATTCGTTGCAAGTGCAAGGATTTTGCCGCGAAATAGAAGACTTTTCCCCATTAGAGATTAACTTATTATGATTTCCACACAAGTATCACAACTCATTAATGTCGATCTATCTGATTCAGAAGCTAAAAACATAACCATCAAATATGTTTGCGCGTTATTTAATTGGCAAGCTTCATATTTTATACGCATAGACGAAAAAAGCGGCGAGGATTGGGTGTTTAATAGATCGACTTTCTACTCGTCTCATTCTTTTGAAGCGGAAACGAGGATGAGAAAAGCCTCAGAACGAGACAAATTAGCGTATCAATTTCTAAAAGAAATAGCAGACACTTAAAAAAAATAGTGTAAATATGAGAGCGTGAAAAGTTTTTTCTCAAAATTAGCGAGCCATTTTGGGTTTAAAAAAAACCTTTCTGGCTCTTCTTCTATTGAATCTAAAACTTTCGACAAAATGCCCAACAAATATCCCGAAAAAATTGCTTTATCACCGCAAACTAATGGCCCTTATCTTCGTAAAATCGAGCCTAAAGCGATTGTAATGCACGATACAGAAGGCAATTACAGCGGATCAATTGACTGGACAAGTCGCATCAACAATCCGTCAACTGGCAAACGGCTTTATGCAAGCTATCATTGCATTGTCGCACGAGATGGACGCAGAACAGTCACTAATCGCGACGATAATAGAGCGTATCACGCTGGCGTTAGTTCGTTCAAAGGCATGACGAGCCTCAATAATTTTGCACTCGGTGTAGCGTTTGAGCGAAGCTCTTACGGCGAGCCTCTACAAGCCGCCGCCATTGAGTCCGCTATCGAATATATAGCGCCTTTAATGAAGAAGTGGGGCATTTCTATTGATATGGTTACTGATCATAGAACAATCGCTCCGAACCGCAAAAAAGATCTCAATCCGAAAGAGTTTGCTAAGTTTCACGAAGCATTAAAAAAGCATTTAAAATAAAAAAAAAGAGTGTAAATATCTGCAAATGGAGCCTGAAAAGTCGATGATTAAAGAATTTGTGGACGGTGGATGGATTATCCCCGTTATTGGCTCGGCAGCGATGCTCGCTCGTCTTCTTTCCACTCAGAAAAAGATTGGAGCAATTGAATATTTCAAAAAAATAACCGCTGCGGCGATTTCTTCTTCTATTGCTTGGTTTATTTTAGAGCAGACAGACATTTCATCGCTTTACAAAGCGATTTGTTATGGCGTTATTGGTGTTATCAGCCCAGAAATAATCAATGGAATCATTAAACTTGGCAAGAAATTCCAAGCTGATCCTGAAAAATTCGTCAATAAGTAATTTTATTACTATGTCGGTAGCGTTATAGTTACAGTTGCAACTCATTCTTAATAAGATTGAAGGTTTTTTTAAAAAAAACTTAAAAAAAACTGTGTAAATAACCATAATGCCACGACACTTACAGTCCGAAATTCATTCCGACTTCTCATCTCAGAGCGGTGTTTGGGACAATTACAAAGATTTGGTGCTTGGGCTTTACAGCGCTTCAACAGATCCACTAAAAACAGATTTCGACAATCATTTAATCAGAGAATACAATAGAAAGATTGATAATCTTGGCCAAAATGTTTCTTTGTTTATAACACCTTTTGACGCTGGATATAGGTTCGTCGGCGGTGGAGAAACGCCAGACGCGAATTATGTTTTTGTGTATACTATAGACAATGAACAAGTCTTCACTAATACAGATCAAGCTGTTCAAGTTATAGATGATTATGCTAACTCTTAATATTTAATAAAAATGGCTAAATTAACAGCATCCCAAGACGTATCGCAATTCTTAGCTTCAGCCAACAAGGTTGATGCTAGAGACGTTCTTGGTGCTGTAGAAACAGAAGATTTGATTAGTATGACATTAGTTACCGCTGCTAATGATACTGTTAAAGGATATGTCGGAAATATTGGCGCTCTGGCTTTTTACAGTCAACCGACTTTGAAAGGGTTGTCGTTAGGATCTAGCGTCACTTCGATTGGAATGTATGCGTTTCGATACTGCTCTGGTTTTACAGGCTCTTTGACTATTCCAAATTCAGTGACTACAATAGCGAGCTATGCGTTCGAGGGCTGCTCTGGTTTTAATGGATCTTTGACTATTGGTAATTCAGTCGCTTCGATTGGAAATGCTGCGTTTTACGGATGCGACGGCTTCACAGGAACACTTACCATTCCAAATTCAGTGACTTCAATAGCGAGCAATGCGTTCCAAGATTGCGGTGGTTTCACAGGAACTTTGACTATCGGTAATTCAGTGACTACGATTGGAAGCTATGCGTTCCAATCCTGCAGTGGTTTCACAGGGTCTTTAACTATTGGAAATTCAGTGACTACGATTGGAAGTTATGCGTTTTATAATTGCTTTGGTTTCACAGGTTCTTTAATTATTCCAAATTCAGTGACTTCGATGGGAAACTATGCGTTCGACAGTTGCTCTGGTTTTAATGGTTCTTTAACTATCGGGAATTCTGTCACTTCGATTGGAAACTATGCGTTCCGATCCTGCAGTGGTTTCACAGGATCTTTAACTATTGGAAATTCAGTGACTACGATTGGAAGCTTTGCGTTCTATAGTTGCGGTGGTTTCACAGGATCTTTAACTATTCCTAATTCAGTGACTTCGATTGGAAACTATGCGTTCAAATTCTGCGGTGGTTTTACAGGATCACTTGTTATTCCTAATTCTGTGACTACGATTGGACAGGATGCGTTCATGGGCTGCGCTGGTTTTACAGGATCGCTCGTCATCCCAAATTCTGTCACTTCGATTGGAAGTTATGCGTTTTATCAATGTAGTGGTTTCACAGGATCACTTGTTATACCTAATTCAGTTACCTTGATTGGGATCGGAGCTTTTCAATTTCTCACTACTTTTACGGGAACTTTAAGCATCGGCAACTCTATAACTTCGATTGGAAACAATGCGTTCCAAGGCTGCGGTGGTTTTACGCGAATCGACATCAATCGCGCAGTCGCGCCCACTATCGGCGTAAATGCATTTTTAAACATGACGGGAGTATCACCAGCAGTCATCCATGTTCCAGTTGGCGCAACTGGCTATGCCGCGAGTTACAACGGACTAACCATCGTAAAAGACCTCTAATCAAATGGCTAAATTAACAGCATCACAAGACATCTCTCAATTCCTAGCTTCCGCCAACAAGACTGAAGCTGTAGGCGTTCTTGAAGCTATCAAAACAGAAAATCTACTTGCTTCAACGCTAATCGTCCAAAGCAATGACACAGTGAAAGCGTATCTTGGGAATATTGCTGCTAGTGCATTCGTTAATCAAACAACTTTAAAAGGCTTGTCGTTAGGATCGAGTGTGACTACGATTGGCAGTAATGCGTTTTATCAATGCGCTGGTTTCACAGGCTCTTTAACTATTCCAAATTCAGTGACTACGATTGGAGAATATGCGTTTACACTCTGCAATTTCACAGGTTCTTTAACTATTCCAAATTCAGTCACTACGATTGGATATCGTTCGTTCAATGTCTGCTCTGGTTTTAATGGATCATTAACTATTGGAAATTCAGTCACTTCGATTGCAAGCTATGCATTTTACGAATGCTTTAATTTCACAGGGTCTCTTGTTATTCCTAATTCAGTGACTACGATTGGAGAATATGCGTTCGGTGTTTGCGGTTTCACAGAATCATTGACCATCGGGAACTCCGTCACTACAATTGGAAACAGCGCGTTCCGATCCTGCGTTGGTTTTACACGAATCAACATTAATCGAGCTACCGCACCTGCTATTAGCTTAAATGCATTTTCGGACATGACGGGAGTGTCCCCAGCAGTCATCCACGTTCCCATCAACGCAACTGGCTATGCCGCAAGTTATGATGGACTAACCGTCGTTTACGACCTCTAATCAAATGGCTAAATTAACAACATCACAAGACGTATCGCAATTCTTAGCCTCAACCAATAAGGTCGGAGCTCTAGAAGCTCTCGAATTACCACAAACAAGAGATCTTGTCGGTATCACTCTAATTGCCGACGCATCTAACAATATCAAAGGATATGTTGGGGATATTGGTAGTAACGCTTTTTATGGTCAAGGCGACTTGAAAGGTTTATCATTAGGCTCCAGTGTCACATCAATTGCAAGCAATAGTGGATATGCGGGTGCATTTTATGGTTGCAATGGTTTAACAGGTTCACTTGTTATTCCTAATTCAGTCATCACGATTGGAAGTAATGCGTTCTACGCCTGCACTGGTTTTACGAGTTTGACCATTGGAAATTCAGTTACTACTATTGGAGATTATGCGTTCGCATTCTGCTCTAATTTTGCTGGATCTTTAACTATTCCCAATTCAGTTACTACTATTGGAAGCGGTGCGTTTCAAAATTGTTCTGGTTTCACAGGATCTTTAGTTATTCCAAACTCAGTTACTACAATTGAAATCCGTGCGTTCAACGGATGCTCTGGTTTCACAGGATCTTTAGTTATTCCAAACTCAGTTACTTCAATTGGAAATTATGTATTCCAAAGTTGCTTTGGATTTACAGGTTCTTTAATTATTCCCAATTCCGTCACTTCGATTGCGATTAATGCGTTCTACGGCTGCAATGGTTTCACAAGTTTAACCATTGGAAATTCAGTTACTACTATTGGAGATTATGCGTTTCAAAATTGCTCTGGTCTGACAGGTTCTTTAATTATTCCAAATTCTGTTATTACGATTGGAAGCGGTGCGTTTCAAGGCTGCACATTACTAAACACGCTAAATTGCTACGTCACAAAAACAATTATCAATCAATTAAATGTTTTAACGGGAACTGCTACACCGTTCACCATCAATGCTCGCGCATCTGATGGCACTTGGACGGCGGGAACTGATACAATCGGCGGAAAAACAGTAACAGTTGTGAAAAATCTTTGAGTTGAAATTCAAAATCTATTTATTATAATATTTGAAATATGAAAAAAATACATTATACATCAGGACTCCCAAGAGCTTGCAGCACATTACTTCAAAATCTTTTGGCGCAGAATCCTCTTGTCCACGCTACCGCGACAAGCGGCGTTCACGAAGTGATGTATCTCAGCAAAGCGTTCTTTAAAACTGAAGAGTTTCGTTCAATTCCACAACCAAAAGATGGCGAACAGCTTTTCTCTGATTTTATGCGAGCAGGTATTGCGGCATCATTTGATAACTTAACTGATCGTCCGATTGTCGTCGATAAGTGCCGCAGTTGGATTGGCAGTGCAAATTTATTGTTTAAATTATTCCCCGACGCGAAGCTTCTCGTCCCAGTTCGCGATATTCGCGGCGTTCTTTCTAGCATGGAAAAGAAATTCCAAAAGCACCCTGAATTTCAGCTCGAAATGAACCAACAAGATACAGCGCGAATTCAAACAGTCGAGGGTCGCTGCCAATTTTGGCTTGATACCGCTCCCGTTGGTATCGCTGTTCAGCGTCTTCATGAGCTTGTCCGACTTCACAAGGACAAAGTTCACTTCGTCCACGCTGAAGACCTCACAAGCGATCCTCAAGGCACTATGGCGAAAGTGTGGGCTTACCTCGGCATGGAGCCATTCACTCACAACGTCACCAACGTAGAACAATACACCAAAGAGCATGAGCTTGGTTGGCCTTACGGCGACCACGAAGTTCGTTCGCAAGTCAAGCCTCTCGTTCCTGATTGGCACGACACTCTTGGTCGCCAACTTTCCGAAACTCTCTCACAAAAATTCAATTGGATTAACGCATTATAATTATGAAATACGCAATTACAGGACCAGCAGGTCGAATCTTTCAAGTCTTGGACGAACCAACAGAACAAACCAAGCAGATCACAAACGCACAAGCAAATACCGTCAACTCTTCAAAAGACCCAATTTTTTTGATTAATGGCGAATTAAAAACACAAGCAGAAGCTCAAGTTATCAGACGCGCAGAACAGAAAGCTGCTCGTATCGCGGCAATGACTCCAGAAGAGTTGGCGGCGCATCAGCAGAGAGAAGCTATACAAACCACTTACGCCACCGCACTTGCAGCTTTTGAAACAATGCCTCTAGGCAAACAAGCACTATGGGAGCCAGTTCGCGCTAAAGTCGCTGAAGCTGTTCTTAGTGGCAATATCGCAACTGCAATTGAAATCCTGCAAACAACTCCTGCTATCTATAGCGGAGCAGAAGCTGATCGCGATGTGTTTCTTGCTCTATTTCAATAGAGCGGTAGATTTATCGTTTTCTTTTGCGTCCGAAAAAATCAGAGAAGCATCGCATCACCTGCATATTGATATTATCAAAATGACTCGCTGGAAGTAGTTTCGGCGGCATGAGATTATATAAATCTTCGCATTCATACGGACTCTTCTTTTGTCCCCAGCTTCCAGTCATAAACACATACTGATAATAGTATAAATATATATTAGCGTTGCGAGCATAGTTTTCGGGGCAAGTGATATTAAATTTCTTGATGAAATTCAAAGATCTGCGCTCGCAGTCTCTTTCTACTGCTATTGTTTTAACAAACTCCCCCCAGTCTTTTATAGACACTTTGCCTTTGTCTAGACAACTCCAAACGTCTCCAGAATCGCTCCACTTAGATGAGCAATCGACCATCTGCGTCAAGTGAGAAAACTCATGAACATAAATGGTATGAAATTTCGCGCTTTTTTTCGCGACAACCATTTCATGTCCATCACAAAAACCAGAACACGTGAACTGCTTGAAGCCGTCTTGATATACCGTTTTTTTAGGAACAAGCGTAATAATTTTATCATGCTTAACGCAATAGCTTTTTGCGTATTGCTCAAACTTTTCAAAGTTTTTGATATTTATTTCTGATTTCATTTTATTGCAAAATGCCTAAATCGTGGAGTTCTTCCGAAGACGCTGGCGTTAAAAAACACGGCGTAGATTCGCCGACATAAGCGCCTATTTGGTTGTATTCAAAATACTCTTCAGCTTCTTCGTAGGAAGCTCCGTCGTCAATCATTTTTTGAATCACTAGAAGCTTATCGTAGCATAAAATTGAAGGCTTGCCAAACTGCTCGACAATTCCGACGATGCAATCGTCATATCCGTCCATAGAAATCAATTCGTCTTGTTCGTCTGTATTAAGATTCATAAATTGTTTCATCGTCTTCGTTAGCAACCACAACAGAGGCTTTGCTTTTCTTTTCCGCCCACTGACTGTAACAAACGGCTGCTCGCTGTTTATTATCGGGGTAATCAGTATTCATGGTATTATTTCCCATACAAGAATTAATGAATTCTTTTTTGGATTGTCCTTTTGATTTTGGAGTTGGAATAGGCATCTTTATTTTATTATAAGTTTTTTGAGAGATTTGTCAACCTATCAATTCATTGTTTTAAATGATTAAAAATATCTTCTGAGCCCGAAATGCGATCCAATTCAACGCCTTGATCGTCTTCAATGATAAGAATGGGAACCGATTTAATATTTTTTTCGCGGAACCAAGGAATATTCTCAGGGTCGTTCATGCTTTTGATGTTGACTGATATTTCTGATTTTTCCAATCGCGCTTTGAGAGCGTGACATGGACCGCAGGTTTTACTTGTTGCTAATACGAAATTTTTATTCATTTTTTATTTATTTGTTGTTTTATTGCATCGCCAATAAAGCTTCTGGATTTTTCAGAATATTTCCGACGATCTTTAACGATTCTTCAAAAAGATTTGCATCGTTTGTGGCAAACATGGAACCTCGGCCAAAATAAAAGATGCCTTCTTCGAAGAAGACCTCTCCGATTGCGGAATCGACTCTATGTTCGTGCATTCCGTAAGAGAATGAGACAATATCGCCCTCGAAAATCTCTTTTCCGCTAACGTCCAGAAGTCCAGTGGCATATTGCACGACTAAATCTTCTCGATCTGTAGGCGGGCTAATCGACCCGTCCATCTCACATTGCCTATAGAGAACGCCTCTAGAATCAATAAAATATTCCTCGAAACATTGCTCGCCAGTATTCTTGCTGATTACTCTAAATTTAAATTTCATACTCACAATCTACCTGAAAATCTACGACTGTCAACTTAAATATGCTTTCGCGGCAGATTTCTTACCTATTTACAACCAACCCTACGATATCACAGCATGATTTCTTTTCTACGCTCAGGCAAATTCGATAGATTCGATCTATTTTCTGAACATCCAAAACACGGATTTCTCGCTTGTGCATGAATGCGTAGTCCTTCATTCTTTTGACAACCAAATCAATGTATTTGTCTTTATCGTTTAAAGAAACGCCCCAAAAAGCATCAAGATGTCTTATTGTGATTTTATTCATTTGCGCTACGCCTATCATCGGCAGAGTCACAAACAAAACACCTTTGTCAATCAGTGAAAAAACATGAGGAAAATATCTGCTTGGCATTCCGTATGGATCAAGGTCTATAACGTCATACTTGCGCTTATTAGCGACGAGTTTATAAAGCTCTTTTTCGCTGTCTCCATGTATGGCAGTAACGCCTTCCATTGCTAATCCATTGATAAACTCGACTCTATCTTTTTTGATATCGTAACACTCGACTACGCCTATTTGATTATAAAATTCAGTCATGCCGCCAAAGCCCGAATTTGTTTCTAAAATATTATTGCCAGCAGTGGAGAGATACTTTTCAGCCTGTTGAATTTTTTCGGCGGTGTGTTTGTAGCGATCTTCATTGGCGCTCTGCTTTAACCGCCTGACCTTATGTTTAACGCTGGTGGCACTGGTTCCTATCTCCGCCGCGATTTCTTCGTAAGTCCTTCCAGACTCTCTCATTTCCAAAACGGTTGCTTCCAACTTTTTATTCCACATAATACTTGGGAGAACATACCGCAAAAAAAAGCGTTGTCAATAAAAAAAACGAGCCAGAGTTTTTTATTCTCTGGCTCGATGAATGCTGAATTGGCGTTTAAAAATTATTTATCTTTAGCTTTGCCAACGTTTAAAGCGAAAAGTTCAATCACTTTATAAACTTTAGACCAGACGCTCCCAGCTTTGGGAGTTGGAGTTGCGGCGGCGATAGCAGAAGCTAAAGTCACGACGCTGGTTACAACTGGAAACCACGGATAAGCTTTGACCAGTTCTATGATGATGGGGATAATTGTATCTGTCATGACTATTTTTACACTTAAAGGAGGAGAAGCGAACTTTTTTATTAGATCCGCTTATTTCGTTGGCTCGACAGGCTGTTGAGATTGCGAGTAGAGTTGAAATGCTTTATTAAGAGCATCAAGTTGAGCAGCGTTCTGATTCAGTTCGCTAGGAGCGCAAGAAAAAGAAGCGAGAGCAAAAAGAGAAATCACGAGTAGTTTGATTGTTTTCATATGTTTATTTACACTTATTGTAAAATGTTAGAGTCAAAAAGTATATTTTAACGTATCGACATCCTTTTCGAACACTTGGTTGATTATTTTTTTTGTGTTGCTGTTGAAGTATTCTTGATAGAATTTATGGTCGGTGCTGTTTTTATGAGGAAGTTCGGTTCTAATGTGAGAAATATTATACTCTTTTAGCATCCGAGAGAATTCTTCTTGAAGATTTTCAAATCTTAGCGTCTCATTCGGCGGATAAAGTCCCTCCATCCATTGCGTTTGCTTGTGAGAAGCGATGAAATATGGATCGTCCTCATAATCTTTTAGCAATTCGCAGAAAACTTCAAAAGTCATTTCTGTTTTGATGTTATACAAACGCCCCAAATCGTTTTTTTGGGCAAAGTGATACATGGAAACAGCTCTATCCCAAGGATTTCGCACTATGCAAAAAGAAAAATAATTAGCCATTTCTCTTCTAAGAACATTGTAGACTTCAGTTGGTTTAGCGTGAGTAGGATCGAACCAACCTTTGTAAAGCTTTCTGTCAGCCAGTTCGTAAAATCTTTTTTCGTGTTTTTTAATCAAATTAAATTGCCCCAAATGTTCAGACATTGAAGTGCTGGCATTTTTAGGTATGCGATAAAATATAAGATGAAAAATCCATCGTTCGCGGCTTATCAATTTTGAAACATAGTCTTCCATTATTTGTTTTTTCTTTGCGGGGTCGCGCCGCTGATATGCTATTCTATAAATAATGCGCCGAAAATCAAATTTTTTCCGTAAAAAAAGTGTAATTAGCTTGAACGCATTAAAGCATGTCCGCTGAATACACTTTCAATAACCTCGGGCAGCTATCCCATACAGCGGCAAATATGCCCTGTATATATGATCGTGCAAACGATGTATATAGACCTATGGAGAAAAGTGATTTGAGTTTTTCTAATTCAGAAGCACCAACTAATTTTGATGCTTTTGGAAGATTAAGGGTATGTGAACCAGTAACTCTTTTCGAAAGTCAACACAGGTATAATGATAACGGAAAATGGAATAATCTAATTAGTGGCACTGCTGCAAGTAATTATTTAATAAATGAAAGTGCTATCCAATTGACCGCTTCAAATGGAGGCTCAATCACAAGAGAAAGCAATTTAGTTTTCAATTATCAAGCTGGTAAAAGCTTGTTGACAATGAGCAGCTTTGTATTTAGTTCGTCAACTATTGGAGTCACGCAAAAAATAGGATATTTTAATGATTATAATGGAGTTTATCTTTTGCAAGATGGACATGCAGATGGAGCCGCATTTGTTTTAAGAAGTTACGTTTCTGGAGCTGTGACGGAAACCATAATACGCCAAAAAAATTGGAATTGTGATACATTTGACGGAAATGGCAGTTCTGAGAGATTATTGAATCTAAATAAGGCTAATATATTATGGATTGATTTAGAATGGCTGGGAGTAGGAGCGGTTCGTTGCGGTTTTGTTGTCGATGGAAAATTAATGTTGGGTCATATATTTTATAATGATAATCGCAATGATACTGTTTATATGACAACCGCAGTTTTACCATTGCGCTGCTCATTATTAAACTCTACTGCAACAGCTCCATTTATCAAACAAATATGCAACACAGTGATCAGTGAAGGCGGGCATAATCCTGAGTCAATTACATACAATCAAGAATCATCACCAATAACTATTCAACGCACCACATCAGCATCTGCTGGAGATAAAGGAAAATCATATAATGCTATTTCAATACGTTTGACATCTGGAAAATTAGATGGAATAATTATACCTAATGGAATTTCTTTATTAAGCGATAGCGCAAAATTATATCAATGGTCATTAATTAAAAATGCAGCATTTGTTACATCGCCAACTTGGTTAGATCATCCCGCATGTATGACTACTCAATATACAGTTACTGATTCACAAGTTACTGGAGGTGTAGTTGTCAAAGCTGGATATATTACAAATGCTTCTGATTCTTTAATTTTAAATGATTTTGGAAGTAATCATTTGCAATTAGGAAGAACGCTAAGTGGAGTATCTGATACATATACTTTTGCTGTATCATCAGACTCTACTAGCGCAAAATTTAATGCAATTTTAAGTTGGTATCAAATAATTTAAATTTTATGTGCGATATTGCCACAATTCATGGCTATGGATCGGGGAGAAATAAACAGATAAAAAAGCTTTCTATTGCCGAAGAAGTTTGTTTCCATTTTTCAGAAACACAATATTTCATTTACCATTCTTCGCTTTTTTACAAATACTAACTCGCTGGGAATTCCCTCTCTGTTTTCTCTGAATACTTCGCGTGATCAAACGCACGATAGAAAATGTGGAGGAAGCCCGTAACCTCCGTATGGCTTTTTAAAAAGTGAGAGAAGCTCGA
>Ga0114975_10002060_pt1 | contig 13889 bp, 12 predicted proteins | sample S_130626_EF_Meta_FD_87031 | JGI IMG/M metagenome (GOLD analysis project Ga0114975, IMG submission 87031) | Freshwater microbial communities from Lake Simoncouche, Canada to study carbon cycling - S_130626_EF_MetaG | ecosystem: Environmental > Aquatic > Freshwater > Lake | place: Lake...
AAGAATGCTTCCTGGACTACTTCATTGGCTTCTGCCTCATCGCGGGTGATGCGGCGAGCCTGTGAAACAAGCTGTGTGCGGTGTTCTGTGTAGAGCGCTGAGAGCTGAGAAATAGACCAGTCTGCAGCAGATCCTTGAGCTGATGCGGGAGCAGCTTCAAGAAGGCGGGTGGCGGCAGTCATCGCAGCTTGTTTCGCCGCCTTTGACTTTAATAGTGCCATTTAAGTAACTCCCGCGAGTTTGTAAAAGATGAGCAACGTCTTGCCCTCTATTAGTTAAGACACCGCGCAGGGTCAATTGTTGCGTCCTTGGCGGATTTATTTTTACCTTATATATGGGGGGAAGTGCGAGCAGGGCTTTCGCCGAATGGCAGCGTGAAACAACCCTGCCGGAATCAGACTCTTAGTCTATGGGATGGGGAAGGATAAAGGTGGGATTGAGGGTTTTGAGCGTGTCTACCCTTGCCGGAGCTGATGTTGAGTGCCTGCTGGGTTGTTCTCCATTGATCTCGTACCTGCCTGAGTCTGAATGGAAGTTTCAGGCCCCTGGAGGTCAGCGAAAAGCCCCAAGATTGGGGCGATGTCGAGAAACACTGGAGTTGGCGGCGCACTATCCGCACGAAAGAGGTGTCAAATTGATTTCGGCTAACCTTCTTTCATTGCTACTTAACCCAAGTTTTCGAGAGGTTTAAACATGAAAACTTTATTTCTCAAGTATCGCTATGAATTGGCGGTTCTTTTCCTTTGGATAGTAGCAGTTGCCAGCAAACTAAAATTTAATGGTTTGATTTTAGGTTTTGACTACGGCACTTATCAGCCTGACGGAAAGTTCTACACCTATATGGCGCTGGACTTTTTAAATAATAATCCAGCACTTTCTGCACAGCAGGTTGTTGACTGGTATGCGATTCATGGATTTAAAATGAACACATTCAAGATCGAAGATTTAATGCCTAGCACGAGTTATGCATACCCCTACATCTCACATAGAATTTTGTATCCCTTACTGTCAGTGCCCTTCGTAGCAATCTTTGGAATTCCGGGAATGCTTGCTATCCCATCAATTTCACTACTATTTTTACTGTTGTCTATTCTTTGGATAGCTAAAAAGTTTAACAAGTCGATAGTTGGTCTTGGAATTGTTGTTGTGCTATTAAATTCTTCAACAGTCTTACGTTGGATGATAGTCAACTGCACCGATTCTTTGCTAGTGGGACTTTTTGCTTTTGTTCCATTTCTCATTCTTAGGCTAATTGAAAAGAAGCGTGAGGCAATATTTCTGCTCGTGGGAATTGTCATGCTTACCTCTGCAACAAGATTCATCTTACCAATTTGGCTAGGAATACTTTTTGTACTTTGCTTTCGAAAGGGTTTACGAAAGCAAACATTGCTACTCTTAATTGCCAGCGTATTGTGTGCAATACCCGCACTTGAGGCCCAGTTGTCAACCGCTCTTCTTCCAGCCGAAACTGACACACCAACATACTTAAAATTAATTAAACTTCCATTGGTGTTTATAAAAATTATTGTGGTTGATTTCCTACAGTTTGGAGTTCTAGATCGCCCCTTGTTGATGGTGCTTGTGTTTTGTTTGATTCAGGCATTTAGAATCCGTCATCAACTAAGTGCTCAAATATTCTTGGCAGTATTTGCTTCCGGGTACTTGATTGGATCTATCAATGGAACTCTTGGTGTCAACTTTAGATATGAAATGCCTGTATTGATTTTTTGTGCATGGTTAATTATAGACTCATTTGAATACAACCAGAAAAGATTAGGACTTGTCTCTTCTGTTGCGGGAAATATCATAGTTAATAAAACTCAATAGCAATTGAAGACTGGTGATACAAAGTATGGCAACTAGAACAATCGTCCCTGGCTGACTTGGGAGCCCTGAATGTGAGCTTTGTATCCACGTAGAAAGTCCAAGTGTTATTCCCCAAATTGCAAGAATTAAACCAAAGACTAATTGAACTGTTGCCACACTAAAGTCTCGTATAAAATAAGTCAATGTAATGCGCTTTAGTGCATTGCGCATATGACGGGCAAGAAAGTAAAAAACTGAGTGCCCAACTTTCAAGTTACTCACTTCTTTCCCATAGATCGCTGGGGTAGGCACGTCCAGAACCCGCATACCAATCGCATTAATTTGATAAAGCATGTCAGATTCAAAAAAGTACCTATCGTCGATAGTGCTAAAGTCCATCAACAAGAGTGCCTCTGATGAGATTGCTGTAAATCCATTATTTGGATCAAAGATATGATAAAAACCTGTAGACAGTTTAGACATAAATGAAAGCACTACATTTCCAAGCAATCTTATCTTGGGCATATTACGAATTAGTTCGAGGGAATAAAATCGATTTCCTTTTGCATACTCTGACTGGCCGCTTAGTATTGGTTTAATTAAGTTCGGTATCAAACGTGAATCCATTTGGCCGTCGCCATCAATTTTGATGACTATGTCTGCGCCGAGTTCAATCGCGCGTCGATATCCGGTTTTCATCGCGCCACCTACCCCTAGATTTGCTTCGTGGCGGATAATTGTGATTTCGCGGGCCAAGTCTTGCCTTCTGAGGAGTTCGGATGAATTCTCAGGACACGCATCATCAACGACTATCACATGGTCAATGTCCAGGGAAATAGAATTTACTACCTTCAAAATATGGTCAGCAACTTTATAGGAGGGTATAACGACTGCAACCGTAGTCTTCTCCCCTAGGGAATTTATATGCATTCTAGTTGCCTCACCTTCAAGACTTTCGATTCTCAATAGCCGAGATTAACTCATCCACTGATTTATTTGCGCTCATTTTTGGCAAAACTTCTTTAGCCCAAATTTTTAGGCGGGGATGATCTGATTCTTGAGATAAAAAGACCTTCATTAGGAGTTCAGCTAGAGAGGTGGGATCTGCATATTGTGAGGCATATTCGGGGGATATTTCTAAATCGACTGATGCATTTTCTGGATAGTCGATCAGAATTGTAGGAATTCCTCGTTCAGCTGCCTCAATCATTGCTAATCCATATCCTTCGCGTTTGGATGGATGCATCAATACAAAACTCTTTTTAAAACAAAGATCTAGTTCACTTTGCGGAGCATTCTCTATGATTTCAACATAACTATCCATTTTGCGAGAAACTATTTCTTCTCGTATGTCTGCTACCAAAGGGCCAGTTCCGACGATGTGAAATGTTCCAGTCCAGCCCATGCTTCTAAACTTCTCGACCGACTGAATTGCCAGAAGCGGTTGTTTTTCGGCTACAAATCTACCTAAGAAAAGAATGTCACTCCTAAATTTATACTCAGGGAAAGCTTCAGCGGAAGAATTCATATGCAGTCCTGACAATTGCAAGTTAGCAGTATTGCTCTGACCTAGCTGTAACAGGCAACGACGGGAAAAAACAACTCGAATATCTCCGACTTTTGTCGCTAAATATTGAAGTATAAATCCTACCGTGCCAAAAAAGCCGCCAAGATAATTTTTCCAGTACTTCAATGACCAAATTTCAATCCATTCAACAATTAGAAGCCACTTTCTTCCTGGCCAAATCCCAAGAGATAAAACAGAAAAGATAGGGGCCTGAACGCTATAAATTACATCTGGATTCGACTGGCGAACTTTAGATCTAATATCTATTGCAAATTTTAGCGACTGCCGAATCGATCTTTTGCCATCGTTAACATAGTGCCACTTTTTAACTCCTGCAGGGATATACATAATCCCATCCCGATTCGCATCAATTCCCGATGAATTTAAATAGGAAATTTCATGACCTCTGCGATTCAATTCAGAGCCAAGCCAAGACATCCATCGCTCTAGGCCTCCCTTATTTTCTGGGAATACAGCTTCACAGATGAGAAGTATCTTCATGGTTTGAATAGGAGTTTCTGAAATCTGGTGAATTGTTCCTCTACTAATGCTTCTTTGGGGAGGTTCTGGGTGTAGGGCATCTGCAAAAAGTTTTTCAACGGCCTCGTTTCGCCAAAAATTGATACTGAACAGATTGATTCTTTTTTTGTTTTAGGCGTGGTCACAGAGTTAATTTTACAGCAATTCCAGCAATGGGCGGCTCTTTGGAACAATTACCCCTCGAGTGTTAAGCAAAAATTAGTGTTTGCATTCCTCCCGATAAGTAATTTTGGGACCAAACAGAGATTTCTTTGGGTTTTCCATCTGACACTAGAATTGCACTCTCATAAATTTGGAATAGATTTGAAATCGTATCTTCCCAAAGTAAATGACGATCTCCTGTCCACAAATTTAAAAATACCTCAATAGTTAACGTAGGTTTGTGCTCTTGAATTACTTTTAACATACCTTGAATAACTTCTGGTTCATGTCCTTCGACATCGATCTTGACAAGATTTGGAATTAATTCAGGATGCAATTTCAAGAATGCCTTTCCTGTTGTTACTGTCAAATTCATGTCAACCTCGAACTTATCTGGGTTTAGATCCAGTTTGCCTGCGCCAAGCCGAGATTCTTGGGTAAGTAATTTACCTTTACCAATTAGATTTGAAAGGGCGACTTCTTCAATTACGACATTACTCAATTTGTTTAAAGACAGATTTTTCTTTAGTAAAGAATGCACCTTCATATTTGGCTCGAAAGCTACAACTTGAGAGTTAGGGTACCTCGATGCGACCAAAACAGAATAGAGGCCCACGTTCGCCCCAATATCCCAGAAAACTAAATCATCTGGAAAATCGTGGTTAAGCAGAATATCTAACTCACAGGATTCATAACTTCCCAGAAAAACACTCGGGAACAGTGTTACGTCCTTACCAATGATGAAATTAGCACCGCGAAATACAATAACTTGATTAAATTTTTTTCTGTATCGAACAACAGCATATTTTTCGTATAGGGCAATCAGAAAAGGGTAGTTATATAAGGACAATCTAGGGATTAATTTCCTTAGTAGAACTTCCATCCCTAAACGCCTTCCATTTGACCCTTGTCATTTATAACTTGGCAATACAGTATCCCAATTAGGTACAATATCGACCTAAGAAAGATTGGGTCAGAATGAAGTCAAAGCAGCCTTTGAGGATCAAGAGTTCGGGGGGTGCAGCTGCTCAGGTACTTGCATTAATGGATGCAATTCATACTTCCCAAAGAACGGGAAGGAAATTTGTCTTTGACTACTACCCTTTTGGCACAGGTACACACTGGCCATTAGAAATTGGTACCCTTCTCAAGAAAGATGAGTTTGGGGATATTGCACGACTAAGTCGTGGCCATAACAATGTGAAAGCGGGTCTCCCTGTAGGTCAAATTATTGAAAACCATCCTATCAATGCAAAAACTTTCAATATTGAAAAATTGTACTTGCAAATTCGCAAGCGCAAACTTGATCGCATCGCACTGGCGCTACGTCGGGAAATCCCAATTTATGGTTCTATGAAACGGCTAAATAAAGTTAACAGGTTTACCCGCACTATTTCTGGAGGATTTTTGCCAGTCATTGAAAAGAATGTGTTCGACGAATTGCATCAAAGATTTGTTTTAGCGGGATTAAAATCGCCATTCAAGTTGGATAATCAAACAAATCCTGAGTTTGCCGTTGTTATCCACTATCGCTTGGGTGACAAAAGAGGCAAGTTCACAAACCCTGGTGTAGTTGGCGCTGATGGGATTATGGACCCAAAAATTATTTTAGAGATACTTTCGAATTTGAATCTATTGGATTCTAAGGTTCTTGTGCTGTCCGATGAGCCCATTCTTGCTCAGCAATTACTTGAGCAGGTGGGTATTTCGGCGAACGTTCTTACGAGAAAAAGAAGTATCTGGGACGACCTTCACTCAATGGCTGGAGCAAAATTGTTTATCGGAACTTGGAGTCAAGTCTCTCAGCTCGCAAGCGTTTGTGTGATAAGTAACGGAGGACAAGCATATCTCCCTAGTAAGAGACCAGGGGGAGACGATCCTCTATCTGATGTACAAGGATTGAAAAGCTACCAAGCAAAATTTTTGAATTCAGATCATTCAATTTATTACAAGTAGTCAAAATTTGGAATCTTGTTCCGAACTTCCTCAAAGCTACCCTGAGCTGCGATGCTTCCATTTACTATATAAAGTAATTTATCCACGTTCTTAAGTGTGTTTAGTCGGTGCGCGATTACTACCACTGTTGCACTGCCGCGTAATGACTCGATCGCGGTGGCAATAAACCCTTCAGTTTCTCCATCAAGAGCCGAAGTGGGTTCGTCCAAAATAATTAATTTTGCATCGCTGTATAGGGCTCTAGCAATTCCTACCCGTTGTTTTTGTCCGCCGCTTAGAAGTACTCCTTCTTCGCCAATCTTTGTCTCTACCCCTTCACTTAATGACGTTACAACATCGCCCAATTGAGCATTCTCAATTGCCATCGAAAGCTTCGCAAGATCGACTTCTGAGGTTGGTACCCCTAGAGCGATATTTTCCATGAATGAAGCAGAAAGTAACTGCACTTCTTGAGGAACATAGGAGGCTGTGACTAAACCGTCTTCAATAGAAGCACGAGGATTTACTCCGTCGATCTCAATAAAGCCCTGCTGTGGGCTAACAAGACCCAACATCAAGTCAACCAGCGTTGTCTTTCCAGATCCAGAAGGGCCTGAAATTGCAAAAGTCTCACCGGCCCCTACCTTAAATGTAACGTTGCTTATTACTTGATCCTTGCTATTTTGATAGGTAAAAGACACCGCTTCGAATCTAACCTGCGGGGGCGATGCCGCTAGGTTTTTCTGATTCTGAGGTTTTCTAAAGTCAAAGTTATCTACCTCTAGTAACTTGGAAATTGTGGGTCCAGCGCCCCCTAAACTATTTCTTATATTTAACAAATTTTGCTGAACTCGAAGTAGTGCAGGAGCTATGCGGGACCCCGCGGCTAAAAACACTGCCAGTCCGGATATTGCAGTCTCTGCATCGTTCAATACAAATTCGATTGCTGAGACTGACAAAGCACCGACAAGCAAGGTTGTTTCCAAAAAATACTTATTAACAATAGGCAAATAGTTAATCTCCGCTTGATTGTCTGTCGAAGCTTTTCTTGTCTTGCTGATTTCTGTTATAAATTCGAAAGATTTGTTAGCCGTATAGATTTCTCGGAATGAACCAAGTAGTTCTTGGACCTTACGTCCATTGATGACAGCCTGGGCAGCGCCACTTTGACCTAGTAACTTAGATTTCTTATTGAGCACTAGATGCATGTAAGCACCGGCTGAACCAAAAATCATCATCGAGACGAGTGCTGTGGCTGGTTGTAGAATAAACACTCCAATTCCCATAAAAATTAGTAATGCAATATCTGAAACTAGTACGGTGCTCTGGGCAAACACGCCGATCATTAAAACGTCGCAACCCGAAGTTGTTGAATATATGAATCCCTGAGTGCTTGTTGAACGCGAACTCTCAAATCCTTTTCGAAATGTATCTTGTAGAATTGATTGCGAGAATAAAATTGATTTAAGAGCAAAATATAGAAAAGTCCTTCGACTTAAATAGAGAGAGATAAAAGTTCGAGATACCAACAAGGAAGTCGCCACGATCGCTAAAATAGAAACCTGCATTTGAAATGATTTGTTTTCAAGCCCAATTGTGCTCAATATTGTCTGTATTGTGGGGGATGTACTCTGAGATTGAATACCCGCAACAGTGATTGCTCCAACAAGTCCTAGCAGGCCGATTCCAATTAGATCTATTAAATTAACTAAAACTTGGGTGAGTATGAGGAGAAGAAGTCTCTGTTTCTCATGTATCCCAATACGCTGTATAAAAACACGAGTTATCGAGAGTAAGTCCGACTTTCCGGTCATTTGCGCCGCTCCTCATTTGCTAACTTGCTTTGATGATTAAGCAGTAACTTCCAATGTTCAACAACAATTTCTATGTCTCTTTTAATGCGCATATCTCTGGAAACCTCTTCTGGAATCCCAAAGACATTGCTCTCATCTTTATCCCAAAGCCTTAATTTTGAAGTCAATTCACCTCGGCTCTTAAAATAATTCTCGTCCGGAAGATTGAAACGTCGTAAATCAAAATTATCTGCAAGAAGTATTTTTTGGCCTCTAATGATTGCCTCAGCGGCTACCATTCCATCACCTTCATATACGGAAGGAAGGACAAGGATCGAATCCTTAGAAATCTCTCTCCAAGGCTTTTCTGTATAGCCATGAAATGTCACACTCTCTGGATGATTTGCATACCCTGCTTCAAGATCAACCCTACTACTCCCGTCCCCAAAAAGATCTATCGAAAGACCTGCCTCTAGGGCAGAGGCTATGGCCCATTCAGGTCTCTTTTCAGGTCGCAACCGACCGATGAACACTACTTTGCGGGGATTGTTTGAAACATGAGATATGTCGTCTACATTTATTGGATTAGCAATATATTTTGGAAACTTTGAACCATTCCAGATCTTTTGCTGATTAGACGACACGGTAACCCAATCAGCGCTTCGAATCTTCAAAACTAGTCGAACCACGGTTCCGAGAATTTTCCTTCCATCCCACGGATTTGATGTGTGCTCTACTCCAATTATTCCTGATTTTAGAGGCGCACTCAATGCCACAAATAGTTCAGGTAGCTCACAGTTTGCAATGATAACTTCTGGCTTTAGTTCAAGAATAAGCTTTCTAAATTCTTGAATACTTCTGAGTGTTTTGATAATTCCATCTTCCCATTTTCTATTTAGAGCATACTCATGATTTTCCCTATTTTCTTTTGAATCAAATTCAGGTTTATTTAAGGCGCATAAAAAAACGGGAACTCCGTTTGAAACAAGTTTTCTCGCCAAATGACGAATTGAGTTTTCGGCACCGCCGCCCTCTAGGGAATTTACTACAAATAAAATATTATGGTCTCGTAGCTTAGTCACATTCGCCTCTTATAGAATTGTAAGAATTTCTGTGCAACTATTGAATTTTGTAACCTGGTAACTGGAATATATGAACTGGCAGAGAATATGCAGTAATTCAATATTGATGACTTAAACGAACTACGAGAAAGTTGGCGGACCCAAGTGATTCTGTGGAGAATTGCCTCGTCTCCAATATTTGAGGCCTTCAGAAAAAAAGCAATTTTGTACCAGTTCCGTGCCAACCAAACTAATTGAAATCTCCTTAGTTTCTTTGGTTCAGCTTGAAGCAAGCAAAAAGCTATTAATGGAAAACCAAAGAAACTGTGAGTGTATTGATTTCTAACAATTTCTCTCTCTGACTTTGCCTGTAAATCATGCGAGTACGTATATGGAGTTTCATAAAGATAGGAGTCTGGAAATTCGTAAATGTTTCGATGATCACTATTGGCTAAATAGTTTTGAATTACTGCCAATTGCCCCCACCCAGTCCACGCAAACAAAGTAGCTTGATGCAAAGAGTTTTTACAAGTGTTGAAATTATATATGACCCCAGATATTAATCCAAGCGCGAGGTTCGACGGAACATTGTAAAATACATTATCTATCTCCAGTCCACCTAACCGCCCTGCAGCATTAGCTACTAAAAGATCTGCCTCAGGGTAATCCTCAAACAATTTAATTAAGTTGTAAATTGAATTAGAGGTAATATCCTCGTTTGCACTTAGTAACCAAAAATAGTCAGGTCGTGAAATTAGAGCAGTCACAAATCCGTTCGCTATATTGCCATCAGCTCCAAGGAGTGACTCGATCTGACTTACAGTTGTTAACTGTAAGCCGGCAGATTCAACGGGATGGTCGACCCCATTGATTGAAATATAGATCTCGAATTGAAATTTTGAACTCAGATTTGAAGATACTTGTTCTGCTATTTTTCTAGCAGTTTGAAAAGCCATTAAATAATCTTTGTGGCATGGAATGTAGATTAATACTCTTGATTTGCTCAATTTAACCTAATTTCCACTCAATCATTCTAGAGCCATCACCCCACTCATTCCGGTATCGACCAAATAACGACTGCTTTGATTGTAGGATTTGATATGTGCCAAGCACCTATCTCCTATCCAGCACCGCCAGTTCCTTAGCCCCTGCCACTTCTCAGTTCCCAGAATTGGTTGACTCGCTCAGAACCCATGGATTCGAACCTACAAAAGAGTTTCCTTGCGAATATTTCATTTCTGTAAACCATAATCCAAAAAAGTATAAATCTTTTATAAAGTCCGGTGGAGACCCAAGCAGGGCCGCATTAATTATGCTTGAACCTTGTGCTGTCTACCCAGCACAGTACAAGATATCCAATCAAACCAAGTACTCGTTAGTCCTTGCTCCCGGTAATCCAAAGTATTCCTTCGAAGGAAAGACGTTCGTCCCGTGGCCATATGAAGCGATTTCTAATCCTTTAAATCCGACCTATGATGATTTTAACTTAAAGAAATTTGTAATCCAAGCAGTTAGTAAAGGTCTCTTCGAATATGAAAATTGGATAAGTCGGGATCGACAGATCGTGTTAATCAATTCAAACAAGGTTAGTGCTGTTAGTTCTGAGAATTACTCATTGCGAAGACGCTTTGCCAGAGCTCTACGGAAAGAAACACTTCAAGTTTTTGGCGATATGTGGGAGCAGTCCGTCAAGGAAAAGCTCACTTATCGTTTATCTGTCCTTTTCTTCGCTATGAAGACTGGAATTTTTCCAAACCTAGTGCATGTTTACGGAAACTTACATTGGCAATTCCGAACAGCAAGTGGTCCAATTGAAGACAAGCAAGAAATTCTCCAAGAGGCACGGTTTTCTCTTATTATTGAGAATGATGACAACTACGTAAGCGAAAAGTTACTAGATGCAATGATCAATGGTAGTATACCAATTTATAGAGGCGGAGTAATTTCAGCTGAAATTCTTCCTTCAGGACTATTCATTGATCTACCAGAAAACCCTCTGGACTTAACTCAAATTTTGGACGGTTTGAGTCAGGCGGAAACAGAAAAGTATCTTTCCAATATCCATTCGTTTATTACTTCATCATTGTTTTTAAACCACTGGGATAAGCATATTGTTTATGAACAGATAGCATCTGTTTTGAGCAGGCATTTTGGTGGGACAAATGATTGATATAACTTTATGTTTAATTACCAAAGGACGCTATGAGTTTCTTGAACCTCTCTTACAATCTTTTGATAGAGTCCTAAGCTTTGAAGGCGTCCATGTCTCGGTGATCCTTAATGGGGTGGAACCGGAGATTTCCAGGGCCTATTATGAGTGGGCCTCAAGACACTCAGATACTGTCACGATTCATGCTTTCCCGAAAAACGATGCTCGCGGTTCAACCTATTGGGGAATAACAAAAGCTATAAAGACTGAGTGGGTTGCCTTCCCGAGTGATGATGATGTACTGGATGAAAAATTCTTCACCAATTGGGATAAATTTATAGAGCTGAGTGAAAATGCAGGTGCTGTAGCTTGTCAATTAACACTAATTAATTATGAGGGAAAAGAGACTGGGGTTATTAGGAAACCTTCCTATGATCCCAAACTTCCCTTAGTGGAAAGTGCTGCGAAAGCTTTCCACGAATGTCCTTTTCTATGGCCAGGATTGTTGGTGCGGACGAACGCATTACCTACTTCAATTCCCCCATCAAGGTTTGTTTCTGACTGGTTGGTTGGACTCTACTTGATGTTTACCACAAAGATTGTAACTTCGGATTCATCTTTCTTATACTACCGAGTGCATGAAGGTCAAGAGAGTTCTGCGGTATCCTTCGGTAGAAAAAGCGCAGAAGCTTTGTTCCATTTTAAAAATTTTGTTCAATCGGACATTTTCACACTTTGGATGTCAAAACTCGCAAATAGTGAGGTAGAAACCTATCTAAGGTCAATCCGTAAGTTTCCGCCGATCTATGGTGATATGCAATTTAGCAGCGAATTAGTCACAACTATTACCAATAAAATCATAGCATTGAAGAATGATGTTGTTATTTTTCGTGATGCCCATTTTACGAATGCATTGGCGCACAACCTCTTGATTGATAGCAAGCAGCTTATATTTTTTGCAAATGAAAATATAGAAATAGATTTGCCAGAAAATTCTGTGAACTTCTATTTCACTCTCCTGCCAACGGTATGCGAAAAGCTAAAAGGTTTAGGCAATTACTCTCGACAAGATGATGAGAATTATCCAACCCTTAAAGTTGGCTGTAATCACTCCAAATTTGAAAAGGATGCAATTCGATTAGACTGCGGAATTACCTCTGTAGATCAAATAGATCAACTTCTAATCTCAGCTACGGGGTACTTTGAGTTCAAGGAAGTCTTTAACACAGCAATCTCTCCTTTTGAATATAAATTAGTCCGAATTTGGAGGACATTTAAAGGTAAACTTCACCCAAGTTTGAATAAAATTTTATTTCGAGTTCTTAAACGATAAATGCGAGATAGATTTAATTTGCCTTACGACTAAGAATGCTTCCTATGTGTAATTGACATCCGACTTCCATGTCTTAAAGGGTCACAGCCTAGTGTCTAAAAACATACTTTCTATGCTTTCTTTGAGGGAGTACAAAGGTTCAAATCCAATTGACTTTGAAATTAAAGTAACATCTGCGAACAAACTCTCTGGGTCTCCAGGGCGGCGATTTGATTCAAGTGCATCCACGCTTTCGAGTCGAAAAGCTTGTCCGATTAATCGAATAACTTCTCGAACTGACTCTCCCCGACCGGTTCCTACATTCATGGCAAAGGGGAGGGTTTTCTTAGAAGTGGCGGCTTTTAAGTGCGCTCGTGCGACATCCCGAACATCGACATAGTCACGAACGCAAGTTCCGTCTGGCGTTTGATAATCAGTTCCAAAGATGATTGGTGGTTCGCCGCTACGAAGTTTTTTTATCACGATCGGCACAAGATTATCGATCGATTTATCCATAAGTTCAGAAGCCACAGTTCCAACCACGTTAAAAAATCTAAGGGAGGTTCCAAAGTTGCCAGGCACTAAAAGAAAACTATTAACGACCTTCTCCGCTGCCAGTTTCGAAGCACCGTAAGGCGAAATCGGGTCTTGCTGATCATTCTCTCTTATCGGGTTTTGGCCATCTGCTGAGCCATAAACGGCTGCTGAAGAGGCGAATACAAAATTCTTTATACTTTGTTTCGTAACTAACATGAGTATTCTTTTTGTGGCTTCAAAATTGACTTCAAGATAGAGGTCAGGCTTATCTAGTGACTCGCCGACTGACTTTAGTGCAGCGGCATGGATGACACCTTCAGGCTCAAATTGTTTAAGTACCCGTGCGAAAAATTCAGAATTCCGAATGTCATCAACAATAAGGGGAATTTCTTTCTTGTACTTCTTTCGAAGATAGTCAACCCTTGACTCAAGTCCTCCTTCAAGCGAATCATAAACAACAACATCGATGCCACTCGATAAAAATTCATCAGCTATATGCGAACCGATGTAACCGGCGCCCCCTGTAATCAGCCACGGGCGTGTTGTCATGATTTCAGTATAGTAAAAACACATTCAGTGGGCCCAGACGGGCTCGAACCGTCGACCCACGGATTAAAAGTCCGTTGCTCTACCGACTGAGCTATAGGCCCCACTGCGTATCTCACTTGACGCTTTAATCTATCAAGCTAGGCAATTATGCCAAGTGAGAGGACCTTACGCCAATTTCAGGGAATAGGTGTGGCAGATGAATGACAGATCAAACGAGTTCACAATCCACGGATGAAAGTGTCAGAGCCGTCCTTCAAACTAAGGACACGAAAGAAAAGAAGTCCCTTAGGGACTCCCACCCAGGCTTGGCCCTCAGGGCTGAAGGTTGGGATCCAACAGATTTCAAATCTGAATCAATTTCCAAGAACGCTTGGTGCTGTTCAAAGGGCCACATCTTTGAGGTCATAACATAAAAGTGCGTTGATCGAAAAACTGTCGAATCAGCTTTTTTCTTGGATTGAGACCTTAGAATTAGCGCGTGTCGAAGAAAGAAACTAAG
>Ga0114975_10002064_pt1 | contig 13874 bp, 18 predicted proteins | sample S_130626_EF_Meta_FD_87031 | JGI IMG/M metagenome (GOLD analysis project Ga0114975, IMG submission 87031) | Freshwater microbial communities from Lake Simoncouche, Canada to study carbon cycling - S_130626_EF_MetaG | ecosystem: Environmental > Aquatic > Freshwater > Lake | place: Lake...
AGGGATTATCACATCCCGTTATCATGGTAGTGCATTATTATGATAGTAGTGTATAGACTTAGACTGGGGCTGGGACTGGTTGGATAAAGCTAAACTCTATTTGTAATTCATTGTGGCGATTCGATGGGTTTTGTAATGCTGAGAGGTGTGCCCCCCACATTGCGTCCCCCCATAAAAAAATTATGTTTCTGGCTTTGCAGTTGCCAGACTTAGACCTATGCGGGTGTGTGCTTGCGTAGGTCTTTTTTTGCTTGTTGTTTGCGGGTGGTAACTAAGGGTGTTGCAAGCACTCTGTCTTTATAGTATTATTAGGTTATTGATAGAGGTGAATATATGGTTATTACAGATATAGCAATTGACAAGGGTTTGGACATGCCTAAGAAGCGGGTGGTGTATTCGTACCCGTATGAGCAGATGGATGTTGGGGACAGTTTTAGTGTGCCTTTGAGTGCTCGTCAGAAGGTGCTTAATGCCAACTTCAGGGCTGCTAGGCGTTTGGGTATAGAGTTGACTGCTAAGACGGATGGAGAGGTTGTAAGGATATGGAGGACGAAGTAAAGCTCCAGCTCTACAAGAGCAGATTAAAGATAAGGCAGGAGATGAGACAGGCTTTGGTAACGATTAGTCCTGCGGGAAAGAGGAAGCTGGCTGCTCGGTGGCGGGAGGAGTATTCTGAATTGTTTTACAAAGAATTGCTCAGGTGTGCTAAAAGTGTGGATTGTCGAGAGACTGTGGCTAATTGGAAATTAGATGAACTTTGATTTAAAGAAGTTTTACAAGTTCTGCTCCGAACTCAAGATTGAGACAAAGGAGGAGGGCTTAAAAAAGATGGGTAACCTGTTGGGGACTCAGACGTATGTGATGGAGGAGATACAAAAGGGATTAGATGAGGACGTTCATTTCTTCGTTATTCTTAAAGGTCGTCAACTTGGTATTACGACCATTTCGCTTGCGCTTGATTTATATTGGCAGTTCACACACCCGGGCTGGCAAGGCACACTTGTGGCAGATACGGAGGAAAACAGGGACATGTTCAGAAGTACCCTTGGAATGTACATTGAGGGTCTACCGAAAGAATATAAAATTCCTTTAGTTGCCCACAACCGCAACCAGATGGTTCTCAAGAACAGAAGCAGGTTGTTTTACCAAATCGCTGGAAATAAATCTCGTTTGGGTCAGGGCAAAGCTATCACTTATCTACACGGGACAGAGACAGCTTCTTGGGGGAGTGAAGAAGGTCTAGCGTCTTTGACTGCCTCTCTTGCTGAAAAGAATGATGAGCGTCTATATATCTTTGAGAGCACTGCTCAAGGATTTAATATGTTTCACGACATGTACAAGACTGCCAAACGAGCTAAGACGCAAAGAGCAATCTTCTGCGGTTGGTGGAGAAATGAGTTCTACTCTGTTCCCGCTGACTCCAATATTTACAAGGTTTACTGGGATGGCAAGTTAACGGGTGAGGAGAAGGAGTGGGTTAAAGATGTAAAGAAGTTATATGGCTTTGAAGTCAACTCTAGGCAGATGGCATGGTGGAGATGGAAGATGTACGAGGGCATTAAAGATGAAGCCCTGATGTACCAAGAGTTTCCTCCCACTGAGGACTATGCGTTTGTGATGACTGGCACTTCCTTCTTCTCTAACAGCCGTTGCACAGAGGCTGCGAAAGAATCTAAAAAACTTAACCCTGACCACTACCGTTATGTATTCGGACAATTATTCCAAGACACAGAAGTGTTGCAATCAACAGAAAGACTGGGAACTCTCAAAATCTGGGAAGAGCCTATTGACTCAGCCTACTACGTCATCGGTGCAGACCCAGCCTACGGAAGCTCAGACTGGGCAGATAGATTCTGTATTCAAGTATTCCGAGTCTATGCTGATGGTCTCGACCAAGTGGCTGAATTTGCAACCTCTGAACTCAACACCTATCAGTTTGCATGGGTCATTGCCCACCTTGCAGGTGCGTACAAAAACTCAACTTTAAACCTTGAGGTAAACGGACCGGGTCAAGCAGTCATCAACGAGCTACGCAATTTAAAACGCTTGGCAAGCGCAGTAGGCGGGGCTGTGGGAAGAGATTTACATGATGTCTTGGGTAGTATGCAAAACTACATCTGGAGGCGTAACGATACGATGGGGGGCTTATCTAACTCTATTGGATACCTGACTACTTCCAACAGTAAAGAGCGGATGCTCCAATACATGAAAGATTATTTTGAACGCAGCATGATGAAAATCAGAAGTATGGACACACTTGAAGAAATGAAAGGCATTGTCCGAGAACAAGGATTCATTGGCGCACCGGGTAGGGGTAAGGATGACAGAGTGATAGCGAGTGCTCTTGCTGCTGTTGCCTACGCAGAGCAGGTACAACCAAGGATGATTGCTCACAAAATAACAAGAGCGGTGAGCGCAGCGCAGGAGAGTTTTACCCCTGAACAAATAACGGTTGGCAGAAATGTGAGTGATTACTTAAAGAGGATAGGAATGTATGGTTCATGATAAATTAACAATTGTTTCTGTGTATGGACATAACGATGGCTCTGCTGTCATTCCTAGCATTGTCAAGAGTATGCAGGAACTGCCCGGTAGTCGTGGGTTACTTATCTCTGTTTCAAAACCTAAGAATCTTCCTGAAAATATTAAATGGAAGAGAACTCACTTTGTTGATTATTTAGGTTACAGCGTCTTTATGATGCACTGCCTACATTCTTATATAAAGACACAATACTGTCTTATCGTTCAAGATGATGGCTGGGTTCTTAATGGCAAGAACTTTACCGAAGACTATTACCAATACGATTACATAGGCGCACCCTCGCACTGCGCTTTTGGAGACGGGCATCTGTATCTTAAATTTGCGTGGACACAGGCTACAGAGCCGGTGAGCGTTGTGCAAAACGGAGGATTCTCCCTGCGTAGCAAAAGATTTCTGGAGGCTTGTAACAAGCATGGCATTGTGCACATGAACTCCAACGATATACACGGGTGGAACGAGGACGCTCAGTTGTCAGTTATCTTAAAGCCCGTGCTAGAAAGTTACGGGTATAAATATTGCCCAATGGACATTGCCAAACAATTTAGTATTGAGTATGTAGGTGGCGGGTTTCACGAAGAAGGGTTTGATTACTCCAAGCTGGTGGGTCATCATGCCCAAACAAGAAAGTTAAAAGAGAACAACCATGTTGTCATACCCTGTAGCGTAGATGATGCGTGGCGTGAGTATGAGTTTTTAGGTTGGTTAGAGCAAAATGGCTATACCGTGGAGTACCATCATGCCCCCGTTATCCAAGCGTGAACTCAAAAGACAGATAAAACGATTCCTGAAAGACCCCGACAGGGGCATATCTCAGGAGCTATTTGCCCAATTAGCGGGGATTAATAGAGAACATATGCTCGATGTATTCATTTATGAGACTGAACTTTTAACGGAATACGTCCAATTGCGAGTTAGCAAAGCCTATCAGCAGTGGAAAGCGGGTAATGTGAAGGTCATGCAACGCATAGACAGGACTCGTTATGTCGATTACAGGAAAGAATCCAAGCCCGTGTTTGTCCCTCGCACAGGTTTGCAGGTAACTTCAGAGGGAATAAAGATAAAAGTTGGCATGGTTAACCGCCATGACTATTCCGAAATCACACTTGACGAAGCACTAAGGGGGTAACAATGGGCATACTAAGAGACTATCATTGCGATAAACACGGCATATTTGAGGCATGGGAAGCACAATGTCCCATGAAAAACTGTAATGGAGAGCTATCTGTCGTGCATTTGAAGCCTGTGGGCACAAAATCATCCAAAACTAAGTCTACAGACCAAAATCTAAAGAATTTGTCTCTTGACTTTGGTATGAACGACATTAAGAGTACCAAAGAGGGAGAACACCAAGAAGGTTACCTCAAAAGGAACAATAAGCTCACTGATAAAGAGTTTGCACAGGCTGGTGAGGCTATGGCAGCTACAACGCAGCAAAAAAACAAACATAATGGCGTTATATGGGGCGGTGGAGGAAATATCAGTATGAAATCTGTTATGGGTGGACAATTTAAGTCCGTTAATGGAGAATCGGTAGGTATTAACCCAAAACAGGCTGGAAACTTGACAGGACCAAAAGCCGCAAGTTATATAGGTGACCACGAAAACTTACAGGTGAAGAAATGAAGATACCCAAGAACCCGGTGGACAGAGAAATTTTTTATCTCAATCTGATTCAAAAATGTTTAGTCAGTAAAGAGGAAAGAAAAGTAGATTACAACTCCCTGCGTTCTTGGTATTTGTTTGGCAATGGACCTGATGAGAGTTCTGCCATCTATAACAAAATATATCCTCATATTGACCAGCTCACTTCCTTCCTCTATTCAGCAGAGACCACAAGATTCAGCATCAACACAGGTGCGTCTGTCCCCGAAGGTGAGCAAACAAAAGTTCCGTCACTTACTCGTGCTCTGCATGATGAGTGGCTTAATTCCAACGCTGACCAAGTTTTTTCTACAGCAGTTACGTGGGCACTCGCTTACAACACAACCTTTGTAAAACTTGTAATCAACAATGGTATTCACCCTTACATGGTTGAGCCTTCTTGCATGGGAGTCTTGAGAGAAGATACTCCTTACTCAGACAGACAAGAAGCTATTGTTCAAACTTATTACATCACCAAGTCTGAACTCTATGACCGCTTGTACTCTCATCCCAAGCGTGAAGAAATTGTCAAGCGTGTCTCTGCACAGCAACATGAGAGAACAGATATTGCAAACGGTATTGAGCGCATCATCATGTCTCAGTCCAACCCCACCATGTACGGTAATGTCAACTTAGACCTTGCTGGTCAGAATAGATACAAAGCTGTTGTCGCAGAAGAGACAGTAGAAATGACAGAGCTTTGGGTATGGAATGACGAGACAAAAGATTATCAAGTTGTAACCAAAGCCGACCCCGATGTAATCATTTATGACCGGGCTGGTGAATCTGTGTTTCTCAAAGGTGAGTTGCCTTTTGTGCAAGTTTGTCCTAACCCATTGTATGACTATTACTGGGGTAGCTCAGAGGTGCAGAGATTAATATTCTTGCAACAGATGAGAAATAAAAGGCTTACAGAAATCCTAGACCTTCTTGCCAAACAAGTAAGTCCACCTACAGCGTTAATAGGCTTTACAGGTATTCTTGACGAAAAGAATTTTGCGCTTAATCGCTCTGGCGGTTTACTAGCAACCGACATGCCTAATGCAAAGGTGGAGAAGTTAGCACCTACTATGCCTCCTGATTTATTTAAAGAGGTGGGTGAAATTGATTTAATGTTTGAAGAGGCTTCAGGCATTGTCAGCGTCTTGCAAGGCAGAGGTGAGGCGGGTGTTCGCTCCTCTGGTCATGCGAGCCAGTTAGCAAGACTGGGTTCTAGCCGTGCCAAGAAAAGAGCATTGGTAATTGAAGACAGTCTTGAGAAGGTTGCGACCCTCTATCTAAAGTGTATGCAAGTTTATGACAATACGCACTTTAAAGATATGGAGGGTCGCCCCTTTATTGCAGAACAATTTACAAAAGATTTCGTGGTGAAAGTAGACGCTCACTCCAACTCTCCCATCTTTATGGAAGACATGCGCCAGCTTGCGTTTAATTTATTCAAAGCTCAAGTCATTGACAAAGAGTCTTTGCTTGACTTGATAGAACCACCTATGAAACAATTACTTAAAGACCGTCTCAAGAAGATGGAAGAAAAGGGTCAGGCACAAGCTGCACAGCAACAACAGCAAAAGCCTCCCAAGGCAGAGGGTAAACCAGACTTAAAGCAGGTGGGATAATGGCAACAGCACCGGGTACTAGAAGTATGACTCAGCCAAAAGCTGACCAACCAAGAGTAGACACAGGTTCATTAAAAAGAAATGAATCAACTCCTAACTTGACATATCGTCAAACTGGAGTTAAAAACACGGGTGGGCGTAGTCAAAGAGATTATGCTCGCCAGTAACCAACTCAGGAGTACATGATGTACAAAGCAATGAAACGTGGTCGCAAGCACCGGAGATAAGTTTTCCGTGAGGAGAAGAAGGGTGTGGCTGCCTCCCCTCTGAAGTAGGTGACCGCTCTTTTAGGAGTCATTAACATGGCACGTAAAGCACGCAAAGGACGTAAGTCTCGCAAGTAATCAAGGGTAAAACCTTGATTGCCTAGAGCAACCCATCATTGGCAGTTGGATGAAAAATAACTGCCACCTATTGACAAAATGTTTGTAAGTGGTTACAAACAGGCATCAGGAGTTAATTATGAGTGTTCCGCAAGATAAGTTGATGGAGTTAATGCGTGGTAGCAGGTCTGCTGGCGCACAATCTCCTATGCCAGAAGCACCCTCGTCAGAGGCTATGTCTGATGCTCAAACACCTCCTATGGCTTCCCCCATGTCCACACCTGAACCTAAGATGGGTTCTAAGGAAGCTGCGCTAATTAACATTGGCATGGCTATGGACTTGTTAGAACAATCTTTACCTGCGCTTGGCTCTGAATCTATTGAAGGTCAAAAAGCTCTTGGAGCAATTAGACAACTCAGCGGATTGATTGGACCACGCAAAGGTAAAACAAATGAACTGCAACAAACTGAGATTCTTCAGATGATGCAAGCTCTCCCTCAAGCTGGTGGCGCAACGCCTGAAGGCAGAGCAATGGCAAGTGCGCCCGTCCCCGGTATGCCACCCGCAGGTGGTGCACCAACACCTCCCCCTATGTAAGGAAACATCATGGATTTATTTAAACCCCGTGGCGCAGCCGCACCCCGTAGACCTACCGATAACAACCAACAACATGGCGTTATCACAAACACTCCCCGTTTTGCACAGTTCGGTGGATTGAGTGCTCCTGCCAAAATTGGCAAAATGGGCATGGCTGTTGTCAAACCTGCTGACGGCAAAAAAGTTATATAAAACATTAAGAGGGTAACACGATGTCACTAGAAAACATTTCCTTAGAAGCCCGTGATGAGTTAGCAGCACTTGCTCAAACTCTTGCGGAGAATCCTGAGACACGCAAAGACTTTCTTCGCATGACTAAGCGGGTCAAACCTGACCTGCCTATTCCTGAGTTGGATATTGAAGACTATACAAATCGGGCTGTTAACAAGTCTGAAGAGCGTGTACAGGCGTTAGAAGCAAAACTACGTGAGCGTGATGCAATGGAAGAATTACAAAACCGCAGGAAATCTTTGATGAAAAAAGGATTGATTGCTAACGAGTCTGAGGTTGGTGACGTAGAGAAAATCATGTTGGAGCGTGGCATTACAAACCACGAGACAGCAGCAGAGTATCACCAGTGGATGAAACAAGCAGCCGTACCGACTTCTTCAGGATACAACCCTTCAGCCGTCAAACAATTTGACCTGAACAAGTATTGGAAGAATCCAGTGGGTGCTGCTCGTGAAGAAGCTGCAAGAGCACTTAGTGACTTACGTAAACCCGTAAGACCTATTGGCTTGTGAAGAGGGTATTGGTGGGAATCATTCGAATGAATGTTCTCGTGGCAAAATGTAACAAGGAGCTATTATGGCAATAGGTGGTGGCATCCTTCCGGCAACAGGCAGTTCGCAATTTAACGAACTAACCTATGTCACGAGAAGGGCTTTCATTCCAAAGTTGGTCGTACAACTTTACAACTCGACACCGCTGATGGCAGCATTGATTGCAAACAGTCAGCAAGCCTCTGGTGGTGTTTCTTCCGTAACCGTACCCGTCCAAGGTGCACAGTTTGTAAATGCTCAATGGTCTGATTACAGTGGCTCTTTTGCCCAACCTTCAGTCCAGCAAGGTGCTTACAACGCTGAGTTTGACCTGAAACTGATGATTTCTCCCGTGCCGTTCCTCGGTATGGAAGGCGCAGTTCAGCAAGACGCAGCAATTATCCCGTTGATTGAAGCTCGTATGAACGATGCAACCAACGTGATGATGGACGCTATGGCAACATCTTTGTATAACAATACAACAGATACACAACAGTTTATCGGTCTTCCTGCTGCCGTTGCCAACTCAGGCACATACGGCAACATTGACCGTGCAACATACACATGGTGGAAATCCACTCAGTATGCTGCTGGCTCTGTGAACCCAACTCGTCAAAATATCCTTCAGTACATTTCAGGTACTGTAAAAGCTGGTGCAGAAATGCCTAGTTTTGGTATTTGCGGTTTTGGTACATGGACTCTTTTAGCTCAAGACTTTGTAGGTCAAGAGCAATACGTCATCACCCCCGGTTCTGGATTTGACGGTGACAACAACGGTCCTCAAGCAGCTTTCCGTGCTTTGATGGTTGCTGGTGTTCCAATTTATCCTGACCCATATTGCCCAGAAGGTACTGTGTACTTCCTAAACACCAACTATCTCTCGCTCTACATCCATGAGCAAGGTTCGTTTGTGTTTACAGGATTTGAGTCCACACTCCCGAACTGGCAAATTGGTTATGTTGGTGCGGTATTGATGATTGCCGAATTGGTGAACGTCAAACCTAAAGCCATGACCAAGGTGACGGGTTACAACTACCTCTCACTATAAGGAGTCACAAAAATGGCATTAGGTTTAAACAAAATCATCCTTGCTGGTCAAACGACCAACGCAGCAGGTGCGTACTTCTCGAATACAACTGTTACAGCTACAAATGCTGGAGCATTGATTCCTGCCGGTACATACTTGATGTTTCCCGCTGCTAACGTAGTAGTGACTGCTAACACAGGCGCATCTTTTTCAGTTCTTCTTGCCAACAACACTGGTGGCATGTTGATTTCTGACGGTGTAAACGTAAAAGCAGCATCTGCAATCGCTGGTAACGGAGTTGTAACCTTGCTCACCATCAATGGTGGTGTGTCAGCAAACAGCTCATATACAACGTAAGGAGTCAGCATGGCTAACTCAAACGCTGTAGGCTCACGGTATCCAGATAATTTTGGTAATTATCTCATTGGTTCTACTTCTGTTCCCATAGGTTTGGGAAGCACTGGTAATGCTATTGCGACAATACCAACTATCGGTACTAGCTACATTGTTAGACGTATTACTGTTAACAATGCCAACGGAAGTGTTGCTCTTGCTAACGTCACTATCATTGCCAGCAGTGATGGTGTTGTTGCAAATGCAGTGTCTAACGCTGTTGTTCTAGGTAACATTACAGGCGCAACCAAATATCAAGATTTGAATCTGACGGCTAATACCGCCACAACAATCTTCTCTGGTTCGTTGTTTCTATGTGTTAATACGGGCGCAGCCGCAAACAACTCAGTTGACATAGCGGTATATGGTGACGTTGTAACACTATGAGTGAAGTTGTCTATGTAACCAACAAAAGCGGCAAAGATTTAGTTATTGACTATTGCTATGCCGACTATGTGTTTCCTGTCAACAAGACGATAGAAGTATCTGTCAAACTTGCTAAACATATATTTGGTTACATGGACGATGACAAAGAAAAGTATCTGATTTCGCTAGGTCTGATACGTTTTCATAGTGAACTTGAACAAGCAACAAAGAGGTTGGCTCTGTACGAAATTACGGAGTCACCACCTGTAAAAAACAGCTCGTTACCCTCGGCTGTTGGCGTAGTACCTCTGCGTGTTGAGAAACACGCTGGGGGAAAGGTCATCGCTAGGGCAGCCTAATATGGACATTAGATGGCAACTCTCAACTCCTACCTCACGGAAGTTCAGAGGCTCTTACACGATGCGAACTATGTTTTTTGGTCGCAAACAGAGCTAACTGACTACATTAATGACGCTCGTGAGAGGGTCGTTAGAGACACGGGTTGCAATAGGGTTTATCAAACATCTTATGTTCCTTTAGCTGCTGACGGCACGGCAGCAACAGCTTGGGCTGAAGGAGCTACTGTTACAACTAACAGTTATGTTTTTTCTAACATCTTTATTTATAAAGTGGTTACCGGTGGGGTGCTAGGTAGCACCTCTCCTCCATACCCCGCTTCTGGCTATGCGTATCCTCCTTCTACATCTTTTACGGATGGTACTGCTACCCTGCAATACTCTGCACCTGCTGAGATTATTCCTTTTTCCGCTTTACCGTCTGGCAATCAAACGCTAGACGTTATTAACATTAACCTGTATTGGGGAAATAGCCGTATTCCACTGCGGTATTTACCATTTACAAACTTTAACGCCCAGCTCAGATATTGGCAAAACTATGTAGGAAGACCTATTTGCTTTAGCATTTACGGTCAATCTCAGATATACATAGCACCAGTGCCTGACCAGTCTTATGTCATAGACCTAGATACGGTTGTTTTACCCACTGCATTAAGTCTTAGCTTACCTAATGCAACTGACCCTATCAATGACCCCTACACCACGCCTGTAGCGTTTTATGCGGCTTATAAAGCCAAGTACAAAGAACAAAGCTACGGAGAGGCTGAAATATATAAACAAGAGTACATGAAACAGGTTAACTCTGTACAGAACTCTGTGTTTACAAGACGTATCCCTGACCCTTACTCTAATCCGTTCTAATCATGGCAGCAGCAGAACAGAAAAAATCATATGCTGTAATCAAGAACTTTAAGGGCTTGAACACAAAAGCTAATAGAACAGCTATTGATGAAGAAGAATTCGGATGGATAGAAAACGCCATGCCGGTAGGGTTTGGCAACATCAAAATTGTTCCCGCACAAATAACTCTTAAAGATGGTAGCAATGCTGCCGTCTCTTTTGCTAACACCGTAACAACCCTCACATCTTGCAATATTGGTCTTAACGATTATTTGCTAGGATTTGAGGCTGACGGCAGGTCTGAGTATTACAAGCTAGACACTGGTGCAAAAGCAAACGTGGCGGTCACTGGTACATTCTCATCTGCAAATGTGGCTGTTGCTCAGTACAAAAATGAGCGGGTGTTTATAGGTGACCCTGACAATGGTTTGTTTACATGGGATGGAACAACCATACTTAATGTTGGCTCAGTTGGTAGCATAGGAATTACCGCAGTAGGTTCAAGCTATGTAACCGCTCCGTCCGTCACTATCTCAGCCCCCAATCAAACAAACGGTACACAAGCTACTGCTACTGCTTATATTTCAGCAAATGCGGTATCTGCTATTTCTATTATTAATGGTGGAACAGGCTACACGGCTTCTCCTACCGTAACTCTTGCGGGAGGTGGAGGCAGTGGCGCAACTGCTATTGCCCAGCTTCTCACATTCAAAAAAGGCGCACTCTACATTTCTGTTACAAAAGGCGGGTCAGGATATAACCCTTCTTCTGCGCCAGCAGTAACAATTACTAGCGGTGGTGGAGCAAATGCCACTGCTACTGCTATTGTGGCAGGTAATGCAGTAACCTCTGTGATTATGACTAACGTGGGTAATAACTTTACCTCTGCTCCAACAGTCACGATAGCAGCCCCTCCAACGCCCACAGGCAACACAACCGCTACCGCCATAGGTGTACCTAACCTAGACCAGATTTCAAGCGTAGCAACCTTCTCTGGTCGTGTGTGGGTGTCTACAGGTCGTACTGTTACTTACTCTGCTAGTACAAATCCTACAGACTTTGTTTCTGTATCCGCAGGTAGTGTGACTTTGACGGACGAGACATTGCACGGCAACATACAAAATATGTTATCTGCCAATAACTTTCTTTATATTTTTGGTGATGACAGTATTAACGTATTTTCAGATTTAAGGGTTTCTACTGCTGGAACTACTTTGTTTACTAACACCAACGTCAGTGCGTCTGTTGGTACTAATCTTAAATACGGCATTTTCCCTTATTTCCGTTCTGTTCTTTTTATGAATAGATACGGTATGTACGCTCTTGTTGGTTCAACTACCAGCAAGATTAGCGACCCGCTAGACGGCATCTTTCCTTACATAGACTTTACCCAGCCTGTAACGGGCGGTCAGGTATTGCTCAACAATATTTTGTGTGCAGCCTTCAGTTTCTATGTCAGTTCTACCTTGCCATTTATCACAGGTTCACGATTTGTACAGGCAGTCTTTTTTGAAAAGAAATGGTTTATTACTTCACAGGGTAATTCTCTAGGGTATGTTACCTCTGCTCCTATAGGCGGTCTTATCAACCTCTATGGTGTATCTGGCACTAATCTATACAAACTATACGGGGACAATACTGCTAATGTCTCTAGTACGATAAAGACGGCTCTTTCTCCTATGAAAGACCCTATTCGTACTAAACAAGCATTAAAATTTGGCATAGAAGCCACACTATCAAATTCAGCTACTTTTGTAGTTACTGTTGATAGTGAGTCTGGCTCTAGTCCGTCTTATACGTTAACCAACACATCTATTGACTGGGTAAATAACTCAAGTCAAGTTGTTGTTTGGACTAACGCATTTAGCACAACAATCCCGTGGATTTCTTCTGGTGGGTACAACTTGTACAAATCAGATGCACAACAGTATGGTAAATATTTGGGGTTAACAATGACATCGTCTGACCCCGGATTTATCGTAAACACGTTTGAATTTGAACATGAATTAAGAGTGAGGTTCTAAATGGCAGTACCGTATACATTTGCAACTGCAACAGGGTCTATACCCTTGTCTCAGCTCGACACTAACTTTGGAACAGGAATTACTATAGGTAATACTTCTGTGCAGTTAGGTAGCACTATCACAACTATTAACAACACAACTCTTGGCAATGTCACCATTACAAGCGTTGGTCAGGCTTTTCCTAACGGTTATCTAGCCAACAGTAATGTGATTGTTGGAACAACAACATTAACGCTAGGAAGTACAGTAACTACACTTGAAGGGGTAACGCTTGGAAATGTAACGATTGCAAGCGGAAATGTCACTATTACTAATGTTTCTGTAACTACAGCCAATGTCAGTGGTACTGCAAATATCAGTAATTTAGTGGTTATTAGTAATGGTAGTTTTGGTGGTAATGTAACTATAGGTGGTAATGTTACTGCTAGTTTAGGTGGAACATTAACAAATGTGGCGGTTGCAAATACAACTGTAACTAACTACACAGAATCTGTTGTTGCGATAGGAAACTCTAGCACCTCTAAAACAATATCTTTGACAAACGGTACTGTGCAGACTGTTACTTTAACAGGTAACTGTACGTTTACTATGCCTACCGCTACTGCGGGAAAGTCATTTATTCTTATACTTTCTACGGGTGCGGGTTCATTTACAAGCACATTTACAAGTGTAAAGTTTCCTAACAATGTTTCTCCTACGATTACGACTACGGCAAGTAGGTGGGATATATTGACATTTGTTGCTGACGGTACATATTGGTTTGGTAACTTTGCACAGGCTTACGCATAATGTTTGCTAGTAAAGACATATTCTTAACTGCTCCTAGTGGCTACACAATTAGCCGTAGTGTGCGAACACGCTCGTCTGCGTCTGCTTACTTTAATAGGACTCCTGCAAGTGCGGCAACTGACGGAAAAAAGTTTACTTGGAGTTCATGGATTAAACGTGGTTCTGTAACTGCTACATACACTTGTTTATTTGCCGCAGACCAAGGTGCTGGAACAACTCAATTATGTTATTTTGATTCAACTGGAATTTTGTATTTTGCTACTGGAGCATCAACGCAAAAAACTTCTGTTGCAGTATTTCGTGACCCATCTGCTTGGTATCATATTGTTGTTGTTGGTGACACAACACAAGCAACTTCAAGCAATAGAATGGCACTTTATGTAAATGGAGTTCAACAAACATGGACTTCTGGAACTGACCCATCATTAAACGGAATTTGGCAAATTGGAAAACAATCTATTTTGCAAGGTATTGGTTTTGGTGTTGGCTCTGCGACATCAACATACCTTGATGGCTACCTAACCGAAATAAACTTTATTGACGGACAAGCATTAACACCATCATCTTTTGGGTCTACCAATGCAGTAACAGGCGTATG
>Ga0114975_10002066_pt1 | contig 13866 bp, 11 predicted proteins | sample S_130626_EF_Meta_FD_87031 | JGI IMG/M metagenome (GOLD analysis project Ga0114975, IMG submission 87031) | Freshwater microbial communities from Lake Simoncouche, Canada to study carbon cycling - S_130626_EF_MetaG | ecosystem: Environmental > Aquatic > Freshwater > Lake | place: Lake...
CAAAAATATTTAACCCGGATATTTCATACTGAATCGTCATGAGGCGCCGTGCAAAGCTTATTAGTACAAGGCGGGCGAAGGATTGGGATGCCGGGCTGTATGTGTACATACTGTCCAAACAAAATGTGAGTCTATCGCAGCATCCATCTGGCTTCCCGGCCTCCGCAGTAGATTAGTGTGAAATATCCGTGTTCAGCAAATCAGGTCTTTTTTTTGCTGTGGCATGCAGGGCTTGATCCTCTCGCCAAGTGGCAATGGCAGCATGATTACCAGAAAGTAGAACTGACGGAACAGTCCAACCATTAAAGTCTTCAGGACGGGTATAATGAGGAAAGTCGAGCAGTCCCTTTTCAAAAGAATCATGGAGTGCTGACCCCTCATCTCCTAAAACTCCAGGAAGAAGTCGCACGACAGCATCGGTCACCACAAGTGCTGCTAATGCACCATTGGTTAAGACATAATCACCGATAGAAATTTCTTCATCGACGAGATGATCTATGATGCGTTGATCGATCCCTTCATAATGCCCACATAGAAAAATGAGATGCTGCTCTTGGGATAAGGAGCGAGCTATCGATTGATCGAAGCGTTTTCCTTGAGGTGACATAAAGATCACCTTGCTCTTTGGACCGCGTAGTGATTTCAGTGCTGCAGCAATAGGCTCAATTTTCATGACCATTCCGGGCCCTCCACCATAAGAAGGGGCATCAAGGGTATGATGTTTATCTGTTGCCCAAGCGCGCAAATCTACTGCCTCTAGTTTTACTAACCCTAGCGTTTGAGCCCGTTTTAACATACTCTCCCCGAGCACTCCGTGACAAATTCCTGGAAAAGGGGTCAGGATTTCTATACTCAAAGGAGCAGCGAATTGAGTGTTTGAAGAGATCATCATAAAAATATCATTTTTTTAAAAATTCTTTTCATTCACTAAACGGCTCTGGGTTAACCCGAATATTTCATACTGATCTACTACGGAAGCCGGGAAGCCAGATGGATGCTGCGCCCAAGCTCGAAGTCTTCCTCGGGCAGTATGGACTCATACAGCCGTCGTCAGAATACTCGTCTGCGTTGACTCGCTCGCTCCCGCTCGTCTCGCCCTTTTAGGGCTGCCCCCTAAAGCCAGGGCAGTCTCCCCAGCGGTCTCCGACCGCCGGTGGTGCCCCATCAGCCTTCGCGGCCTCCTCGTCACGATCAGTATGAAATATCCGGGTTAGGCAGCATGAAGCATGCAGAATTCCCTGATTTTTTAGAAAATGATAGTTCATTATAGATAGCTCCATTGCTATTCTCAATAACGGAGTTTAGTGTGAAATGTCCGGGTAAAGTTTTCTCACCAACTTCACGTACTATTTTGGTAGTTACACTCTATTTCCAGGAATTATACGCCACTAAAAATGCGTCCTCACCATCCTCCCTCAAAAAAAACGTCCAAAAAAAAACAAAGCAAACGATGCTTCTCTGTTGCAACGTTATTTAAATTTTCTTTCTCTCTTTTGCTGATTTGGTCTTTGATTGCCTCATTTTATTATCTATGGGCACTTACCTATGATCTTTCCAAAATTGGCCAGATGTCCCAACGCTCGCTCATCTATGATCGTTATGGAAAAGTTTATAGTCTTGCCGGTGGAGAAAATCGACAAATTGTTCCATTTGAAAAAGTCTCCAACTATTTTGTCAATGCCTTGATTAGCCGAGAAGATGCCCGTTTTTATGAGCACCATGGTGTTGATCCCATCGGTATAGCTCGGGCAGCTGCCCGAAATCTTTTTCTTGGCGGGATCAGGCAAGGAGGAAGCACCATCACACAGCAACTTGCTCGAAATAGTTTTCCACTTGGGGGACACAACCTGAATCGCAAGTTACTTGAAGCCGCCATGGCTTTTCGTATTGAAACAGAACTCTCTAAAGAAAAGATTTTAGAGCTCTATATGAATCGGATCTATTTTGGTCCTGGGCTCTATGGTGTTGAATCTGCCAGTCAAGCCTATTTCAATAGACCTGCTTCTCAGATGACATTAGCCCAAGGAGCACTTCTGGCAGGACTCATTCGAAGCCCCAATCATCTCTCTCCCTACAATAATCTCCCGGGAGCACTGCAGCAGCAGGCCCTTGTGCTCAGACGAATGGAAGAACTTAACCTCATTACACAAGAGGAACATTCCAAAGCTCTGAATGAAAAGATAGAGCCACCCTCCAATCGTTTGCTCCATTTTCAAAATAGCTGGGCGGTTGATGCTATTCTCCATGAACTCAATCAAGTGCTTCCTCCCGAAAAAATGGAAGCTGGGCCCCTTCATATTATGACGACTATTGATCCAGGACTTCAGCATACAGCTGAGAAATCTCTCGCCTGGAACCTTGCAGAGATTGAAAAGAGGAGTGATTTCCAAGATCAGCATTCTCCTCCTAAAAATAAGATGTCGAGCTCTAGCAAGAAAAAAGATCCTGTTCAAAGAGAAGAAAAAACAGCTCCACTACAAGGGGCTCTCCTAGCAATCGATAATAGTAGCGGCGGTATTGTGGCAATCGTCGGCGGGCGTGATTATAAAACAAGTAAGTATAACCGTGCTACGACTGCACTCCGCCAAGTGGGCTCTGCAGCTAAGCCCTTTGTTTATGAGGAAGCTTTCCGACAAGGAATGACACCAGAATCGCTGGTGAACGATGCGCCGCTCACCTCAAGCGAACTTCCAGAAGGTTTTAAAAATTATCATCCTCAAAATAGCGATGGGACTTTTCATGAATGGCTACCTGCAAGTCAGGGGCTCATTCACTCACGTAACACTATGAGCGTGCGTGTTGGGATAGGGGCAGGATTAAAAAATGTAGCCACCACACTCGAGCACCTGGGCTTAGCTGAAAAAATCCCTCCCTACCCTTCCATTTGTTTGGGGAGTTTTGAATCTACACTTCGCAATATCACTGCTGCTTACACAGCCCTTGCCACGGGTGGAGGTCGCTTGCAACCTCATTTCATTGAACAAGTCACCGACGCCGATGGAAAAATTCTTTTTCTGGCGACACGCGGACGCCTTCCCATCCTTGATCCAGCTGCGACGCGAATCACCACCTCGATTTTAGAAAAAGTCCTTACTGAAGGGACTGCCTCCCGTGCTAGCTCCTTGGGACTTAAGAAGCTAGCGGCAGGCAAGACTGGCACCACCGATCATTTTTTTGATGCCTGGTTTCTTGGTTTCACTCAAGGTCTTACCTGCGGTGTTTGGGTCGGCTTTGATCAACCTAAAACCATCATGCGAGGGGGCTATGGAGCCGAACTTGCACTTCCTATTTGGGTCGATTTTATGGAGTCACCGGCAGCAGATCGGTATCCGGCAGGAGAATTTTAACCCGGATATTTCATACTGGTTCTTCTGCGGCTTGCGAACACCTGACGGATACTATGTCTATCACCGTACTAGTACTAAATCATTCGAACATCAGAACCGCCCCCCTAACCTATCTATTCTACTTTCCATGGTGCTCACGCTTGTGTAATTTACAAGCTTCATGAATATTCACGAGTACCAAGCGAAACAACTTTTTGAATTTTTTGGTGTTATGACACCAAAAGGTGCCGTGATTACCACACATGAGGAGGCAAAGAATATTGCTTCTAGCTTTATAAATAAAACATTTGTGGTCAAAGCTCAGATTCATGCTGGAGGACGTGGCATGGGAACTTTTACTAATGGTCTTCGTAGTGGAGTACATATTGTCACAACTGCAGAGGAAGCTTGTGAGGTAGCTCACAAGATGCTTGGGAATACTCTTGTTACTCACCAAACAGGACCTGAAGGGAAATTAGTTAGTAAAGTTCTCATCGCAGAATCGGTCGAGATTTCCAAAGAATATTACCTCGCCATTGTACTTGATCGTAAGAGTGCAGCTCCCATGATTATTGCGAGTACTGAGGGAGGGGTCGACATTGAAACAGTTGCAGCAGAATCGCCGGAAAAGATCTGGAGAGAAGCTGTTCATCCCCTTCTCGGCTTGCAGCCTTATCAAAGCCGTAACATTGCTCGACGTCTTGGCTTCCGTGGAAAACAATTTTTATCTGCCAGTAAGTTAATCTCAAATCTCTATCATCTCTTTGAGCAATCCGAGTGCATGATGGTCGAGGTTAATCCCCTTGTACTGACCACATCAGGAGAGGTGTTTGCCCTGGATGCAAAATTAAGTTTTGATGAAAATGCTCTCTTTCGTCATGAGAATATTGCCGCTTTGCGCGATACAGCTGAAGAAGATCCCCGTGAAGTCGTCGCCTCTACTTTTCATCTCAACTATATCGGTCTAGAAGGAGATATTGCATGCCTGGTAAATGGGGCAGGACTTGCCATGGCCACGATGGACATCATTAAGCATCACGGCGGTGAACCAGCTAATTTCCTCGATGTAGGAGGAGGTGCTACAGAAGACCAGGTCACAGAGGCTTTTAAAATTTTGTCTCAAGACCCTAAGGTCCGAGCGATCCTAGTAAATATTTTTGGCGGTATTATGCACTGTGATATCATTGCACAAGGAATTATTAATGCTTTTAAGACTACAAAACTCTCAGTCCCCCTAGTTGTCCGTCTTGAAGGTACCAATGTAGAGCAAGGGAAAAAGTTACTTCGTGAATCCCAACTTCCTCTTCAAGCTGCAACAGACTTGACAGATGCTGCTCAAAGGGTCGTTGCTGCAGCAGCTTCTTTTTCCAACCATCCAATTTCTACTCACTAAATCCATGTCTCTCCTTGTTGATAAAAACACACGTCTTCTTGTTCAAGGAATCACAGGAAAAGCAGGAGCTTTCCATGCACGTAGTTGTCGTGATTATGGAACAGATCTCGTAGCAGGGGTCACTCCAGGACGAGGTGGAGAGCTCCTTGATGAAACGATTCCTATTTTTGATACGGTTGATGAAGCACGAAAAGAGACAGGCTGTAATGCTACCATGATTTTTGTTCCTGCTGCGGGTGCTGCAGATGCTATTTTGGAGGCAGCCCACGCGGGAATGGAGCTGATCGTTTGTATTACAGAGGGTATTCCGGTCCACGATATGATGCGAGTGAAGGCAATTTTAGCAACATTTTCAAAAAATACCCCTGTTCTTATTGGTCCAAATTGTCCTGGGATTATTACCCCAGGCCAATGTAAAATTGGTATTATGCCTGGCTATATTCATAAACCAGGACCGGTTGGAGTTGTCTCTCGATCTGGAACCCTCACCTATGAAGCCGTGTGGCAACTCACCTCACGAGGAATAGGACAATCAACCTGCATTGGTATTGGGGGAGATCCTATTCATGGAATGACGCAAACTGAAGCTCTTCGCCTCTTTAATAATGATCCAGAGACAGAGGCCATCATTATGATTGGTGAAATTGGAGGCTCCGAGGAAGAAGAGGCTGCTCTCTGGGCCAAAGAACATTGTAAAAAACCAATCGCTGCATTCATTGCTGGTGCCACAGCCCCAGAAGGTCGTCGTATGGGACATGCTGGAGCCATTATTCAAGGCTCGAGCGGGACAGCTCATGGAAAAAAAGAGGCCCTGCACGCTGCAGGCATTGCTGTGGCGGAAAGTCCTGCTGATATTGCAGAGACGCTATTCTCCTTGCTTGGGAAAAAGTAGTTATTAGTTTTTAGAATACGTTACAAAAAACCTTTCACCCTAGACTCGTTACCCTCTACTTTTTTTCAATAATGCCTATCACAGCTAAAGGACTTGAAGGAATTATCGCCAACAGTACGTCACTGAGCGACGTTCGTGGTGAAGAGGGTACACTTTCCTACGTTGGTTACAATATCAATGAACTAGCAGGTCAGGTGAGCTTTGAGGAGGTCATTCACCTCCTCTGGTATGGAAGATTGCCGACTGCAACAGAATTGCTGGCGCTTCATGAAGAGCTAGCTCATCAACGTGAACTTCCAGAGGGAATCATTCATTTTATTCTCTCAGCACCTAAGAATGCCAATCCCATGGATGTTCTTCGCACGGGAATTTCGATGTTAGGACTTTATGACAGTGAAGGGGCTCATGATTTACTCAATAAAACGGATCACTTCAAACATCTTCGTGCTGCTTCTATTACTGCTAAAATGAGTGTGATTGCGGCTTATTATCATCGGGCACGTCAAGGGAAAGATCTCCCACCCATCAACAAGGATCTCACGGAAGCCGAGCATTTTCTCTACCTACTTCAAGGAGAAATTCCGACTCAGGAAGCAGCTGAGACCCTTGATGTCTGCTATGTTCTTCATGCTGATCATGGGATGAATGCCTCTACCTTTTCGTCACGGGTGACCGTTTCTACATTAACTGATATTTATTCAGCCATTACCTCTGCTATTGGAACACTCAAAGGACCTCTTCATGGAGGTGCTAATGAAGGAGTGATTCATATGCTTCAAGAAATTGGGGAGGAATCTCACGTCGATGCATGGGTGACCAAAACATTAGAGGAAAAAAAGAAAATTATGGGAATAGGGCACCGTGTTTATAAGACACTTGACCCACGAGCTCCCCACCTTCGTGCTATGGGCATTCAAATGTGCGAACGTCTAGGCGAAACTAAGTGGATGAAAATGGCAGAACGTATTGCCTCCATAATGAAAGAAAAAAAAGGACTTAATGCCAACGTCGATTTTTACTCAGCCATCGTCTATTATTCTCTAGGACTTCCTACCGACATGTTCACCCCTGTCTTTTCCATTGCCCGCACTGCAGGATGGACAGCTCATATTTTGGAGCAGCTCGCTGACAACAGGATTTACCGTCCTCTGAGTGAGTATATTGGCCCTGCCGAGGGGAAAAAAGTCATTCCAATAAGTCAGCGGTTTTAGATTGAGTGTGAAATATTTGGGTTAAATTGTTTTTCCCTCCATAACATCAGCAACTGCTTCTGCTGCATGACGTGGTAAAATCAGTGATGCTGCATGAGCCATTCTCTCGCGTCGTGCCGAGTCATCAAATAAATTAGTAATGAGTCGAACTAAAATTTCAGGAGTAATTTCTGATTCTTCTAAAACTTCTGCAGCACCTGCTTGTTGGAAAATAGCAGCATTCCGATGTTGATGTTGCTCTGCAGCAAATGGAAAAGGAATGAGGAGCGAGGGAAGGCCGAAATGAGAAATTTCACTCAAGCTTGCAGCCCCAGCTCTTGAAATCACAAAGTCAGCTGCAGAATAGGCCTCGTTCATGTGATGATAAAAAGAGGCCACATAGGCATGAATGCCTTCTCGTTGATAATTGATTGCGGCAAGATGGTCATCTTGCTCTCCAGTTAAATGGATGATCTGTATTGGGAGCTCTTTGAGTAAGGAGACTGATTTAAAAAGAATTTGATTAATTTGCGCAGCACCTTGACTTCCTCCCATTACTAAAATGGTGTGGCGATCAGGAGATAATTTGAATTTTTCTAGAGCATCTTCACGTAATAATCGCTCTCCAAGATCTCGTCTTACCGGTGTTCCAGTCAAAGCGTATCTACTTTTAGGAAAAAAAGAGGCACATGCTTCAAAGCCAAGTAAAACCTTGCTAACCCATCGTGCTGTTAATCGATTAGCTCTGCCAGCAATGGCATTAGATTCGTGAATATAGGAGGGAATATTCAAAAAATGGGCAGCTAATATTGGAGTTGCTGATGTAAATCCACCCATTCCTAAAATAGCTGCTGGTCGATAACGACGATAGAGTTGTCGACAATGCGAAAAGCTCTCCCAAGCACGACGCAAAAATCGAATAAATGCTGGTGATATACGCGAAGGCATTCCAATGGAAGGGAGTTTTTCAACGCGGAATTCAGGATAATTTTTTAACGCAATTGCATCGATTTCTTTTTCTGAAACAAGCAAAAGAATTTCATGACCTCGTTCATGCAACACCTCAGCAACGGCTAATCCAGGAAAGAGATGACCACCGGTACCACCACATGCAATAACAAAATATTTTCCCATATATTTAAAAACGAGGGATGGCTCTGCCTCCCAATACAACAGATTCCTCCTCAGAACGTGTTATAGGGATACCCCTTTGATGAATGTTGATTAAGATACCAATCATAAAAAGTGATGCAGCTAGATTCGTTCCTCCATAGCTAATAAAAGGGAGTGGCATTCCCTTGTTTGGCAAAAAGGAGATCGTCATTCCAATATTGATAATAGCCTGCAGTGTTACGAGAAGAATAAGCCCTGTAGCTAACAATTTTCCAAAACGGTCGCGAGCATTGGCCGCAATAAGACCTCCACAAAGAAGAATAAGAAGGTAGCAGAATATCACTCCCCATGTGGCTCTCAGTCCTAATTCCTCCCCAATCATTGGAAAAATAAAATCAGTATGAGCATAAGGAAGATAAAGCATTTTTTGCCTTCCTTCTCCCAATCCAAGTCCCTCAATACCCCCTGAACCAAAAGCAATGAGGGCCTGCCATTGTTGCAAGCCTTTGCCCAATTTATCAGATTCCGGGTGCAAGAATGTCATCATGCGTGCAGCACGTTCTGGAATCAGATAAATCAAGCCAATGAGGCCAGCGATACCAGCTCCCAATATTGGAAAAAGATAACGTTTACGAGTACCACCCACGAACATCATCGCAAGCGCTGTTACCCCAATTAATGCTGTTGTTCCTAAATCAACTTCAGCAGCAATGAGTCCCATCGGAAGAGCTAAAATAGAGAGCGGAATGACGAGTGTTTGAAAACATCCTCCCTCCTTAATTTCCTCTCGTGAAAACCACCATGCTAAGAAAAAAACAGCTGCTACTTTTCCAAGTTCACTCGGTTGAAATGCAGCTACATGAAGGTTCAACCACCGATGAGAGCCGTTAATGCGCATACCAATATGGGGAACAAAACAAAGCAGGAGAAGTATCAGCGCGATTCCAAACCAGAACATCCATGTCCGACGCCACCAATGGTAGTCGGTCAAGGAGGTTAAGACACAAGCGATGATCCCGATTCCAAGCCATAGCAACTGCCTTTTCACAAAATAATAAATATCTCCATGGCTATCTTGAGCAAAAGCACTTGTGCTAAAAAGCATCACTACTCCAAGCGCAATCAAGGCTACAACAGATAGAAGAAGGAGATAGATCGAATTACGTTGCATGGATAGCAATGAGAGTACAGGGAGCTCTTAGACCTTATAGTTCATACTAAAGTGTCATGAAGAGGCTGCAACGGCTGATGCAGACAAGGATGGCAATGAATCATACTATAGATTGTTTATCAAAATAAATTTCTCAAAACTAGTTGCATGCTCCTCACCAGCCCCGTTTTTACCTATTTACTTTTTACAATAGCTTTGGCAGGGATTTTTAATTTCTGACCAATCTGAATTTTTCTAGGATCTGAAATATTGTTCACCTTCATGAGTTCTTCATAATTGACATGAAATTTTTTCGCTAATTTGTAAGGGTTGTCCCCTTTTACAATCGTATACTCTTTGAAAGTTTCTTGAGAAGATACCTTGGCAGCCTCCTCTGGAGAAGGTGCAGCTACTGGAGGAGGAGAACTTGGATTTGGAGGAGGATTTTGATTTATTCCAGAGGGCTGCTGAGCCACTGGAGCTTGCACAACTGGTGCTGCTATATTAACAGGGGCAGGAGCCTGTGTTTGCTGATGAGAGGCCACTGTTGGCACATTCGTAGTATTCACGGCAGAGGCGTGAGATAACTTGTTGGATATCACCTTAGAACTAGGAGATTCTTGATCAGAAAGGTGTTCTGCTTTTGACTTTAATGAAAATGGGGCATGGCTTGCTTTGAGTTTGTTGAACGCAAACAGTCCACCTACAGCAATAATGTGAAGAGCTAGGACAACCATAAAGGCATGGGAGAGCTTCATATTTGGCTCTGGTCCATAGTCTTCAAATTCAGCGGGATTAATAGTCGAGGCTTTTGCTCGAAGAGGACGTTTCGATGAGGATGATTTCATAGCTTTGGGTGATTGAATAGTGAACGCATGGGGAGAGATTTTATAGGAATGAAGATTTTAGCCCGAATATTTCATAATAAATCGACAACAAAGGCCGGGACGCCAGCTGGATGGAGCGTTAGATTTATATTTTGACTTGTGCAGTATGTACCTATACCGCCCAAATCACAATTCGAAAACAACGCTGTAATCATAGAGTTTTTCACAAGAAGTAATAAATGGAACATGAATATCCGGGTTAAGGTGGCAGCCCTGAAAGGGCGAGACGAGCGGGAGCGAGCGAGTCAACGAAGGTGATGGATTGCGACGACAGCTGTATGTTTCATACTGCCCGAGGAGCAATTCGAGGCTGACGTAGTATCCATCAGGTGTTCGCAAGCCGCAGCAGAATCGGTATGAAATAGGCGTGTTAAGACTCAGTTTGTTTTTTGATCCAGTCGTTACATCTTCCTGGTTGCTTCACGATTGACTGTTAACGCAACAGCTTTTTTAAAGGAGTTTCCTCTCTCTTGATAATCGGTAAACATATCATAGGAAGAGGTTCCTGGAGAAAACAAAATGGTATCTCCTGCCATAGCAAGCTCGTGAGCCTTGGTAACAGCCTCTTCCAAACTGTCTGACTGATAGGAGCGAATTGCATTCCACTCGCATGCGATGGATTGTTTTAATTCTCCGATGAGGATTGCCGCTTTGACACGCTCCTGAATTAATGGAAGAAGGGGTTGAAACGAGGATCCTTTATTTTTACCCCCAGCAATTAAAATAATAGGATGTGATTTTTCAATAGAGAGTATGGCTTTCTCTAAGGAATCAAGTGTTGTTGACTTGGAATCATTGATCCAGATTACTCCCTCGCTCTCTGCAACCCTCTCACAACGATGTTCTGGTGGGGTATAATCTTTGATTGCCTCGCACATAGACTCTAGAGGCTTTCCCAGAGCTACCCCAACAGCAAAAGCTGCCATAAGATTCTCCACATTGTGAAGACCTCGCAATTGTGTCTCTTGGATATTAAGGAATGGTTTGTGTTGATAAAAAAGAAGATCGTTAGCAAAAGAAAAATCAGCATCCTGAGTAGTTGTACTAAAGGTAATACAGCGTGCTTTTATTCCTGCAGATGCCCTATTAAAGGAGAAAGGAAGCACGGCAATATCATTCTCATGAAGATTTTTGAAAATGCGTAGTTTTGCATTACGGTATTCTTCCATGCTTTGATAACGGTCAAGGTGATTAGGCGTGAGGTTCAACCAAACGGCAACATGGGGATGAAATGTTTCTATTCCCTCCAATTGAAAAGAACTTACCTCAATGACAAAAAGATCCAGATCATCACTCAGGAGAACAGCCTCTGAAAAAGGAAGTCCAATATTACCACAAGCAATAGGACGCAATCCTGAACCCTGAAGTGCTCGTGTGGTTAATTCCGTTGTTGTTGTTTTTCCATTGGTGCCAGTAATGGCAATGATAGGTCTAGAAGTAAAAGAACAAGCCAGCTCCAGCTCCCCTAATAAAGGAGTCCCTTTTCGAGTGACATTCATCACAAGTGGGGAAGTCGGTTCTATTCCCGGACTCAAGATTGCCACATCGTAATGGGTAGGATCGTTGTGTGCTGCAGCACCGAGATATACTTTTATTTTTTTTGAGGATAATAACGTTCTCTTTTCTTGGAGTGATTTTGAATTGCTACTATCGACAATAGAAACAATAGCCCCTTTTTCAGAGAGTAATCGAGCTGCGGCAAGGCCACTTTTACCCAAACCTAACACAACACATTTTTTTCCTAGGTAGTTCATCACTTATCTCAGCTTTAACGTTACAAGACCAATGATTCCTAAGACGATAGCCATAATCCAAAACCGAATCGTGACAGTCGACTCCTTCCATCCACTTAATTCGAAATGGTGATGTAGTGGTGACATTTTAAAAATACGACGTCCGGTAAGCTTGAAACTTGCTACTTGTAAAATAACGGAAAGAGCTTCTGCAACGAAAACACCTCCAACCAGCATGAGTAAAATTTCTTGCTTGCAGCTAATAGCGAGAACTCCAAGGAGTCCACCAATGGCAAGGGATCCAGTGTCACCCATAAAAACACGGGCAGGATGACAGTTCCACCAGAGAAAGCCGAGCGCAGCACCGGCTAGGGCCATACTCACAATAGAGAGCTCTCCTGAGTAAAGATTATGTGGTATTTGAAGGTAGGTAGCCACTTTGAGGTTACCTGCTAGATAGGTAAAAACAGCGTAGGCAAAGGCAGCCATGACAGTACAACCAGCAGCCAAGCCATCAAGACCGTCGGTGATATTAACGGCATTAGAACTCCCAACAATGACTAAAAGATAAAATAGAAAAGTAGCTGCAATACCAAGATGAGTAATGAGAGGTCCTTTTAAAAAGGGAACGTAGAGTTCTTGAGCTTGAACTGATAAGGAAGGAATGAAAATAAAAGCAAGCGTCACAATGGCAGCAAGTAACGATTGAAGTAAAAATTTGTGTCGACTACTAATGCCAGCTGATTTTTTTTTTGTCACCTTGAGGTAATCATCGAAAAATCCTAAAGCTCCTAAATAAGCTGCCGTAAAAAATGAAATCCAGATCAATGGATTATTCAGGCGAGCCCAAATCAGAGTAGAAAAGAGCACGGAACCGACGAGCAAAATCCCACCCATCGTTGGAGTTCCCTGTTTATCTTCATGCAGAGCAAACGTACGATTTAAATCTTCAGCTGTACGAATCGGCTGACCCAAACGAAGTTCGATGAGGCGCTTGATAACTGATTTTCCAAAAAAAAGAGAGAATAGAAAAGCAGAGAGGCCCGCCCCCATAGCTCGAAACGAAATATACTGAAAAACATGAAATGCTTTTGCGACGTCACTACCGTGAAAAAGTTCACTTAGTTGATAAAGATAATAGAGCATGAATAAAGAGGTGTTAGAAAGAATCTCCTAGCCCGAATATTTTATACTAATGATGACGAGGAGGCAGTGAAGGCTGAAAGAGCATGGAGGGCAAGTATTTTAACACAGGGCTGTAGGAGTGCATACTGCCCAAGTCAAAATGGGAGTCTAATGCAGCATCCACCCTTGCTTCCCAGTCTCCGCAGGTAATCGGTATGAAATATTTGGGCCAAAGAGTAACCGATGATCTTAAAAACGTGAATGAAAATGAGAAATAGAACATAAAAACTTTTCGAGGCCGGGCTAGCCCGCCTATTTCATTCGGGTTCGTGCTGTTGGCACAGCGCTCTTACTGCCTCTGAAACCTGGTTGAGATAAGCACGCTTGCTCCCTTTGATAAGAAGAATATCTCCAGCACATAGGAATGAGGAAATGAGCTTTGTCGCTTCATTGTTGTTGCTCACATGATGGACCTCTTTCATTCCTGCATCACGTGCTACCTCTGCAAGAGGAAGAGTTTCATCACCAACTACAATTAACACATCCATGAGTGCAGCGGCTTTGAGACCGACACGTTCGTATCCTTTCAACGTATAGTCCCCCAACTCACCCATACATCCTAGAAGAGCGATTCTCCTGTGAGCTTTTAATGAAGCAATAGAGGTCAATGCTGCTTCCATAGAATCTGGACTGGCATTATAACAATCATCCACAAGTGTGATCTCTCCAAATTCATAAAGCTGCAGCCTACTCTCTGAGGGATGTAGTTTCTCAAGAAGAGCCACTCCTTCTTGAAAAGGAATTCCACATTCTAGTCCAACAGCAAGTGCAAATAACGCATTATGGACCATATGGGCTCCTATCACTGGCAAGAACCCTGGAAGTCTTTCTCCTTGGTAAGAGACTTGAAATTCCATTCCTTTTTTTAGTGGGAGTATATGAGTAGCTTGCAAGTCTCCCGATCCGATACCGACTCGAAGAACCCGTGCTTGTGTCCTTGAGGCTAATGCATCACAAAAATCATCAGCTGCAGGTAAAATAGCTAAACCATCAGCAG
>Ga0114975_10002068_pt1 | contig 13864 bp, 15 predicted proteins | sample S_130626_EF_Meta_FD_87031 | JGI IMG/M metagenome (GOLD analysis project Ga0114975, IMG submission 87031) | Freshwater microbial communities from Lake Simoncouche, Canada to study carbon cycling - S_130626_EF_MetaG | ecosystem: Environmental > Aquatic > Freshwater > Lake | place: Lake...
CGCTAGATTGACACATAGCAAGTAGAAAATCATCATGACCTTTCTTTCAACTCAATGAATCCGTCAGAGAAGCTGCCCCTGCTAGAGGTTAATAACCTCTCGATCGCATTTAATTCCCCATCGGGTCCATTGCAAGTGACTCGCGATTTGTCATTTAAGATTTCACCTGGAGAGCGAGTGGGTCTTGTTGGAGAAAGTGGCTGCGGTAAATCTACTGTTGGGCGCACGATTTTGCGCTTAATGGATCCTAGCGCAGGCGAGATCTACTGGAAGGGCGAACGAATTGATCAATTGACGAGATCTCAAATTCGGCCCTATCGCAAAGAAATTCAAGCAGTTTTTCAAGATCCGTATTCTTCTTTAAATCCGCGTATGCGAGCAGCGGACATTGTTTCAGAGCCATTAAGAAACTTTGAGAAACTCTCCCAAGCCGAAGGTCGAGAGAGGGTGCGTGAACTTTTTGCCTTGGTTGGCTTACGCCCTGATCAGATGTTGCGTTATCCGCATGAGTTCTCAGGTGGACAGCGTCAACGTTTGGGGATAGCGAGAGCGCTATCAGTAAAACCTAAGCTCATCATGTGTGATGAGCCCGTATCCGCATTGGATGTATCGGTGCAGGCTCAAGTGATTAATCTTCTGGGGGATTTACAGAAAGAATTCGGTGTCTCCTATCTATTTATCGCTCATGACTTGGCAGTGGTAAAGCATATTAGTCATCGTATTGCAGTCATGTATCTAGGGCGTATTGTTGAGCTAGCAGAAACAGCAGAGCTGTTTAATCGCCCATCTCATCCTTATACAGAAGCCTTGCTCTCAGCAGTACCTATTCCAGACCCTAAGCATCAACGTAAGCAAATTGTGCTGGGCGGTGATGTCCCAAGTCCAATCAATCGACCAAGTGGCTGTCATTTCCATACCCGCTGCATTTATGCTCAAGAGCGTTGCAAGGTAGAAGAGCCTAAATTAGAAGAGACTTCGCCTGGACATTTTGTTGCTTGCCACTTTAAATTAAATACCTAGTCAGTTAAATACTTAATGTCCAAATAGCAGTAGCAATCAATAGTGCGGCTAAAAAGTAGTTAAATACAACAAGACGTTTTCCTGTACCTAGCCAGGTCTTGAATAGAGCTCCAGCTAGGGCGTAGCTCATATTGCTAACAAACGCAAAGAACATGACTACCGCACAAGCCAACATCAGGCGTTCGTCCGGGTTTGTGCTGGGTTGACCTTCTGCATAAATAATCCAAGAGCCCATGATGGTAATGGCCAATAGCCAAACTTTGATATTCAGAAATTGAATGAATACGCCTTTGATGAACCCCATGTTTAGCCTAGCGGGATTGACTTCATGAAGTTGCTTACTTTTACAAAGCTTTAGGGCTAACCAAATTAAATAGGCGCAACCCAAGATTTTGATTCCAAGACGAATGCTGGGGATTTCTGCGACTAAAGCGCCTATACCAAAGCCACAGGCAAGCATAATCATCAGCCATCCAAATGGCACAGCGCAGGCAAAGGGGAGTGTGCGTCGCAATCCCTCATTAGTCGCGATGGCAGTTGTGAGCATTGTGTTTGGACCAGGAGAGAAGGTCATCGCTGCACAAAAAAAGATCAGAGCAATGAATTCATTGAAGCTAAAAATAGATAGCATGTTCATTACCATATAAATTAGGCTAGATTTTTCACATCTAGTGGGTATATCGGACGCCTAATATGTTGAATATCAAACCAATCATAGTTAGAGCTTGTAGGGCCGCCTTGATCAGAGTCACACTCAACAAAGCCTTTGCTGAATGGGAAAAAAACAGGGCGACAATACATTCTGGACTTGAGAAGCACATAGGTTTTAGATTGCAGATCAATACCAAGGCTAGTCATCACGGCAATGTCATAAGGCTCAACCCGTTCTGAGCTAATCACAATTTGAGCCTCATTTGTTTCAAATAGAACACTTGGACCCATATTGAGAATTGAGCCATTAAATATTGGGCCAGTGACTTTGATCTTGCCATCACTAATGGCTTTAACAACGCCGGTAAGTTTTAAGGGTTGTTTGCGTACACCGCGATAAGTCCAGCCAGATTTATTTCCAAGTTCAATGTCTATGGGCTGATTGAGTCCGACCTGAATGAGCTTTTGCACGGTCTCTGGGTCAGCAATAGGTCCAGCCGCTATATTACTTAAACCAAATTGAAGGGCAGATTCTAAAATATCGGTCGTATCACAAGGTCCACCAGACATCACGTTATCGCTGTGATCTAGTAGTAAAACCGGACCTGGTGTTGTCAAGCTCGCGAGTTCACGTGCTGTATTGAGTGTTTGCTCAATGGGAATACTCTCATAAATAAAGCCATCTGCTTGAGACAGAATCATTGCTTGGAGTTCATCGGCAACTTCATTTTCAAGTTCAGAAAAGTGAGGTTGATGTTGATCCGCAATCACAATCACAGACATACCTGCATCATGAAAGTCAGCAAGGCTAAAGCCAGCCAAAATAGAGATTCCTAAAATACCTGGCTTTTTTTCCATTGCGATAGCTGCTTGCACGGCAGCTTTCATGGCGCCTTCATTGGTATTGCTTCTCAGGGTATGAGATAGCAAGGGAATTTGACGATAAGCCATTGAGGGCTTGATCTTCCCCACAAGCATGTCTCGTAATAGCTCGCCAGCGTGCAGGCCCGTTTCATACATATCAATATGAGGATACGTTTTAAAACTCACCATAACATCACAGTTCTTAACCATCGCAGGAGTGACATTAGCGTGTAGATCAAGCGCTACTGCAATTGGGATATCGGGTGCAATCGAGCGAATTCTTTTTAAGAGATCACCTTCACCGTCCACTGCGAACTCCGAAACCATGGCACCATGCAGATCGAGCAAAACAGCATCACAACCTTGTTGAACAGCGTCCACAATGCTATTGCAAATACGCTCATATGCTTTTCCATCAACGGTTCCACTGGGATTTGAAAATGCGCATACCGGCGTCACCATTTCCACATTCTCGCTTTTGGCAATTTGGATAAAGGCACCCATTGCCGTTCTTGCACTTTCTTGATCTTGATAAGCATCCTGATTCCAGAATGGATTGAATGCCTCTAGTGGAGTGGGGATGGGTGAGAATGTATTGGTTTCATGCTGAAAGCGCGCGATGACCCATTTACCTAAACTCTTTTTCTCTTGCATCAGACCTACCGTATAGATTAGTTAGTGACTGGCTTGGCAAATGCCAGCATGGAGTGAAGCAGAACATTGGCTCCCGCTTCGAGATGCTCAGATTTAGCATCTTCAATTTCGTTATGGCTAACACCATCTTTACAGGGGATGAAAATCATTCCAGTGGGGGCTAAACGATTCATATAGATAGCATCATGCCCAGCTCCCGATACCACATCCATCTGTGAATAACCTAAGTCAATGGCTGCCTGCCTAATAGTATCTACGCAGTTGGCATCAAAATTACAGGGTGGAAAGTACGACACTTCCTTTAAATCGATTGCAATGGATTTCTCACTGGATACTTGCGCAATGTATTCCTTCAATAGGGAGGTCATCTTTTCCAGTATTGCAGAATCTGGATGCCGTATATCAATAGAAAATTGAACGTGGCCTGGAATAACATTTCTACTATTGGGAAAAACTTGCACCATGCCAACAGTACCTCTTCCATGCGGCTTAAATTCATTTGCTATGCCCACGACCTTTTGCATAATGCTTGTCGCATGTTGTAGGGCGTCAATTCGAATGTCCATGGGTGTTGGGCCCGCATGAGCCTCAAAGCCTTGTACTGTGCAATCAAACCAGCGTAAGCCCATGACAGCAGGTACCACCCCAATGATCTTATCTTGATGTTCAAGAACGGGGCCTTGTTCAATATGCGCCTCAAAGTATGCGCCACAAGGATGATCACCTGGAGTTTGTTCTCCCAGAAAACCAATACGTTGTAATTCTTCTTTTACTTTTTTGCCTGCAGTATCTGTTGCCCCATAGGCATGCTCTAGAGTAACTGCTCCAGCAAAGACACCTGAACCCATCATGACTGGAGTAAAGCGCGAGCCTTCTTCGTTTGTCCAAAAAACTACCTCAATCGGGGCCTCGGTTTCAATGCCATGATCAATGAGTGTCTCAATCACTTCTAGACCAGCAAGCACGCCATAGTTACCATCGTACTTACCACCCGTAGGCTGCGTATCGATATGACTGCCGGTCATGACAGGAGGAAGTTGCGCATTCTTGCCTGGGCGACGCATAAAAGTATTGCCAATTTGATCGGTAGTAATCTCAAGCCCTAAGCGACGGGCTTTTTCTACCACCCACTGGCGTCCTTCTTTATCCAGGTCGGTCAGCGCAAGTCGACAAACTCCACCCTTTGGCGTAGCTCCAATTTGCGCGAGCTCGAGCAGTGATTGAGATAACCTATCACCGCGGATTCGAAGATCGCGTAATGGACTTGCGCTTGTCAAAACTTAAAAGGCCTTCTTTAGAACTTTGCCAAAGGTCTCAAGGAAAGATTGGACTTCAGCTGGAGTAGCAACGAAGGGTGGCGCTAGTGCGATGGTATCTCCAGTGATGCGCACCAAGATGCCATTTTCTATACAGCTCTCTAGAACTTGCATACCTCGTAAGCCAGGCTTTCCTGCAATTGGCTCTAAATCTAAGCCAGCAGCAACCCCGCAGTTACGAATATCTAGTATTCCAGGCATGCCTTTAAATGAATGAGCACCTTCTTCTAAAACCTTTTCTAATACTTTGGTTTTTTCCATGATGCCATCGTTCTCAAAGATATCTAGTGAAGCATGTGCTGCTGCAGTTGCAATAGGGTGGCCGGAGTAGGTAAATCCATGGAAAAATTCTACGGCTTGCTCTTGACCACCAGCATTGACGATCGTGTCATAAATATCTCCACGAACAATCACGCCACCCATCGGGATGACGCCATTGGTAATGGCTTTAGCAAAAGTGATCATGTCAGGTTTTACGCCAAAACGTTCTGCGCCAAAATTAGCAGCTAGACGGCCAAAGCCTGTAATGACTTCATCAAAAATCAAGAGAATGCCGTGTTTGTCGCAGATCTCACGAATTTTTTGCAAGTAGCCAACCGGTGGAACAATCACACCAGTAGAGCCTTGAACGGGTTCTAAAATAACAGCAGCAATATTGCTAGCGTCATGCAGCATGACGATGCGCTCTAAGTCATCAGCCAAGTGAGCCCCCCAAGTGGGCATCCCTTTTGAAAAAGCCATCTGAGATAGATTCAGTGTGTGGGGGAGGTGATCAACACCAGGGACCATCATTGAGCTAAACGATTTTCTATTGGTAGGAATTCCGCCAACTGAGATACCGCCAATACAGCCACCATGATAGGCACGTTCGCGTCCTATAAAACGAACGCGACTCGCATCACCTTTAGCACGATGATAGGCAATGGCAATTTTGAGCGAAGTATCTACAGCTTCTGAACCAGAGTTCACAAAAAACACTTTATTTAAACCAGGAGGTGCGTACTGAGTGATTCTTTCAGCAAGGCGAAATGTTTCAGGTCCAGCCATTTGAAAGGCGGGGACGTAATCCATTTTTTGGTATTGCTTTTGGATGGCTTCAATGATGCGCGGGTCACCATGCCCAAGGGGCGAGGTCCAAAGACCAGAGGCGCCATCAAATAATTTACGGCCATGATCATCTGTGTAATAAACCCCTTTAGCGGCCACCATAATCTTTGGTTTACTTTTAAAGTAACGATTCGGTGTATAGGGCATCCAATAGGCATCCATATTGATGGCATTGGCAGATGGTTCTGTTTCTTTAAATTGTGATGTCTCAATTTTCATTTTGTAATTACCTCTAGGTGATCAATGTTGCTGCCAATCAATGATAAGCCTTTCAAAGAGGGCTGTAGATTGGGTTATTTTCTCGGTGTAGCAAAACTCGTTGGTTTGATGTGCCATTTCTGGTTGCCCTGGGCCCAAGACCACCGTTGGAGGATCGCCAATGAGGCCCTTTAGCGCTGAAGCATCAGTAAAGTAGGAGATCGACTTAGGGGTAGCCTCTATGCCATTGATTTCCTGGCATTCTGCAAAGACGGTTTTGATCCAGGGGTGGTCTGGCGGGGTATATATTCCTTCGACATCAATAATAGTTTCAAGTTTGATATTAGGTCCTAGCACTTTGCATAAACAGCCGTAGATGTGTTTATGACTTTGCCCGGGTACGGTGCGAATATCTAAAGTCATTTCTGCTGCATCGGGTACCGAGTTGATATTCAGACCAGCTTTAGCAGTACCAACATTCAATGTCCCTTGGCCCATTAAATCGTGAGGTGGGGTATCAAATTGAAACTGTTCCATTAGGAGAGCACCCTTAGCAAGTTTGTAGAATGCGTTATCTCCTCTTTCGGGCATCGATCCATGAGCTGTAATACCTTCTGCTTTTGCTCTTAACCAATAAGCCCCTTTATGGCCAATGATGGGTTCATTTGCAGTAGGCTCAGCAACAATGAAGCAGCCTACATGACCAATGAAATCGATCACCTGTTTTTGGGCTGCTATATAAAACGCTCCCTCACAGCCTGTCTCTTCGCCTGCAGTAATAATCAGGCTGACTCCATTACCATTTTTGGATTGTTCAGCAGTGCGCATGGCGGCAACCACAAATGCCGCAATGCCGCTTTTCATATCACTTGAACCGCGCCCATAAAGCTTGCCATCATGAATCTCGCCACCAAATGGGTCATGGTCCCACTGACGATCTCCCAGGGGAACCACATCAACGTGACCTGTAAAGCAGATATTGGTTTTACCTTTGGCACCTGGAATGCGTGCCACGATACTGCGCCTTCTCGGGGCAAAGTCGACATTCATGCATTCAAAATGAGCAGACTTTAATAATTGCGTTAAGTAATCGCACAGCTCATCTTCATTGCCCGGCGGATTAATTGTATTAAAGCGAATGAGATCTTGGGTTAACTGAATTGGGTCTGGAATATTCATTGAATGATTAGGCTCTATCTTGTTTCTGCTAATGACTTAGTATAGTAAGTCACTTGTTAAAAAGGTGATAAATCACTGGGACGGCTACCGCGCTAATGACGCCATTTAAACCCATTGCTAAGCTAGCATAGGTACCCGCTTCAGGGTGAATACTAAAGGCTCGAGAAGTGCCTATGCCATGGGCGCCAACCCCAATAGCAAAGCCTCTTTGCCACCAAGCTTTTATTCCAAGGGCATTGAGAACAAAGGGCGCCAAAATAGCCCCCAGAATTCCAGTACTGACCGCAAAAATGGCAGTGAGGGTGGGTGAGACCCCGATGCGCTCTGCAATCCCCATGGCAATGGGCGCAGTCACTGATTTGGGATACATTGCTCCAGTGATGCTGGAATCGGCGCCAAGCAGGGTTGCTATGCCTACTGCGCTAGCGATGGAAATGAGCCCGCCAGTGGCTAAAGCAAAAACCAGTGGAATAGAGCGGCCCTTAAGGCTATGTAAGCCCCGGTAAATAGGAATGGCCAAAGAGACGGTTGCAGAACCGAGCAAGAAGTGAATAAATTGAGCGCCTTCAAAGTAGGTCGAATAGGGCATTTCTATGATTTGAATAGTGCAGGCAACCAGAAGAATGGCAATCGCTACAGGGTTGGCCAAGGGATTTTGTTTGCTCGTCTTATAAATAGTAAGGCCGACCTGATAAGCAGCCAGAGTAATAAATAGGGCGAATAGAGGGCTTCCAGAAAGGTAGACCCAAATTTCAACAATAGAGTGTTGATTACTCATGAACCGTTTTTTTGCTAAGTAAGCGAGCCACCAGGGCACTTGCTGCAATTGTCAAGACCACGCTGCCAACTAATGCACTAATAATGGCTACGGCATTGGCTTTCAGTTGAGGTAAAAATAGCACGACGCCAACAGCCGCTGGTATGAAAAGAAGTCCCAAATGCTGACTAAAGCCATCTGCCACCATCGCTAGTTCTGCATTGACTCCCTTGCGAATAACTAGCCATAAAACCAAGAGAACGAGGCCAATGACCGGACCTGGAAGAGTCGGCAATAAGAGTTGAGAGATTAATTCACCAAGACTTTGGAAAAGTAGGATTTGGACAAGACCGAAAATCATTGTTCGATCTTACTGCGCCCCATTTATGTTGCAAAGCAATAAATTAATTTTTCGTTAAGATAGGCACAACCTGAGCAGGGTATAAAAAGCAGAAATTCAGTCTCAGTAGAAGAATTTCTAGATTACAAAAACCATTAGGAGAGCATTCATGGCCGATTTAAACATCAACGGCAAGAAGTACAAGATCGACGTAGATCCCGATACACCATTACTGTGGGTCATTCGTGAACAGGTTGGGCTTACTGGCACTAAATATGGTTGCGGAATCGGCGTTTGCGGTGCTTGTACGGTGCTGTTTGATGGCCAGGCAGTTCGTAGCTGTGCTCTCCCAGTCTCGGCTGCAAAAGGCAAGAAAATCGAAACTATTGAAAGCCTAGAAAAAAGTGGTCAACTTTCGAAAGTCCAAAAAGCCTGGGTCGATAACCAAGTCCCACAGTGTGGCTACTGCCAATCTGGCATGGTGATGGCAACAACAGCGCTTTTACGTAATACCCCAAAACCGACTGACGCGCAAATTGACGCAGCGATTACCAATATCTGTCGCTGTGGAACTTTCCAAGAAGTGCGTGCAGCCATTCATGCCGTCAGCAAAGCTTAAGGGGATCAAAATGACTACTAATACAAATACATCCCGTCGCCATTTTATTGTTGGCTCTAGTGCGATTGCTACTGGTCTTGCAATTGGTTTTGATCTTTCTTTTATCTCTGCGGCCAACGCTGCAATTGGAACTGGTACGACTGCCATGACTCCGCTAGCCACCCCAGAAATTGGCGTGTGGGTAGTGGTAAAGCCAAACGATGATGTGATCGTTCGAATTGTGCGCTCAGAAATGGGTCAAGGCACGATTACTGGTTTGGCACAAATGGTTGCCGAAGAGCTCGAATGTGATTGGAAAAAAGTCTCATATGACTATCCATCACCTGCAGAAAATCTCAAGCGCAATAAAGTATGGGGTAGTTACTCCACTGGTGGCAGCCGAGGCATTCGAACATCAGAGCAGTATGTTCGCAAAGGCGGTGCGGCAGCGCGAATCATGCTAGTTCAGGCGGCAGCCAATCAATGGAATGTGCCTGCCTCTGAGTGCGTGGCTTTGAATAGCGTTATTACGCATACTCCCTCTGGGCGTAAAACCACTTTTGGTAAGGTAGCTGTTGCGGCATCTCAGTTAGAGGTGCCAAAAGAAGTTCCCTTGAAAGATCCAAAAGATTGGAAGCTGATTGGTAAATCAGTCAATCGAATTGACGGAATGGCAGATAAGGTCACTGGTCGTCAGGTTTATGCAATTGACTTAAAGCTACCTGGTATGTTGGTGGCCACCATTAAAGAGTCACCAGTATTTGGTGGCAAGGTTAAGAGCTACGATGCTAGCAAAGCCCTGAGCATGAAGGGTGTTAAGAAAGTAGTGCAAGTGGGTGATACTGCAGTAGCAGTAGTTGCCGATACTTTCTGGCAAGCTAAAACTGCTTTAGATCAAGTGAACATTGTTTATGATAATGGCGCCAATGGCAATGTATCCAGTGCTTCGATAAAGAAGATGCTTGAAGATGGCCTAAATGCAGAAGATACTTTTGTTCACAATACTAATGGTGATGTGAAAGCTGCTATCGCTGGCGCTTCTAAGACTATCGAGGCAACGTACTTCTATCCATTTTTAAATCATGCAACTCTCGAACCACAAACAGCTACGGCAAAGTGGACGGCAGATTCCTGTGAAGCATGGGTACCAACCCAAGACGGTGAAGCCTCATTGGCAGCAGTGATTGCCGCTTCTGGATTACCTGCTGAAAAATGCAATGCTTATAAAGTCAACTTGGGTGGTGGCTTCGGTCGTCGTGGTGCTTTTCAAGATTACGTCACTCAAGCAGTCAACATTGCTAAGCAAATGCCTGGTACGCCGATCAAATTGATCTGGACTCGTGAAGAGGATATGACGCAGGGTCGTTATCACCCAGTGATGATGTGTAAGATGACGGCTGCTATTGATGATCAGAAAAACGTTACTGCATTAAATATACGTTTATCCGGCCAATCTATTTTGGCTGCGGTGAGACCTGCAGTAGTGGCAGCAAACAAGGGTAAAGACCCAGTGACATTCCAAGGGCTAGAGCCTCTGGGTGAGCATGCTATTACGTATAGCTTCCCCAATTTGAAGGTTGATCATGCAATGCGAAATACGCATGTGCCTCCTGGTTTTTGGAGGGGCGTGAACGTTAATCAAAATGCAATCTTTATTGAAACCTTTATGGATGAGATGGCCGAAGCGACTGGCATGGATGCGGTCGAGTTTCGTCGTAAGCACATGAAAGAGTTCCCGCGTGCAGTTGCAGTATTAAATGCTGTGGCTGATGGGATTGGCTGGACCAAGCCTGCAGCACCAGGGGTGTATCGTGGTGTTGCCCAAATGCGCTCCTTTGGCAGTTACGTAGCTGCAGCCTGTGAGCTATCTGTCACTAATGGTACTGATGTGAAGATACATCGCATTGTTGCCGCAACTGATCCAGGATACGTGGTCAACCCTGCACAGGTTGCGCGTCAGGTCTCTGGTTCATTTATGTATGGCTTATCAGCGCTATTTGAAGAAGAAATCACGATTGAACAAGGGGCTGTAGTGCAGAAGAACTTTGACACCTTTAACTCCATTCGTCTCTACCAAATGCCTAAAGTTGAAACCATCACTATTCAAGGTGGTGGCAAGGACTGGGGTGGTGTGGGTGAGCCAACGATTGCAGTAGCCGCTCCAGCAGTGCTCAATGCTTTTTACAGTGCGACAGGTAAACGCTTGCGGACCGTCCCTTTGAAAAACAGCGGCATCAAACTGGTCTAAGAGTAGGACTGTGAAACGGCTTCGATGAGAATGAGGTATGTACTAGTATCGCAGTTGCTAGTCATCCTCAGTCTTGGTTCTGTAAATGCACAAACCACGGGAGGGGATGTATTCATTGAATCCCTTACAGCATCGCCAGGTGATCCAGTAAGAGGGCGAGCAATCGTTGCAAGCCGTCAAACAGGACTATGCTTGTTGTGTCATAGCGGCCCTTTTCCTGAAGAGCGTTTTCAAGGTAATTTAGCACCCGATTTAACCATTAGCGCAGGACGACTAAGCATTCCCCAGTTAAGGGCGCGCATCATCGATGCTAGTCGATTTAATTCTGGTACGATCATGCCAACCTATTACAAAGCGCAGAATCTTCAACGTGTAGCACCCAAGTTTATTGGCCAATCCATATTGAATGAGCAAGAGATTGAAGATGTGGTGGCTTTCTTAGCGAGTCTAAATAAGCAGAGCATGTAATGAGAATGAAATTCAATATTCCTTTCACGATCAAAAGGCGTCAGTGGTTAAAACGCATCCAAGACCTTGGATGCATTGCAGTTGGCGTGTGGTTTAGCCCTGGCACAGTATTAGCAAAGCCTGAAGATGCACATGCGGCAATCAAAGCGATTACTGGTGGAGCAGCAATCAAGGAGGGTCGAGTGAAATTGATCATCCCACCATTAGTTGAAAACGGTAATTTAGTCGTCTTAAAGGTTAGCGTTGAAAGCCCGATGACGGTTAATAATTACGTCAAGGCTATTCATATAGTGGCCGAAGGTAATCCTGTGCCTAATATTTTTACTGCATACCTGACATCACGCTCTGGTAAGGCTAGCCTCACTACTCGCGTGCGTCTTGCTGATAGTCAGTTGGTTTGGGCTATAGCCCAAATGAATGATGGTAGTTTTTGGCAGGGTTCAGCTGAAACCTTAGTCACCCTTTCTGCATGTACGGAGATGGTATGAGTAAAACATCACGTACTTCTATTACGGTGCCTGCCCAAGCGAAGAAGGGCTCCATCATTGAGATTCGAGCAATTGCACAACATGATATGGAGTCTGGTTTTCGATATACCGAGAGTGGAAAACTCATACCCCGCGATATCATCCGTGTATTTACTTGCACCTATAACAATGTAGAAGTGTTCAAGGCAGATTTCTATGCAGGCATTGGCGCTAATCCATTAATCATCTTCACGACGCTTGCAGTAGAAAGCGGTGAGCTAGAGTTTAAGTGGGTAGGCGATGATGGTTATGAGGCAGTGAATCGGGCGCGAATTACGGTTTCGTGAAACAGCCACTAGCCCTTTGCCTCTTGGGCGCCTTTTGCGCTCTGCTATCTACCTCACCAGCAGTATTTGCAGCAACAGACACCCATTCAAAAAAACAACAATCAAGCTATGAACTCATGTCGGCCGAGAATAAGGCTATGCAAGATGACCCCACTTTAAATCCTGCATTATTTTGGGTAGGAGACGGTGAAAGCATATGGAATACACAGTTGGGCACAAAGAACAAGAGTTGTCAAAGCTGTCATGGTGATGTCAAAAAGTCGATGCGAGGTGTTGCGACTAAATTTCCCAAAATAATCAATGGGAAATTACAAACCCTTGAAGGTCAAATCAATCAATGTAGAGAAAATCGACAAGGTGCAGTAAAGCTTACCTATGAAAGCAAAGATCTTTTAGCCTTGACTGCCTTAATTGCTATCCAGTCAAAAGGCATGCCGATTGCAGTAAAAGAAACACCAGCCAATCAAGAGTCTTTACAAAAAGGGCGTGATTGGTTTAATCAAAGAATGGGGCAACTCAATTTATCTTGCGCTCAATGCCATGAGGACAGAGCAGGGCTTAAGTTGGGGGGAAGTTTGATTCCTCAGGGCCACCCGAATGCTTATCCTATTTATCGCCTGGAATGGCAAACCTTGGGATCTTTGCAGCGGCGTTTACGTAACTGCATGAGTGGAGTACGAGCTCAGCAATTTGAGTATGGATCTACAGAGATGGCACAGCTTGAATTATTTTTAATGTGGCGTGCACGGGGTATGCCGCTGGAATCTCCTGGGGTAAGACCCTAATTAGTGAGTTGATATCACTTAGCCAGACAAGATTTCTCAACATTCAGATCGCTACTTTGGATTCAGTGGCGCAAGATCTGCTGGACCCCAATACAGTTCACTTTTATCAATAATGCCTGGCATAGCTATATCTAAACAAATCGCTTTACCACCAACCAGATTAAACAAACTACAGTCCTTCTTAGTTGCGGCAGAAGTGGCATGTTCTAGCGGAGATTTGCCAGTAGTCACAGTAGAAGCCACACTTGCAGCTGTAGCAGGATTAGCAACAGCCGCTGTGGTGGCTGTAGTACCAGCTGTGCTGGCAGATGCAGTTCCCATAGTGCCTAAAGCTGCTAAGGGTGCAGCGCAGGCATTGATTAGTAAGGTAAAAATGAGTAGCGCCCCCAATTGGAGGGCGGATAGTGAAGAATGATTAAATTTACTTACTACGACACGCAACATTAAATACTCCTGCAGCCCATGAACCATTTTCAACAGGCTCAAATGCGCTATCAGGTGTTTTTACAGACTCAAAGATATAAGGTTTTTTAACGACAGTAGGTGGAACTTTAAGATCTTTACCATCCCTACTTGGATACATTTTGACTTCTAGTGGGCGATATTGAACAGTGCTACAGTCATATTCGTTTAATCCCACAATCGAGTTTACAAATTCACCAGTTTTTGGATCCTTGCCGGTTTTCTTAAAGCTCAGCATGGACATGATCTGAGCTTTATCGCCTTCAAGCTTTAAGGTGGTTACGTCTACTAGGACAACGGTTTGCTCATTTTGACCAATTTCTTGCCAAGCTGCTAAAGCATTCCCTGCGAAGGAAAGAGAGAGTGCGGCGATAGAGAGGCGGGCGATACTTTTCTTCATGGA
>Ga0114975_10002069_pt1 | contig 13863 bp, 9 predicted proteins | sample S_130626_EF_Meta_FD_87031 | JGI IMG/M metagenome (GOLD analysis project Ga0114975, IMG submission 87031) | Freshwater microbial communities from Lake Simoncouche, Canada to study carbon cycling - S_130626_EF_MetaG | ecosystem: Environmental > Aquatic > Freshwater > Lake | place: Lake...
CGGGAAGCTCACGCCGTAGGAAGTCGAGCAGAAGGTCTGAATCTCTTCGGCGCTGCCGGGCTCTTGCTCGCCAAACTGATTACAGGGAACACCGAGGACCGTGAAGCCCTGGTCGGCGTAGTGCTGCTGCATCTCTTCGAGGCCGGTGTACTGGGGAGTGAGGCCGCACTGAGAGGCGACGTTCACGACGAGAACAACCTTGCCGGAGTAGGCGTCAAGCTTGGCTGGTGTGCCGTCGAGGTTGTTGATGGTGGTATCGAAAATAGTCATGAGAGCACGATAGTGGCGAAGCCGACATGCCACGCCTCCAACGTAAGTGCCCTAGTTTGACGGGGAACGCCTAGGAGGGTGCCTCATGCGAGCAGTGAAAATCAACAACAACGAACTGGAGATTGTCTCGCAAGAAATACCCCAGCCCGGCCCCGATGACGTCGTTATCGAAGTACGTGCGGCCGGCCTCAATGCCGCAGATCTCTTGCAGCGACGGGGCTTCTATCCCGCGCCCCCAGGCTGGCCCAGCGACGTCCCCGGTCTTGAGTGCGCCGGGGTCGTGCACGCAGTTGGCGGGAATGTCACCTCCGTTGCCGTGGGTGACCGTGTGGCGGCCATCGTGGGTGGTGGCGGACAGGCGACCCACTGTCTCGTACCGGCCGAACATCTCATTTCGGTTCCGGCATCTAGTAGTGATGCCGAAGCCGGCGGTTTTGCCGAGGCCTTCACAACTGCTTTTGATGCCCTGGTTCTAAATGCGCGCATGGCACCTGGCGATCGAGTGCTCATCTCCGGTGCGGCCGGTGGCGTAGGTATGGCGGCAATCCAAATCGCCCGAGCGATAGGTGCCACTCCCGTGGCTGTTACTCGCGATGACCGCCACCACGATGCACTTCTCGAACTGGGTGCCAGTGAGTGCGTCACCATTGACCAGGTTGGAACGATTGCCGACGTCGATGTCATTCTCGAACTTGTCGGGGCCGCCCACTTGACAGTGGCCCAGACCAAACTGCGTCCGTTTGGTCGTGTCGTGGTGATCGGCGTCGGGAGTGGTGGGCGCGTTGAAATGGACCTGCTGGGACTCATGTCTCGTCGGGCATCACTAACCGGATCAACACTTCGTGCTCGTTCGCGCGAAGAGAAGGCCACGATTGCCCGCGCCGTTAACGAGCAGTTAGTGCCCCTGTGGGCGAGTGGAGCCCTGCGTGTGGTCATTAGCGATACGTTGCCACTCGACCAAGCCAACGATGCTTACGAGCTCTTTGCGCAACCCGGCAAACTAGGCAAAATTGTGCTGGTCAACTAGACCTAGCCCTACCGGTAGGTTGCAGCCGTGGCCATCGCCTACCCAACACCTCATCCTTCGCGCCTTAACCCCTCGCGCTCGGATTACGCCACCATCATGGCGGCTCACGATGCGGCGATCTCGGCCAACGAGTCAACGTATCGCGACCCCGCGACGGGACTCTTAGTCCTAACCGTACTTACCCACCTCGAACGAGGAACGTGTTGCGAAAGTGGCTGTCGCCACTGCCCGTTTCTCTGCGACTAGTGGGTACCACTAGGAACTTCGGCGTGGCCGAGTTCGTGGCGTTCAATATTGCAGAGCAGGTAGAAGGCCGCGGCTGCGGCCAGAACGAAGATTGATCCCATACGGAAAGCCATGTCGAAACCATGGACCGTGGCAGCCGCTTGAAGTTCTGGCGTCAAGTGAGCCATCGGCTTCGCCAAGGCCACAGCGAGGAAATTGCCCGTCGCCGTGACGGCAACCGTGTTCTGAATCGCGGTACCGAACGAACCACCGATTTGCGACGATGTATTCAAGAGGGCCGAGGCGGCACCGATGTCGTGGAAGGGCGTCGCGTGCAATGCCGTCGTGGACTGACTTACAAATACGCCACCCAGGCCGAGGCTCATCAACATCAATCCCGGCAAGACGTGAGTCGCGTAGGAGCTCGTCGCCGTGAGTGTCGAAAGGTAGAGAAGGCCGAATGCCGCCATGATCAGGCCAATAGTCGCCAGCGGGCGAGGTCCAATCTTGGGTAACAACTTGCTCGCCGAACCGGCCGAAACAATGACGCAGAGCGAGAAGGGCAAGAAGCAGAGGCCCGACTTCACGGCAGAGTAGCCGTGAATGTTCTGGAAGTAGAAGGTCATGAACAGGAACATTCCGAAGATTCCCATACCGGCGAGTATCGAACTCAAGTAAGCACCGCCACGGATGCGATTGAAAAGGCGCAGCGGCAGGAGTGGATGTGGGACGCGAGTTTCGAGAAAGAAGAAGAGACCAATGAGAGCTGCACCGCCGAGCATGAAGGTCAGTGCCGAAGTCGAGGCCCAGCCCTTCGTGGAAGCTTCCGAAACGCCGTACACAATGGCCAGCATTCCACCAGTAGCCGTGATCGCGCCAGGGACGTCGTAGCGAGTGTCACCCTTCATCACACGCGATTCACGAACGTTCTTGCGAGTCAGAAAGATGGCGATGATCGCCATCGGGGTGTTAACCAGAAGACACCAGCGCCAGTTGGCGTACTGCGTCAGGAGTCCGCCCATGATGAGTCCAATGGCCGCACCGACACCGGAAAGGGCACCGTAGACCGCGAAGGCTTTCGCGCGCTCTTTGGCGTCAGTAAAGGTGACGGACAGCAACGACAGCGCAGCGGGAGCCAAGAGTGCTCCGAAAATTCCTTGTAAACCACGGGCCGCAAAGAGCGCCTGCTGATTCCACGCAAGTCCACCGAGCAACGAGGCAAAGGCGAAACCGCCGAGGCCAATCATGAAGGCCTTCTTGCGACCGATGAAGTCCGAGATGCGGCCACCGAGCAGCAGGAAGCCACCGAAAGTCAGCGTGTAGGCCGTGATTGCCCATTGGCGATTGGCATCGCTTATGTGCAATGCCAACTGGGCGTGCGGTAGAGCGATATTCACGATTGACGAGTCCAACACCACCATGAGTTGAGCCAGGGCGATTGTGACCAGGGCAAACCAGCGACGAGGATCGGGCGTTTGAATTTCGTGGTTAGTCATGAACATTCTCAATTCGAGAGAGAGGGGGGTACACCTCACGCTAACCGTCAGCGAGAGTCGAGGGAGCGACTAGAGCAAAGTACTGATGTCAATCGATGGCAGACCGTGCGCATCGGCCACTGACCCGTAGGTGATCGCACCGTTCACCACATTGACGCCTTCACGTAATGCGGCGTCCCGACGAACGGCGTCACGCCATCCGTGTCGAGCCAAGTTCATGACGTAGGGCATCGTGGCGTTCGAAAGAGCGTGGGTCGAGGTGTGCGGAACACCACCGGGCATGTTGGCCACGCAGTAGAAGATGCATCCGTTGTGCTCAAAGACTGGGTCGGAGTGCGTCGTGGGGCGTGTCGCTTCGAAACAGCCACCTTGGTCAACGGAGATATCAACAAGCACTGATCCCGGACGCATGCGACTCACCAGATCATTCGGAACCAGCTTCGGGGCTTTGGCACCCACGACGAGCACGGCACCAATAACGATGTCGGCGAGAAGGCAGGCTTCTTCGATGGCGTGCGCCGAGGAGGCCACGGTTTCAACATCACCACGGAAGTGGTGATCAACCTGACGAAGTCGTTCCAAGTTCTTGTCGAAGATATGAACATTGGCGTGCATGCCCACCGCCAACGTCGCTGCGGCCATGCCGGCCACACCGGCACCAAGGACGACCACGTTGGCCGCCGCTACGCCGGGTACGCCAGCAATCAACATGCCTCGACCGCCACCAGCACGCATGAGGTGATGCGCACCCATAAAGGGGGCCATGCGACCGGCGACTTCGCTCATCGGTGTCAGCAGTGGCAGGGAGTTGTCCGGCATGCGCACGGTCTCGTAGGCGATAGCCACATTGCCCGCATCGACGAGAGCGTCAGTACAGGAACGACTCGCGGCAAGGTGGAGATACGTAAAGAGAACTTGGTCTTTACGTGCTTTCAAGCGATGAAACTCCGGCTCTATGGGTTCCTTGACCTTTAAGACCAGATCGGCCTCGGCCCAGATGTCATCAGCATTATCCAAGAGCTCGGCTCCCGTGGCGACGTAGTCGGCGTCACGGATTGAAGAACCCAAGCCCGCCCCGCGCTCAATGAGCACGCGGTGGCCTTCACCCACGAGTTCTCGCACGCCCGCGGGAGTCATCGCAACGCGGTACTCGTCAGTCTTTACTTCGCTCGGAACACCAATGATCATCGTTGATCAGTCCTCTACCTAAGTACTGCGCACCCGTTGCGTGAATTTCACCAACGAGTGGAACTGCTTAAAAATCGAGATTGTGCATCACGTGCTTGATACGGGTGTAGTCCTCGAACCCATAAACCGACAAGTCCTTGCCGTATCCCGAGTTCTTGAATCCACCGTGAGGCATTTCGGCCACGATTGGAATATGGGTGTTTATCCAAACACAGCCAAAATCGAGGTCGCGAGCAAAGCGCATCGCCCGACCGTGGTCGCGCGTCCAGACTGAACTCGCGAGTCCGTAGTCCACGCCGTTGGCCCAAGCCAGCGCTTCACCCTCGTCACTGAATTGCTGCACAGTGATTACGGGTCCGAAAATTTCGCTCTGCACCATCTCGTCCTGCTGGGTCAGATTCGCCACCACCGTTGGGGCGATGAAGTATCCAGCGTCACCGACCGTGGCGCCACCGGCCGCAAAGGTCGCGTGGCTGGGCTTGCGAGAGAAGAAGCCCTTGACTCGCTCGAACTGATTGACGTTATTAACCGGCCCAAAGAGGGCGTCTTCGTTATCGGGGTTACCAATCACGGTGTTCTTGGTGGCCTCAACGAGCGCGTCGAGGAAGTCGCCATGCACCTTGGGACCAACGAGTACACGGGTAGCAGCCGTGCAGTCTTGACCGGCGTTGAAGAAGCCGGCCATAGCGATGCCTTCGGCCGCTGCCTCAATATCCACATCGTCAAAGACGACGACTGGGGCCTTGCCACCGAGTTCGAGGTGAACGCGCTTCAGAGTCTTGGAGGCACTGGAGGCCACTTCCATACCGGCCCGAACCGATCCTGTTACTGAGACCATGGCGGGGATGGAGTGCTCAACCAGGGCACGACCAGTATCCCGGTCACCACAGACGACGTTGAAGACTCCGGGAGGAAGGATCTCACCCATGATCTCGGCCATGAATAGTGTCGAGGCTGGGGTGGTATCCGAGGGCTTCAAGACCATGGTGTTACCGGCGGCGAGGGCGGGAGCCCACTTCCATACCGCCATCATCATGGGGTAGTTCCACGGCGTCACGGCGCCACAGACTCCAATCGGCTCACGGCGCACGTAGCTGGTGTGACCCTCCATGTACTCCGCGGCTCCGCGGCCCTCTAGGACGCGAGCGGCACCGGCAAAGAATCGAATCTGATCCACCATCGGAGGCACTTCTTCGCTCATCGTCACGGCGATGACCTTGCCGCAGTTCTCCGATTCGATAGCGACGATTTCTTCGGCGCGCGCTTCAATGGCGTCAGCGATCTTTAGGAGGTAGCCCGAGCGCTCGCTCGGCGTGGTGCGACGCCACGACTCAAAGGCGCGAGCCGCTGACTGGACCGCGGCATCAATATCGGCACCATTAGAAATAGGCATCTCGGCAAAGGGCAGCCCCGTCACCGGACTCAGTAGCTCGACATACTTCCCCGATGTCGGCGCGACGTACTCGCCGCCGATGTAGTTGGCCAATCGACGCATGCTGACTCCTCCGGGTTACCTTGACGTAACGCTACCTCGCCCACTTTGCCATATAAATACGGGGTCTGGCAACTCATTTACGAAGAATTTCGAAGCAATTAGCCCCATGCGCGACTAATTGCGTAGTGATATGCGCTAGAGTGACGATATCCGTAGCCACGGAGTCGGAGACGACTACCGAGCAAGGTTCAAAAAATGCCAGGACAAACTGCAGACAAAGGACCCAAGAAGGTCCCCAAGAAGTCAGAGGTCGAGATCATCTCGACCTCCACTGGCCTCGACTCTGTCGACCGGCGCATTGTCGAACTACTTCAGCGCGATGGTCGCCGTCCTTACGGGGCGATCGCCAACGACGTCGGTCTCTCGGAGGCCGCTGTTCGTCGGCGCGTGCAACGTCTTCGTGACGCGGGTGTGATGCAGATTGTGGCCATCACCGATCCACTGCAACTTGGCTACGGCCGAGAAGCACTGATCGGCGTGCGCGTCCAAGGAGACGTCCGCACCGTGGCCGACAAGATTGCATCGATCGAGGAAGCCAACTACGTCGTTATGACGGCCGGGAGCTTCGACATCATTGCCGAAGTTATTGCCGTTGATGACAACGCCTTGGTCCACCTGCTGAATGACTCCATCCGGAGTATTCCAGGCGTGACTGAAGTTGAGACCTTTCTCTACTTGAAGTTGGCAAAACAAACCTACGCTTGGGGAACCAAATGACATTGCACGAAATCATCAGCGACGGTATGACCGTTGCCAATCCCGAGCACGAGAGCCATACGCTCTCCGAGCGGGCTCGCCGGCATCTCTGGATGCACTTTTCTCGGCTGGGTTCGTATTCGGAAACCTCAGACATCCCCGTCATGGTGCGAGGAGAAGGTGCGTACGTCTACGACGCACGAGGAAACCGTTACCTGGACGGCATCTCAGGCCTCTTTACTTCTTCACTCGGACACGGCCGTCGCGATATCGCCGCCGTGGCCGCTCAACAGATGAGCGAACTCGAGTACTTCCCGATTTGGACGTACGCCCACCCCCGCGCCATTGAACTGGCCGAGAAGCTGGCTTCGTTAGCCCCCGGCGATCTCAATCGCGTCTTTTTCACCAGTGGTGGTGGCGAAGGCGTGGAGTCGGCCTGGAAGCTGGCCCGCCAGTACCACCGCCTCCGGGGCGAGTCCGACCGTTACAAGGTCATCAGTCGCGACATCGCGTACCACGGCACCACCATGGGTGCTTTAACCATTACGTCGGTGCAGTCGTACCGCACACCATTTGAACCACTCGTTCCTGGTGCCATCAAGATTCCCAACACCAACTCGTACCGCTCGGCGATGTACGACGCGAACCCCGCCGCCTTTGGTGAGTGGAGCGCCTCGCAGATTGAAGAGGCCATCTTGCGCGAAGGCCCCGATACGGTCGCGGCCGTCTTCCTCGAGCCCGTGCAAAACGCCGGTGGCTGTCTCACGCCTCCCCCGGGTTACTTCCAGAAGGTTCGCGAGATCTGCGACCGCTACGGCGTACTGCTCGTCTCGGACGAAGTCATCTGCGCCTACGGTCGCCTCGGCACCTGGTTCGGTGGACAGAAGTACGACTTCGTTCCCGACATCATGGTCACAGCCAAGGGCTTGACCGCCGGTTACGCCCCACTGGGCGCCATGATCGTTTCGGACCGCATTGCTGAACCCTTCCTCCACGGCGACGAGTCCTTCCTCCACGGCTTCACGTGGGCCGGACACCCCACCTCCGCCGCCGTTGCACTCAAGGTGATTGACATCATCGAGACCGAGCACGTCCTCGAAAACGTCACCAATAACCAGGACTACTTCCGTAGCGCCCTCGAGACGTTGCGCGACATCCCAATCGTCGGCGACGTTCGCGGCACCGGCTACTTCTACGGAGTGGAGCTCGTGAAGGACCAGGGCACCAAGGAGACCTTCGAAGGTGACGAAGCCGAGTACTTGCTGCGTGGCCACCTCTCCCCCGAGCTCTTCCGTCGTGGTCTGATCTGTCGTTCCGACGACCGTGGCGACCCCGTTGTTCAGTTCGCTCCACCACTAATCGTGGGTCGCTCGGAAATCGACTGGATGGTCGGCACACTTCGCGAAGTTCTCGAAGACTCCCTCCACCTCCTGTAGCCATGCTCACACCACCGCGTTCAATGTGGTGGGAAACGCTTGATGGTCCGGTTACGCCACGACCAGCGCTGAGTGAGCACCTCGATGTCGATGTGGCCATCGTCGGCGGTGGCTTCACGGGACTGTGGACGGCCCGGGAGTTACTCGAGCGAGACCCGGCGTTACGCATTGCGGTGGTTGAGCAGTCCGTCTGTGGCTTTGGTGCATCGGGACGTAACGGCGGCTGGGCTTCCGCACTGTTCCCAGTCAGCGACTGGACTCTCGCGAAGCGATTTGAGGAGGACTCGGTCACCCCTCTGCACCACGCGCTCAACCGAGCCGTGGCCACCCTGGGCGAAGCATTGCGCAACGATGGCATCGACGGCCACTATCGCCAAGGTGGCACGTTGACATTCGCTCGAAGTGAGATTCAGGCCGAGCGACTCCAACACCAGGTCACGCAGAACAGTGAGCGGGGATTTGGCGACGAGCTGGCGTGGCTCTCGAGTGACGAAGCACGTCAGCGGGCAGATCTACCCGGTCTCTTTGGTGCGACCTTTGCTCCCCACTGTGCCCGTATCAACCCCGCTCGCGTGGTGAGAGGGCTCGCCGACCGCCTACTAGAGCGCGGTGTCGCCATCTACGAGAACACCACGGCAACGGCTGTTGAGAGGGCCACGTCTACGCGGCGGGCTCGCATCGTGACTCGCGGTGGAACTATCACGGCGAACTATGTGGTCCGAGCGACTGAAGCCTTCACCGTTGGCCTCCCGGGACTACGTCGTGCGGTAGCCCCGATCTACTCACTCATGATTGCGACCGAACCGCTGCCCTCATCATTTTGGGATACGACCGGTTTTCGAGAGTACGAAACTTTCGCCGATGATCGACACATGATCATTTACGGCCAACGGACCGAAGACAATCGGATCGCCTTCGGTGGTCGGGGTGCGCCATACCACTTCGGCTCTTCCATCAAGCCGGGCTACGACTATGACGACAAGGTCTTCCAATTGCTCGAAGGAACGTTGCGGGACTTGTTCCCCAATCTGCCGGGCGAGATCTCTCATCGTTGGGGCGGACCACTCGCGATGCCTCGCGACATGATGCCCTCGGTCACCGTTGATCACGCCACCGGGTTAGCTTCCGCCGGGGGATACACCGGTGACGGTGTGGTCCTGGCGTACGTGGCGGGCCAGGCTTTGGCCGACCTCATTACGCAACCCGACACCGCCACCGAACTCACGTCGTTGCCGTTTGTCCATCACCAATCGAAGCGATGGCCCGTAGAGCCGGCGCGGTGGCTCGGAATTAATACCGGACTAGCGCTAGCTAAGCGTTCCGATCACGTCGAAGAGCACCAAGGGAAAACAAGTCGAGCATCGACACTCTTAGAACAGCTCTTGGAGTCCTTTCCACCGTGAGGTGGATCTCTCGCCTAGAGGTTGAGGGTGTTGATTCCCAGTCCTGACAAGTTGCCGCCAGACATCAGACCATTCAACAACTGCATCAAGGTGTCATTGTTACCGGCTATTTGTTGCAGTGAATTCGATGTCAATGGCTTAACCGACGAAGGCTTGGGCACCTCAATGGTGACTGGTTCGTTGTAGGAATCCATGGTGAGTGCAATCGTCATGTCCTGGTTCGCAGCCTTAATCGTCACGGTCAGGCCAATAACTTGACCCTCGCTGCCGGTACGAAAGACGAGCGTGACGTCGCCTGATGTTGGGAGATCAAGCTCTTTCGACTTCAGGCGGTATGTACGTACGGTGACATCACCTTCGGTGGTGATTTCAACGGGACCCAACTCTTTAGGCATGAGATCGAATTCGGGCTTCGCCATGGTGAGGGCCAATCCGGTGAGGTCGAGATCCGTGTTCAGCGGTGCGGCCAACCATTCAGCCTCGGCCATTGATTGGAAAGCGCCGGCACCGAGGTAGAGCTTGTCGTTGACTTCGCGAATGCGGATTCGCGCCATTACCAAGATGAAGGGAACATCAATTTCGCCGTCGACCCGATTCTTCACCATGTCGACGTTCATGTGACCAGTGATAGCGACGCCATCGGAGTTAGCAATTGAAAAAGACATGGCGGCCGTCTTGGGGACCTTGCCATTGAGCGCGTACGGCGAGGCATTGGCATTCGTATCGGTGGCGGCCATGACGATGCCGGTAGTAGTTCCCAGGAGCGCTAGAACAGCGACGAGGGCAGCAAGGGTACGGGTGCGGGACATAGTCCCAGCCTATTGCGATTTCAGCTACCTCACCTAAAGTCTCTCGACGGAGGGGTCGCCACCGACACGTCAAAGGCCTCGACCGACTCGGCCTGCAGCGCAATCGCCCCCTGCCCTCGCTGTAACGCACCCCGTATGAGCAAGACGGGCGCGGACCGAGCAACCGATTCCCACCGGACCCAGGCACCCTTGGAGAAGATCACGTTCACGTGACCGCTCTCATCCTCCAGATTCAAAAAGACCGCCCCGTTGGCCGTTTCGGGGTGCTGGCGGTGTGTCACAACCCCGCAGACCACCACCCGGTGGGCTTCGACACTGGCGAGCGAGCGAGCCATGGTGACGTCGAGTCGATTGAGTTCTTCACGACACAAGGCAATGGCCGTGGCATCCGGCGTCAGGCCAAGGGCCCACATGTCGTCGGCCACCCGTTCGAATTCACTCGTTGGTCGTAACGCCGGTGCCGTGGTGCCGGTGACCATGCCGGGCAGGCGGTCCTTAGTGTTCTGCGAAGCCGCGCCGGCTTCCCACAGAAGTCCACGTCGAGAACGGCCCAATGAATCCAGCGCACCAGCGGCGGCCAGTGCTTCCAAGTGAGACTGGCCTAGTTCGGCCCGTCGAGCGAGATCTTCCATCGTGACCCAGGGGGCACCATCGACGATGCGCTGGGCCGCCCTCTCTCGCACGCCCCGCACCGTGGTGAGGCCGAGGCGAACCGCCGTGCCCGATTCGTGATGCTCCAGGGTTGAGGTGGCCCGCGAAGACTGCACGTCAGGTCGCAGGACCGTCACCCCGTGACGCTGCGCATCGGCGACCAAACTCTGGGGCGACCAGAACCCCAACGGCTGGGCGTTCAGTAACGAGGCGAGAAAGGCCGCCGGGTAGTGAACCTTGAGCCACGCCGAGCAGTAGACGAGGTGCGCAAAGGAGACCGAGTGCGACTCGGGAAAGCCGAAGTTGGCGAAGGCCGACAGGGCATCCCACAGATGATCGGCGTCAGAACCGACGATGTCGTAGTTGGCCATCCCCGCGTAGAAGCGCCCCTTCAGTCGCGCCATACGCACCTCTGATCGCTTTGCCGCCATCGCTTGACGCAACTCGTCGGCCTCGGCCGGTGAGAAGCCCGCCACGGCCACGGCCATCTCCATGAGTTGCTCTTGAAAGAGCGGCACTCCGAGGGTCCGTTCCAAGATGGGTTCTAAGCGGGGGTGGAGATAGGTCACCGGCTCTTCACCTCGACGGCGACGGATGTAGGGGTTGACGGCTTGGCCCTGAATGGGACCGGGGCGAATGAGTGCCACTTCAATCACGAGGTCATAGAAACAGCGGGGCTGGACGCGGGGCAAGGTGCCCATCTGCGCTCGGGACTCCACCTGAAAAAGACCGACCGTATCGGCCCGACAGAGCAGGTCGTAGACAATCTCTTCTTGAGGCAGTTCGCCCAGGTCCACCCGGACACCCTCGTGCTCCTCAATGAGATCAACGGCCCGATGCAGCGCCTCAAGCATGCCGAGACCCAGCAGGTCAAACTTCACGAGCCCAGTGGCGGCGCAGTCGTCCTTATCCCACTGCAGTACCGATCGACCCGGCGTCCGACCCCACTCCACGGGACAGACCTCACTGACGGGTCGATCACAGATCACCATGCCGGCCGAGTGAATACCGAGATGACGAGGCCTGTTGAGTAGCTCTGTCGCCATCTCTTCAATGTGCGCCCCATCACGCGCTCTTTCTTCGGGTGTCATCTCGTCAACGGCGGCGTAACCAAAGGCCCGAGCCACATCACGCTGGGCCGAGCGTGGTCGATAGGTAATGACATTGGCCACCTGTGCGGCGTGGTGGCGGCCGTAGCGACGATAGACGTACTGAATCACTTCTTCTCGTCGACCCGACTCGATATCAACGTCAATATCTGGAGGCCCATCTCGGGATGTCGAGAGGAAGCGTTCGAAAAAGAGGTTGAGCCGCACCGCGTCGGCGTTGGTAATGCCGAGGGCAAAACAGGCGGCCGAGTTAGCGGCCGAGCCACGGCCCTGGCAGTAGATGTTCTCTCGGCGACAGAACTCCGTGATGTCCCACACAATCAGGAAGTAGCCGGCAAAGCCCAACTGTTTGATAACGGAGAGCTCGTGATCGATCTGACGCCAGGCTCCGACGACCCGCTCGGCCGTTCGGGGTCCGTACCGCCTCGTCGCTCCTTCACTGACGAGCTGTTCGAGGTAGCTCTGCTCATCGTGACCGGGGGGTGTTGGAAAGTTTGGCAGTTGCGGTGTAACCAGTCGAAGGTCAAAGGCCAACTCTTCGGCGATCTCACCGGCCCGATCGACCACACCGGGCCAGCGAGCGAAGCGTCGGCGCTGTTCCTCGTCACCGCGAAGACAGGCCGTGGCCGACGACGGCAGCCAGCCCTGCATCTCGCGAAGTGACTGGCGAGCACGAATAGACGACAACACTTGGGCTCGCCGAAAGGCTGAGGGCGTGGCGTAGTGGACGTTGCCCGTAGCGACCAGTTCGCTTTGCCCTCGTACGGCCAGCGTGGCGAGAGCATCGTTACGGTAAACATCCAGCGGCTGACCGTGATCCCATAGTTCCACGACGAGTGACTCCCCGAAGTAGTCGCGCAGTTGGCGGTAGCGCCGTTCGGCCGCTTGGGGGCCGTGTGTTTCAAGGGCGTGCGCTAACGGTCCCTTGCGACAACCCGTCAAGATCCGCCAGTGGGCGGCGTGTTGGGCCAACTCCTCGTACTGAAAGAGTGGTGCCCCCTTGTCGCCACGACGTAGGTGGCCGTCGCTTAAGAGTCGTGAGAGACGGCGATAACCCTCGGGCGAACGGGCCAAGATCACGAGGTGCTCACCGGCGGGGTCGGGTGTCCCAACTCGATCACCACCGTGTTCGACGGCAATTTCAGTTCCGAACATCGTGGGGAGGCCCAACGCGCGAGCCGCTTCGGCAAAACGCACAACCCCGTAGAGACCGTGGTGATCGGTCAGCGCGAGTCCATTCAGTTGGAGTCGCGTTGCTTCGACGGCCAGTTCTTCCGGGTCGCTGGCGCCGTCAAGAAAACTAAAACCGGAGTGGGTGTGGAGTTCTCCGTAGCGGGCCATCAGTCAAACACTCCCGCCAGCCACCACTGGGCACGCTCCGCATAGAGCCAGAAGGCTCGTCCGTCCTCGAGAAGTACGTGCACGTGAGCTCGACGGTGGCGACTACCCCACCAGCCTTCATCGTGAGGCCAGGGGCCCGCACTAAAGGCGACCCGATGGCCCTTGCCGGGAGGAAAACGCATGGCGTGGATTGGTGCACTCAACAGCGCCCGACCGGTGACGCGAACGGGAGCGCCCTGTTCGCTGGTCACCTCGACGACAACCGGATGATTCAACACCACGCTGGGAGCGGGGGAAGGAAGCCGCCCAGGCCACGGCGCGCTACCCACTACTCGTCGGGGTGCCGGGGCGCCCCACGGCCGCCACTCCACTTGATCGTGTGGTGTGCGGCCACCACGAAGCGAGGCGGTCCATACCGACTCCACGCCAAGTCGGGTCGTGATGCGATGCGCAACCGCAATCGCTCGGCGATCAGCATCAGTACGGTCACCGAAGAAACCCATTTGACCCACCACAATTTCCTCCTCACCGTGGATTTCACGGAGACGGCGAAAGAGTGCGGGGTCACGATAGGCATCCCAGGCATCACGCTCCCCGCGAGCCAGTTCGTGCAACACCACGACGGCGGCCGAGAAGCGCTCGGTCACCCGAGCACGAGGCAGTGCGGCGAAGGAACCAACGGTATAGAGACCAAGCCGACGGGCCGTAACGGCCAAG
>Ga0114975_10002074_pt1 | contig 13854 bp, 18 predicted proteins | sample S_130626_EF_Meta_FD_87031 | JGI IMG/M metagenome (GOLD analysis project Ga0114975, IMG submission 87031) | Freshwater microbial communities from Lake Simoncouche, Canada to study carbon cycling - S_130626_EF_MetaG | ecosystem: Environmental > Aquatic > Freshwater > Lake | place: Lake...
AAAACTACCTGACCAGTCGTTGAGATCGTAGATGCAGTAATGCCCGTAAGAAACCCCGGGAATATCAACGTAGAACCTTCCCCAATAGTTACAACACGATTGTCTTCTGTTTCCGTCAAGTTAGAACTAGCAAAAAACCAATTCAGACCAATCTGATCCGACGTGAACGTAATACCCTCGGGAGGCGTAACTAACGTAACTTGTCCGGAATCAACAGGCAACCCATTCGCCAAATTCACAGAAACACCTACAAATTCAGGAGTATCATCGTTGTCCGGCCAATTGTTAAAAATTGCACTACCAGATCCTGTTGTACCATTTAATGTATTTACAATCTGTATAGGCGTGTTATCGGGTATACTTAAAGTCCCAGAGTTTGATTGGAATGTTACTCCACTAAACACGAAAGTTCCTTGTATGTTGATTAATGTAGTAGAATCATCTGCCAAGTAATATGTTGTCCCTGTATTTATATCAACAGTCTGTAACACTGCTGGCTGACTAAACCGAACTGTTCCTGTTGTTCCTGCTGGAATTGTAGAAACTGTTCCGTAAATATTTCCTCCAGACGAGAACGTTCCTCCAGTTATTCCAACCTCTCCACCAGAAAAGGAATAGTCTGGATTTAGAACAATCGTTGCACCTATGCTATATTTCCAAGGATTATTAAGAGTACAACTTGCTACAGCATCAACTCCTACTGCCGTTGAACTAACACCTCCTTCTCTTATAGGTAATGCTTGAGGTTCTCCCGCTGCTGCTCCTGTTCCTCCAGTAATTCCCGCTCCTCCACCCGGGACATACAAAAAAGTTGCTCCGCCATCTATCCAACATACAAGTGCATCTCCACCACCCCGAGCACCTCCATACCTCTGATCCCAATAAAATGTAGCACCAGTTACCCCCGTATTAAACGTTACTTCATAATAACCTCCAGCACCTCCAGCACCACCATTTCCCGCTCCTCCTCCGCCCCATCCAAAAATTGTATAAGTAGAACCAGCAGACAACCTACAACTTCCAGTAGCCCCGCTGCCCCCAGTAACATCTGTCAGACTTGTTGTTCCGTCATATACAATCCGAGCATTCCCATTCACATCCAATGAATAAGTCGGACCACTATTGCCAATTCCAACAGTTCCAATCAATGTATCTATAGTCATCGTCGGAGGTGATGTATTAGATCTTCCAGATGCATAACCACGCAAGTCCCCGATATTCAAGATATTTCCACTATTAGGCATCCCAGAATAAATAGTAGACGTAATTCCACTTGCTTCTAGGTATAATGATGCAGTTGTAGGGTTCGTAGAAATATTTAAAGCGGGAACATTTACTTGTGTTCCGTCGTAATTAACAGATGCAACAGATGTCAGACCACTAGCAGTGAAATAAGGTATCTGCCCTGTTGGCCCAACGGGATTTATACCCGTGCCTCCTCCACCCGTAGAAGTAATTACAGGATTCTGAGGGTCGCCAGTAATACTAATTCCAGAACCAGCCTGTACTCTGTAGACACCAGTAGCACTAATCAGTGGAACCTGAGGGCTACTGCCACTAGAAACAAATATACCAGGACCAGCATTAACACCTGTCAAAGCATAAGTACTTATCTTCGGATTTAACGGATCACTATTATCTACCGCGATACCACTAGTCGGCGTACTAGTAACAGTCTGAACACAAGTAGATGAAACTGTATATATATCCCCCGTTAAGCCTTTGGCAATATTAATACCAGGGCCTTGGATGAAACGTTGCGTATTCGAAATCTGATATCCATTTCCAACAATATTAACACCAATACCAGTCCCTCCTGAAATCAAAGATGATACAGTGTACGCAGTCGACGTTTCATCTACTTGAATGCCAGTTCCGCCAACAACATTCTTGCCACCAGTCCCTCCGCTAGGAGGAGGACGAATGTCTGTGCAATACAACGTTCCTACAACTAATTCATTAAAATATCCACTGCCGCTCGCGCCAGTGTCGCCGATGTTGTCAACATATATTTGCTCAGTTGGTACTTCAGCAATACCTATCTGCTTCACATATAGTTGCTGAGACGGATAGTCGGGATCTCCAATCTGATTAACATACTCCAATTGAACCGGTTCAGTTTCACTACCAATCTGTAAAGCATATGCTGTGTGGATATCCACCAAATCTACAACCGCTTGAAAGGGCGCCCCAAGCAAAGGCGGATTAATTATCTTAGATACCAAGTTGTGTTCCTGTGCATTCGCTCTCGAAAATGGATTTGGTTGACTCATACTTATTATTCATTAAGATGGAAGTATTTAATTCGTTTCAACATAGTAAAAAAATGGAGCCCTTGTTCGACCCCTCCAACACAACTCTTGGCGAACGATACACTTTGTTCCCTATCAAGGACTCAGAACAAGATCTCTACAAACTCTATAAAAAAGCCGTAGGGTCTTTCTGGACTGTCGAAGAAATTGACTTCAGCAAAGATAAGGAGGATTGGGAGAAACTTTCAACAGACGAAAAACACTTTATTACCAATGTTCTTGCATTCTTCGCCGGTTCAGATGGTATTGTTCAAGAAAATCTTGCATCTCGATTCCAAGTAGAAGTTCAATCGCCAATTGCTCGGCTGTTCTACGGTATCCAAAATGCAATGGAAGGTATCCATTCCGAAACCTACTCTCTGCTTATCGACCAATATGTAAAAGATAAAGATGAACAAGTAAAACTATTTCGTGCCATCGACACGATTCCTTGCATTGCTGAAAAGGCTAAGTGGGCACTTAACTGGATGGATGATACTACAAAATCATACGCCACCCGCTTAGTAGCATTTGCATGCGTCGAAGGAATCTTCTTCAGCGGTTCATTCTGTGCTATATATTGGCTCAAGAAACGTGGACTACTACCAGGTCTTACGTTCAGCAATGAACTAATCTCTCGCGACGAGGGTCTTCATACTGAATTCGCCATTGCTATGTATCACAAAATGACCGAGAAGTTAGATGCAGAAACAATCCAAACAATTGTTACAGATGCTGTTCGTATCGAAACAAGTTTCATTACTGACTCTTTGCCTTGCGCTTTGATTGGCATGAACTCTCGCGATATGACACAGTATATTCAGTTTGTAGCAGACAGACTCTTGCTTCAGTTGGGCCAACGCAAACATTACAATTCCACAAACCCATTCGACTTTATGGAGTTGATTTCATTGGAAGGCAAAACTAATTTCTTCGAAAAGAAGGTTTCGGAATACTCTAAACCTGGTGTTGGTCTTTCTCAAGCAGAGATGACTATCAAATTTGATGAAGACTTTTAGTTAGATCAGGCTGGCCCAGCCATATCATTAAATACATGTCCGCCCGGAACCTTCGTTTTTGCAGACAATCCAGTTGCTCGATTAAATGGAACAAATGCCGGAGTACTGGTGTACTTATTTGTGAAAGATGCCAAAAAGTCTGTCGGGCTTGTTACACTTGGCAATGGTTGATATAAATGAGTAATCCTTTTCTGCTGTGACTGTCCATCTGCTTGACGTCTATTTATTGCAGAATATTTTTTCAACTGCGTAAACTGTGAAGCATCTGGGGTCGGCATCCTTTACGTTTAAAGAAAGAAGGTTTTGTCTATACAAACATCAAATGAGCAACTTCTTGAATGTTAGTGTCCTTGTCCTTGCAACTATGGTTCTAGTCTTAGCAGGTATGGTAGGCTACATGTATTGGCAGCAGAATAAGGTGATGACGGCAGTAAGTTCGCTTTCCTCTTTTATTGCAAGCCAGTTTGTGCCTGCCCCCCTAGAAGTACACGATTCTGAAACCGAGGAAGAGGATGATAGGGCATCGGTTGTCGAAGAGAAACATGTAGAAGTCGTAGACAAGGTTGATGTGCCTACTGTAGCAGATGTAAAGCAGGAGACTGATGTTGATGACCTACAGACCAAGACTTCTGCTGAACTACGCGACCTTCTTTCCAAGAAAGGTATTCCGTATGGCAAGCGCGATTCTAAAAGTGTTCTCCTTGAACTTCTAAAAGCATCTGCCTAAATACAATGAGATTCTTCAATAAACATTTAGATACACTATCTGGCGGTCAAGCAAAGATACTTGTGTTTGACTGCGAGTTCTGGCATGTTCTTGGAGAATCTGGAGACCAAAAGTTTTCCTTCCCGCCAAATGAAGATTTCTTTTTCGTTTCAAGAGAAATTGGAGGATTTCTATTAACAAAAAACAAGGATGGATCTTGGTCTTATAACAACCCATTTTTTGTAACACTATCAAAGCCTAAACGCGAAGTTGCATTCCCTATTTCTAAATATGCTACTGTAGAGGCTTCGACTGCAAAAAAGTTGGACGATTTAGAGAATAGATTAGGCATTCCTTGGGGAGCATCGTTTCCTTCTAGATTATCACCTGAAGGCGAAGAGGCATTAAAATTGGGCTTGAAAGTGTATACAGAAGACCCTAATATAAAGGCTCATCACAAACCTCCTTCATGGTATTCAACTTTTATGAAGCATTATTCAGAATCAACCATTATCGTTAAAGGAACAGGCGATATTGATGCTTTGAAAAATGCCTCAGCAATGTATGGGTTTGATTATGTTCCGCCAAAGGGAGTTGTAGATATTGCCTTATGGAACATCGAAAGCAGAAAGTTGTGTGGAACAGCCAAATTAGAAGGAACTTTTCATTGTATAACAAAACATTTGGATAACGAAACAAAACATTTAGCAACTTATCTGCCTTTAGAGAAAGCACATGATCCATCTACAGATGCATCTATGACATTGTTAGTTGCCATATATATTGCAAGTCATAAACATAAAAAGTAAGCCCGTAGGCTTATCTGCGTGGGGAATCTGTCTTCTTCCTAGACCGCGGAACAACAATTTGTAGTTGATGAACTGCAGGGTAGACCTGAATTATAACTTCTTTTGGTGCCATGTTACCTCCGCAATAAGATGGTTGGAAATTGTTAGGAGGTATTCTAATTGTCAAAGGAGATTCCATTTGGTAATCGGATTATTATAAAAAATGTTTAATCCATTTTTACAGTCGCGTGCTACAATTAATAATGAAGGTTGTATCATTCGATGTTGGATTACGTAATTTGGCTTTTTGTATTTTAGAAGGAACAAGTCGCAAAGACGTTCGAATTCTTCATTGGGATTTAATTGATGTCATGGCAGAGGGTGCTGGACATGATAATCCGAAATGTTTCAAATGTCGCAAACCAGCAAATTGGAAACAGGAAGAAAAATACGCCTGCACAGTTCATAAAACATGTTCAACGAAGAAATTTACCAAGACTTCACTGAACAAGAAGACGTTGGAAGAATTGAAGAAAGAAGGCTTATTGTTGAAGATAGATGGGAAGACGAAAAAAGATTATGTGGATGGTATTTACTCATATTATTCTTCGCGTATCTGGAAAAGATGTGTAAAGTCTTGTAAGCAAGGAAGTGTTGTTGATTTGGCTCCTTTAATATCAACATCTTTGACATCAAGGACATCCATGTGGACAGGTTCAGATAAAGTAATATTCGAACAACAACCCGATAAACGTATGATGGCTGTTCAAGCAATGATGCATATGTGGTTTGTATGCCATGGATATGAAGCCAAAGGAGTTTCAGCCATTCATAAGTTGACAAATATGGTTACTATTGATGATGCTACCAAAACTTATAAGGGACGCAAGAAAACTGGAATTGTTCATGCAACGGCTTTGGTTCCTGAGAAGTGGAAAGATTATATGCTTAAACACCCCAAAAAGGATGACTTAGCAGATGCTTTTTTGCAAGGTCTTTGGTTTATGGAAAATAGTAAGTAGTTGAAGTGTTGCGTTAAAGTTTTCATAAGCCTAACGTCAGTATCTAACAAATGGACATTGTCGGTTTAGATATGCTTGTAAATCCCAGTATGGCAGGTGGTAGTGGAGGAGACACTGCATTGCCCACCCTAGACACTTTTGAGTTACCTAACTTCGGTGATACAAATGACTCAGCCCCTCACATCATCCCAAATCTAGATTCGGTTGGTCCTACTGAGACGTGGAACGGTGTCCAGAACATGAATGCCGAATCTTACATCCCTTCTACCCGAACTCGTATGTCTGATGAGCACGTACAACGCAAAAAATATGAGACTCTACGCAAGTTTGACCGCCTCGCCAAGATGGGTGTTCCTATGCGTAAGAGATTCACTATGGACTCAAGCCTTGAGGAAATGGAAATGGAACTTGAGTTCATCCGCAAAGAAAAAGACATGGACAGATCTGTTCAGCAGTTCTCTGAGTGGTTTGTGACCGGCATGGGAGGTCTTGAGTGGTCGTCGAAGAATGTAGGAATGGTGAAAGCATTTGGTCTTCAGTTGGATGGTCTTTCTGAGGCTGCTCAGATGAAGGTTGGAGATATGGAGGAAGATTTTGAAGAACTATATGACATGTATGGCGATAAATTGAAGATGCATCCTCTTGTTCGTATTCCTATCAGGACTTGTATGATGGTTTATATGGTTCATCTAACTAACCAGATGATTCAGAAATCACCTGTTCCGAACCTTGACCAAGTACTAAAATCTAATCCTGATATTGCTCGCCAACTTGCTACTGCAGCAATGCAGTCACAGAGCAATCAGCGCGGGACTCATGTTGCGCCTCCTCCGATGGCTCCTCGTGGCGGAGAGAACCCGATGGCAGGTCTTGCTGATTTTATGAGTTCAATGATTCCTCCTCAACCTCAGAGACCTCCTCAGACCATTAAGTCACCTGTAAAACTTGCTCCTCGCCCTAATCCTCAACCTCCAGCGGCTGCTGTTCAGCCCAGGGTAGACATGAAGCCTCCTAGTGTTCCTGCAGATATTTCAGAACTCCTAAAATCAGTTAATTCAGGAGTTCAGCAGTCTGATAAGAAGGTAACACTTGCTCCCTCTGCTAAAAAGGGAGGCTCAACAGGTAAAAATTCTGTAAGCATAAAGCTTTAGGCCGTAAACTTGTCGCCATAAGACATTGCAACCTCGATGGGCAAAGGTCCATTGACAATGATGTTTTGAAGCAACATGTGAATGTCAGTCCGCGTCGAGCAGACAGTATTCTTCATTTCCTTCAACACGTCTATCTTGGTGGCATTATCTCTGGCTGAGTTATATTCGTCAACAAACTTGTAAATTGGGTTGTTCATAAACACAACTTGGGGAGTTGTTGGTTCTTCTACTAAGAAGAGTATCCCGTTGATTAACTCAATATCACGGCACCCATACCAAGGCGATAACCTTGGAGTCCCAAAAGATGGGAGTTGTGGCGGAGGTTGGGCCATTATTGTATTTGTTCATATTCTAATAAACTAAAAATCCATTTTTCAGAAAAAATGTATGCCTACATCTTTTCCGAAGAATATCAGATAGCTAGTCTAATATTACTCTTGGTCTTCTCGCGACCCATCGGTATATTTACGTTATACATTATTAACGACCAACACTCCCTTTAACCTGTTGATATACCGTTCTCTCCGGCGTTGGTGCTTTTACTGTCACACTTCAGGTAATCTGCCCCTCCTTCGCAGTTACTGTGTTCAACTTCATGAACTCCTTTTCATCCGTTGTTTAAGGTCAACGTAACCTATTCAACGTCCCTATTTGTCGGCGTTGAATCGAAAGTGTTATATATCATGGTCTCTATCCTTGACATTACAAATCCTATACCTTGCGAGAACAAGGCATTTTGGATAATATAACTATCTGCATACAATTTTCTTATTTTGCTGTTTCCCATCTCTGGGAATATGCTAGTTTAATTAAATCATTTACAGATATCTACAATATCCTACAAACTTATTTTATATGAAAAAAGAATCCGTTTTTACAGATTTTACCAACCAGTTTTCTCTCCTTTGGCATCGAGTTTGGCTTGGGCGCGGTCACGCTTTTGATACATCTGAGAGACAATAGCAAACATATGCTTGTATGTTGCCAAAGCACCACCAGAAGATCGGCAGTCAATGAGATATTTGCCATTGCCACAAGCAACAATCAGTTTCGTACCATTAGGTGTTAGGGAGACACCATCGTCTGTCCGAATAGGGATAAGTTTCCGGCCAGTATCGATTGTAATGTGTGCATCAATTACGCCATTTTCATACGTAAAGGTAATAGGTTCAGGAGCACAAACAACAGATGCCATTGTAGAGTTTTGTATTATTAATACTGTTCTTACGCTAAAATCCATTTTCATTAAAAAAGGTTTCAAACCTTTTATGCTCGGGACTTGCCAGTTGCCTCGTAAAGGTCATTCACCAACGCAAGCATGCGACGCGAGTAAAGCGAGTCGTCTAAGGCCGTGTAGTGCCTCACACCGCGCTCGTCGCGCTCAAGGCCAAGTTCCATTTCTAGAGCAGGAATGGCTTTCTCGGCCTCAAAGCAGGCGGCGTTCACATCCTTTGTTGTGATCACGGTATTGGACTCGTTCAAACGGCGTTTGAGAACCTGGAGAGTCCCCAGTTTGGAGCGGCCAGTAATGACAGCATCGGACGGAGAGATTGACTCAAAGGTTGGCATTTTAGAGCGGTCACATCTCAATATTTGTAATCTTTAAATCCGTTTTTACCGCTGAATATACGGATACACAAGGGCTCCTACAACTACAAGCAAAACTAATATATCAACTGTTCTCACTATCTTTTTATACTTAATCGGAAGGTCGTCAAACTGCTTCTGATAACTAGCAGGTTTAGCCCAACCCCATAACCAACCAAGAACCGTAATTTTAACCTTATCATTGCAATCGTAAATCATATCATACCATGCCATTGCAACATATGCAGAACATGCTAACAAGAATGCCGCTACAAAGCGATGAGCAAATGCTTTCGGATGAGGTAACCAATATACCATGAGAACAAATCCAGAAAAGACCAAACACTTAGGATTCAAGTATAGGGGTGTCCCAAATAAACCTCCACCCATTTAATATACTACATAGGTTATTGAATACAAGGCAGCAAGGATAATAAATGCTAAATGTTTAGTAGGTTGTCCTTTTAACAATGTATACACGCCTACAGTTGATACCATAATCCCAGAATCAGCAACAATTGGTCCCCAAGATACTTCTTTGGCATAATCTTTCATCAAGTCAATCACTGCATTTGTTCCTCTAGGTATCGGGACAACCAAAAGAACATAATACAAAACATCATGAATAACTTGAACAATAACAGAATACATTGCTAACGTAAATCCCGTAGCCGACGGAGCAAAAAAGTGTGCTATCATAATGCCTATCATAACGCTCGTAACATCCGAAAGAACAGCAATAGATCCAAACTTATCATACCATAACTTTATACTTTTGCCTGTTCCAAGAACCTTAAAAATATATATCACCCAAAACTCAACAACTAATGCTGCAGCAGTAAGTCTGGATATGTCCATTTATTAGTTACCAAACAAAGGAGGTTCCTGACTTGAAGCCGAACCCTCAAATGGATTATTTGCAGCAACAGATACGGCTACCTTCTCTGCGCCCGATGCCATTCCTTCCCTAGAAAATGGTCCCTTGCCTCTGAAAAGTCCGGCTGACAAGATTACAAAGGCTGCTGTCAAAATCAATGAAGTCACCAAATCTTTGGTTCCTACAAAACATACTGCAAATATAGTTAGTCTGCGAAGAAATAGATTTTGAGAATATTCATTGTCATCGTGACTTAATTCATGAACTATAAATCTGCTTCCAACGTTTAGCAAAAGCAACATAATTCCTGAAAATACTGTACTTGTATTCAAAAATCCAACAGCCTGTTGAATCTGCTGTAAGACCATTTATTAAAACATGCTAAATTTCTCTGTGACTTTAGGATCTGAATGAGGCTTTACAGATGTTGTAGGAGTCGGAGGCTTGGTCTGATCCTTGCCTTTTTCCTGTGTAAGTTTCCCTCCCTTGCCTGCTAACATCCCAGCCAGTTTCCCAAGTTGTTCAGGCTTGGGCGCGCCCGACTTAGGTTGTTCCTTCTTCTCAGGCGCCTGCTCAGATGCATCTAAATATTCTAAGACCGGGTAAGAACTAACTAAGTATGCTACACCACACAGAAGCCCGATAGGCTGACTCTTCATGAATACACCAACAACCCCAAGCAAGACAAGAACCTGCCCGACAGGACTTGCTAGAACAAGGGATACAAATTTGGGAGGAGGATGGGTAAAAAACGCAATATACACTATCAATCCAAATATAACAAGATATTCAGGAGTTACTTTCATTTGTTCATTCTACTGCTATTTTTTCTATGCTCCTTTGAACAAGATGAACTTCTCGAGTCTGGACGACGTATTTCCAGATAAACCATGGCCCAAAAAAACACACGGCATAGCCAAAACAGAGCCAAAAAGAGACGCCGTCCAAGAAGGGCGCGTCTTCGCCGACCCCAGAAAACGAGGCGAACACAGCATTCAGAAAATGAAGAAGGGGATTGATGACCTAACTGGGTCTTTGCCGATTGTTCAAGATGATGATGCCCCGAACTTCAACCCCGAAAAAGTTGTAACCAAGGAACACTTTGGAACAACTAAAGCAGGGTATACTAAGCCTTTTTACCCTTCTGATGACGGAACTTCCTTTGCTTATGCCCCCCCTTCCTTCCAGCAAGAGGCTCATGAAGTTCAACTCCAAAGACTCTATAAACTTTTAGATCAGCAAACTATGGGCTCTGAAACTCCAGGAACGCAAGATTTGCTTCTATATATTTTTACAGGTGTGTTCTTCATTTTTACTTTTGACACATTCGTGAATCTTGGAAAAAGACTTAAGTCTTAGGCCGGGAAAGTTGTAAAGTACAAGGTTTTCATTTCTTGTGTCTTCTTTTCAACTTCGGCATAGTCGTTGGCTTTTCGTGCCTCGACAAGTTCTGCAAGCAAACTCAAACGCTTCTCTCGATACGCGATGCTCTTCTCAAACACGCGTATCGATTCTGGATTTGGTGACACTCTGATGCGTTCACGGGCTTCCTCGTTTCGCATGAGAGAATCTGTAGTCTCACGCTCAAGCATCCTGTTAAGCGATGCAGCCAGGTTTGCAGACATGTTTCATAGTATAATAAAAAGTATTCTGTCTTTCCGTTTTTCATTTCTCAACAGAATAGACAACTTTACGCAAACCATATTCGCGAATACATTTCTATAAGAAAATTTGGCATTCGCAACAAGGTTTTGAATCCAAAAGTTTATCATGTGCATTGTAACGGTAAACGTAAAGTGTTGCTCCGCGAAGTAGTGAAATATCGCCAAGATTTCTCACTACTGCACGTTCGGCATGGATGGTTTGATGTGAAAATCCAACTCCCTTCGATCGAGAACCGACTGAGTTGTGGCCTATTGATAATATCTTGTTCCTCTTAACTAACACTGCCTGATGGTAATGTGTATTATGTGGGAGAACATCTGGCCGCCGATTCTCCATTTCTAATGAAAAATAGTTTCTACTCAAAGAGTCCATTTTTATCAAAGATATTTGAACGATACATATAGCGGGTCATACAATGTATAACCGCCGTGCGGACATAGTCTTTTACAACCCAACTTCTCTAATGCTTCACATCTTGACAGTTTTAGAAAGTTGTCAAGAGGCATTTTTGCTTTTTTGGCCAACAACTCAAGACCTTCCATATGTGTCATTTTTTTGATTCTACCAATAGAATCCTTGGGTGGCTCTTTGCGAACCAACCCCAAGTTTCTACACGATATCACTGCTCTTGGCGATGGCCAAACATCATGATTGTATAACTTGCGGATATCCATCAGTTACCATATATATCTTGCACTCTTCAAATTTCGTTTTTAAGCCCTATCACCAAGACGAGTTTCAATACTTGAGAATTCATCAAATGAGTTTTCTAGAGTTTCAATATCGAGAGACATACTCCATTCTCCTACAGGCCAATACAAGTAAGAATTTTGGTCCATACCGTGCGTTCTAAGTCTGAAATTAAGCCTATCAAGTTTGGTTAAAGCAGGGTAAAATTCAATGGTCTGGTGAGCATTAGAACTCTCGTTGTATACTACTAGAGGGTCTGAAGGATTTGACACAACAAACTTACCAAAAACAGAATTGGTTGATGCTGATCTTACTGCAGAACTGTTTGTTTCATCCGACATATTCAAGCCTTGGACCTCTAAAAAGAAATATGTTGGCTGAGTAGTCAGAGCAACTCCAGAACCAGAAGCCGTTGGACCAACATCAGGACCTTTCCACCCATTTACAGTTGTTGTTCCACCCAAGTCCACCTTTGTTTGAGGAAACTCTGCATCCTTAATGTTAATAGATATTACCCGCTCGTAAGTTCTAGGCAAAAATATAGTAAACCTTCCATTATTAATGAAAACATCCTTGTCTCTGTCACCAGAATCCAAATGAAGTACACGAGTTCGCTTTACAAGTTTCTGAACAGGCTTTGAAGGAGATACTTGGACCCCATTGTAGTCGAATGAACGATTCATTTGTGTTTCAACACGATTTAAAACTTTCTATAACGACGTGTTTTTCTCATAATTGATTTTGGCTGCTTTGTGAATTGTTTTCCTCTACGAAGACCTTCGCGCTTCTTTCGGGTCGTACGAGCATACTCTGATGAAGTCAAACTCTTAATGGCTTTTGAAGGCAAATAACGTTCACCTGTAAGTAACGAAGGCAACCCAGACTTTGTCCTCCAATCCTGTATTGTCCATTGGTGTAATGAGTTCTTACGACTCCTTTCCCCAATATATTTGCCTCCTCTATCCTTATATAACTTAACAGCCAACTGAGCCTTGCGTGCACTCCACTGACCAGATAACCCTCCCTTACTCCCCCGCATAACCTCTGCTTTTACACGTTCCCACAATTCTGGTTTTGTTCTCAACATTATATTAGTCAAATATCTTATTGCTGTTTAGAATACTAATTTTCCATTATATATTCCTATTTTTAGTTCTCGTGTTTGTGCCTTTATTATACTGACATTCTTAACACCTGCAAATGCACCCGCAACAACCTTCGTTGTTGCATAACGTTTAACTGAACTTAATCCAGTACATCCAGCAAAAGCATCAGCACCAATATTAGTTACAGTTTTAGGAATTGTTATGTTTCCTGTTAATCCAGGGCAGTTTTTAAATGCATTAGCACCAATAGCAGTTACAGTTGAAGGAATTGTTGGGAATGCTCCTATTTTAGGATCAATACCCGTAATGCTTGTCTTAGCAGCATTCAATATAAAAGAAGGCTTTATTACAGTAACGTTTTTAACTCCAGTAAATGCACCAGCCCCCACAGTTGTATTTGGGAAACGGCTAACTGAACTTAGTCCAGTACATCCAGCAAAAGCATCAGCACCAATAGTAGTTACAGATTGAGGAATTGTTACGTTTCCTGTTAGTCCAGGGCAGTTTTTAAATGCATTAGCACCAATAGCAGTTACTGTTGAAGGAATTGTTGGGAATGCTCCTGTTTTAGGGTTGATACCTGTAATGGTTGTACCATTCAATATAAAAGAAGGCTGTATTACAGTAAGTTTCTTAACATTAGTAAATGCGCCAGTCCCAACAGTTGTAGTTGAGTAATAACTAATTTCCAATCCAGTACATCCAGCAAAAGCATCAGCACCAATAGAAGTTACTTTTGAAGGAATTGTTATGTTTCCTGTTAATCCAGGACAGTTTTTAAATGCATTAGCAGCAATAGCAGTTACTGTTGAAGGAATTGCTGGGAATGCTCCTGTTTTAGGATTAATACCTGTAATGGTTGTACCATTAATTGTAAAAGTAGGGGTTGTGCTTATTACAGTAAGTTTCTTAACATTAGTAAATGCACCAGTCCCAACAGTTGTAGTTGAGT
>Ga0114975_10002075_pt1 | contig 13852 bp, 4 predicted proteins | sample S_130626_EF_Meta_FD_87031 | JGI IMG/M metagenome (GOLD analysis project Ga0114975, IMG submission 87031) | Freshwater microbial communities from Lake Simoncouche, Canada to study carbon cycling - S_130626_EF_MetaG | ecosystem: Environmental > Aquatic > Freshwater > Lake | place: Lake...
ATGTATGTGGCAAACAATCTAGTGGCAAGTAATTTGTTCTTTTCGACGGCAACGGGTTCGACCATCAGTACGTTTACATCGAATACGAGTGGAACGCTAACAGCAAGCAATATGGGGTTTCTGTCAATGTCAGGAAGCAAGTTGATCGCAAGTACGATTGATGTAAGTACGATCACGGTCAATTCTACACTGAACGCGTCGACAACGAGTACCATTTCGGTCTCTACGAGCATGATCCAATTTTCAACCATGGTGGGAAATGCGATCACGGTTTCCACCATAACGGCGAACTCATCCATCACGGTTTCGTCAGTGAGTACGATCAGCATATCGACGAGTCAGATCTCATTTTCAACGATGATAGGGAATGTGGTAACACTATCAACATTAATCGCAAACTCGTCTGTTACGGTTTCTTCTATGAATACGAATGGCATCTCGACAAGTGGAATCGCGTTTACTTTAATGATTGGAAATAGCGTAACAGTATCTACGATGTCAGTTAACTCATCTATCACGGCGTCCACGATGAATACGAATAGCATTTCAACAAGTGGATTTGCGTTCATTTCAATGGTAGGAAATAGTATAACCGCATCTACAATGACAGTTAACTCTTCTATCACAGCATCTAGCGTGAATACGAATAGCATTTCGACGAGTGGATTTGCGTTCATTTCAATGGTAGGAAATAGTGTAACCGCATCTACGATGACAGTTAACTCTTCTATCACAGCATCCAGCGTGAATACGAATAGCATTTCAACGAGTGGATTTGCGTTCATTTCAATGGTAGGAAATAGTGTAACCGCGTCTACAATGACAGTTAACTCCTCCATTACAGCGTCCAGTGTGAATACGAATAGCATTTCGACGAGTGGATTTGCGTTCATTTCGATGGTAGGAAATAGTGTAACCGCATCTACGATGACCGTTAACTCCTCTATCACAGCGTCCACGATAAATGGAAGTAATCTATTTCTTTCCACAGCAACTCTTAGTATATTGAACAATTCTACGCTGAATGTTTCAAGTCTTATAACAAATGCTGGCAATATTATTGTAACAGTTGGTAATATTACTGCGAATGCTGGTAGCATAAGTGCGGGTACAACGGTTACCGCAGGAACAGGTATAACAGCTACTACAGGAAATATCGTAGCAACCACGGGTAATATTACTACTACAAATGGAAGTATTACAGCAGGAGGATTAAATGGTACAATTTCTGCGAATAAAACCGTGACAGCAGGAACAGGCGTGACAGCAACCACAGGAAACATTGTGGCAAGCGCGGGTAATATTACCGCAAATGCGGGAAGTATCTCAGCGACAAGTGCTACTATTACGAACAATCTGTCATTTGGCAGTATAACATGTCCAACGGTGGAAGTTAGCGGAGGTTCACATGCTGCAAGTGGTAAGTATCTTGCTATTACAGTAAATGGAACTGGATATTTTATACCTTTATATAATTAATCAAAGTTGCTAACTTTTTTTATTATGAATAAAATCAGTTATGCCTTACAATCATTCGTTCGCCAAAGGCTCTCACGGCTTAAAGCCATTGGCTCGCGCCCAGGCCAAAAGAGACACCATTTGACTGTTTTCCGCGGCTTTCTCCGCTTCCAATGCAGCGATCTGTTCGTTATGTTGAGTTTGTAATTCTGCAATTTTTCCATGTAGTTCTTTCACTGCTCCAATTAAATGAACTGTGAAATCATGGTAAGAAATGTCATAACGTTCCGCATCTTCTGGCTGTTCCGCATATAGATTAGTCCATGTATGAATACAGGCAGGATTAAACGATAGGACATCTTGCGCTATTAATCCGATGACAGGTTTCTGTAGTTCTTCAGATGGTATTATTTCATTCCCTTTGTTATCCATGGTATACTGCTTTCGTTGATAGTATTTGGGAACAGCCGACAGAATTTTTTGTAGGGAATGGCTCGTATCTAATAGACAAATATCGACAGCTTCTCGTTCGTCTGATACCGTATGGCTTAGGAGTGACATATTATCGTATCGTAAGAAAAAAATAATTAAACAAATTAATTATAAATACAATAATATAAGGTAAATGTACTTGTAGATCCATTAAAATTTTGAACATAAAATGTAACAGTATTCGTTGAATTCGTAAAGGATACAGTACAATTGCTTGCACCGCTGTTTTTTATTCCTGTAGTAATAATTGAACTGGCAGTTACACCGTTTATAGTAAGTGTATAAGGTGTGTTGGCCGATCCACCAACGGAATTACTATAACTTCCAATAATAGTTTGACTGATAGCAGATCCACTACCTCCTATTTGTACACTACTACTAAAATAAGAAGTTCCATAAAAATTAGCAGATCCGTAAAATTGGTGAGAGTTAGCACTACCCCTGCTACTGGAATAGTATCCATAATACATGGCGGTACCAGGTGCCGCATCCAAATGAAGATTTCCGTTTGTGGTAAGAACCTGTGCGGTTCCACGATCCGTTCCTGATCCTACATTCAAGGTAGCATTCCATGTTCCACCATTTGGATAGTAGGTAGTAAATGTATTATCGCCGGCACCATATACCCGCATTGTTCCATTGACATCCAAGTTATAGGTAGGGTTAGTATTATTAATGCCAACATAGTTTCCTGTCATACCAATAAAGATAGACGCCGATGAATTATATCCAATCTGAAGAGCATAACCATTTTCGGATGTTAGATACATCGTTGTTCCACTATTGTATCCCATATAGGCATATCTAGATGTCCCCCTTCGCCATTCAATATAAGGAAGCTTGTTATCTGATGCAACGAGAGGAACAAGTTGTATGTTCCCACCATTTCCTGAATCATTATCCACTTTAATAACTCCATTAACCGTTAGTTTTTGCGAAGATGTTGTTGTACCGATACCCACATTGCCACCAGGAAATGACATCACACATCCTGCAGTAGACATGCCTGAGGTTCCTGTACTAAATCCAAATGTATTGGACCCCTGATAGTATCCCATATTGATCAGGTAATTTCCATTTCGGATGATACAAATATGCGCCTTATTATCGGTTACTGCGCCAGGACGAGTAAGATTAATCATACCATACCCTCCACCATTATCTGCTGCGCCGTCTGAAATAGAAACAGTGGGTGTGGTATAACTCGCATTACCATTGTATACTTGTAAGTTGGAACCAAGTGCCGTCGTACCGATACCGACTGAACCAGTTGAGTTAATGTACATGGCCGTGGTAGGCACCGTCCCAGAAGCAGTTCCTACACGAAACCATGCGCCACTATAGACATTAAATTTCATTCCATCAAATGCACCCTCATTATCAAGATTCTGATAATTATTATAAATAGAATGATTCCAATCGGTGGCAGTACCCGAGAAGATAAGGCGATTACGATAGAGATTAATGTTTCCATAATTTTGTAGAGTTGTTGTCCCTGCTGAGTTTGCGCCAGGTAATCCAGCAACACCGACTGTTAGTAAATAGCCAGGCGTTGCTGTACCAATTCCTACATTACCCGTTGACTTGATACGCATCCATTCTGATCCCCCAAAAATGGAACCAAATACCAAATCAGCCTTGCTATCGGATGTGGTGGTAAGACCTGACTGAATATAATTCACACCAGACGAAGTAGTAATGCGAACCACACCATTTACCACAGGAGATGCGTCCCACATGTAGAGCTGACCCTTTGCCGCAATGGAACCATTCACATCTAGTGTAGCATTGGGTATGGACATGACAGAGGCACCCGTGTTGACAATTTGTGAATCCGAACCATATCCTAATAAGTTTACCGTGGGCTGCGAAGATAAACTGGCGTTGGAGATAGGACTCGCGAACAATCCAGGCATAGGGGCGTTCAATGCGGAACCAGTGCCATTCAGAACAATGGAGCCTGCCGATTGATTCGCTGCGCCGGCCTGGTTACCAATCGCAATGGCATTTTGACCTTGATTAATAAGACCCGCTGAATTGCCAATGGCTACCGAGTAACCAGCTGTGTTCGCATTCAAGGTATATACCGCCGTGGCATTGGACACCGTAATGTAGCTACCGTCCACTGATATTGCGCAACTGGTCATGGCACTCGAGCCAACGGTGATTCCTGTGAATGAAGCACCATAATTCGTGGAATAATATACATTATTCGTTGTACCTTGTGTGATAAACACGATGTACTGACCGGTTAACGAAATCGAAGCAGTAACGATCGCCGCAGCAATCGAAGGACTAAAGGTGGGAGTGGTATAGGTGGTCGTAGAATAACCCGCAAGATAGTTGGAAATTAGAAGGGCGGTGGTAGAAAAGCCTGTAAGAGAATATTGCCCATTTCCTGAGATTGCGATGAAGGTGCCCGCTAGTCCATTAAAGGATGAGGTACTCCATGTAGCACCATAATTGGTTGAAAAATAAGGAGCATATCCTGCTACCTGAGAAAGTGCCGTCATGTACTGACCCGTGGATGAGATGGCGAGACCGGTCCAAGATCCTACACTGACTACTTGGGTCCAGGTAGAACCATAATTCACGCTTAGAAACAGACCCATGGTAGAAGTGGCGAGCTGGTACTGACCTGTCGCAGAAACAGCAGTGTGTAGCCAGTTCATAGGAACAATGGGCGAAAAGGTCACCGCCGTGTTGTAGAAACGGAAATCATCGATGTAGCCTTTGAAGGCATAATTCGCATCAGTTATACGCGAACCAATACCTAGCAAGTTCATTGAGGTGTAGAGTGAGAAATTGACAGCAAAAGAATTGGCAAGTGTACCATTCAAATATAGATAGCATGTTCCATTATAGGCATAAATCATTGTAACATTGTACCATGTGTTTAGTGAAACCGTACTTAATATGGTTGAGCTGCCATAGGATGAGGTAGAAGTTAACCACTGGAGATCAAGACGACCATTTGTAGCAATGGTTATACCGATAATAGCAGTACCAGATGTTCCAATATCAAGTAAGGATGTTTGATTGGAAGCTGGTAAACTGGTGGTATTGAACCAGAAAGAGACGGAGAAGTTAGGTGTAGCGGTCAAACTAATGGGAAAACGTAGATATTGTGATGCGGTAGAACCAGGACTCGCATTATTCAAGTTTATCGCCTGTGAACCTACTGCGCCTGTGACATATCCAGGCGAACCCGTTGCTGTCACGGTTACTGCTCCCATCGCATCGGTTGTGACACCTTCCATCGGCAAATAAACAGTGGGTGTTCCCATACCCGCAGCAGTAAACGTAGCGCCCGAATTGGCGGAAGTATAGAGTAATCCACCGCTCACGGATGCTAAGACGTATTGGCCGGTAGCGGACTGGGAAATGGAGGTGTAGTTGGGTGTTCCTGCCGCGGTAGTAAGAGGATAGGCGGTCGCTCCCGCAGGTAATCCATTGGCACCGGTTAGACTGGACCATGTGGAACCCGTGTTATTCGTGAGGTTAATGGTAGAAGAGTTGGAATGGGTCACAAGAATGGTGGTGGCACTCTGATTCATTGATACCTTTGTGGTACTGGTGAGACTGCTGAGAGTGGATACCCAGCCAGCATAGGAACCGCCGCTAACATTCGTGTAGGACTGATTGGTGCTGGCGCCGAGTGAAACAATGCTAGAGGTAATCAGCAAGGCAGATGTAGTCAGCGTGGACGTGGTCAGTGCTTTACCTATCATCGTAGAATACACAATTGTGGAACCCGTTACCGTAGAGATAGCATTGACTGTGCTACCCGTCACGGTCGCCACATTGAAATTCGATAAGTTGGAATTTCGGAGGGTAAGGAAATTGGCGAAGGTGGCCATATCTATTAGATTCATCGTTTTGAAGGGAAGATCCCGTCCACACGAAGAAGTTATAATTAACTAAAATAATTAGACCACAACACGGCGCATCGAGAATCGTGTCTGTAATGCCTTCATCTGGGTCATCATGGAAGAAAGTGTTGTTTCCATATCCGTCATAGAGGATTCCATCGTGTCAATAGCCTTCTTCTGATCTTTTGAGGTGCGATGTACTTGTTTCAATGCGCCGAGACCAAGCATAGCAATGGAGGTCTTGTCGAGATGATGGAAGTCGTCGACCTGTTTTCCATAGACAAAGACTTGATCCGCGAGATTCGCGTCAGGCCACGCAGACACGTGAAGTACATTTCCATCAGAAAATAGCACGGTTTCGGTATATTCTTTAGATTCACCGTTATGAATCACGGTGTACTTGAGGAGGTCACCCTCTTCTACATCGACGGTGGATGGAAAGGTAAATATAGCGACACCTTCATCTAGGGAAAGAGTAGTATTCGAAAACACGTTTGGAACGAAATCAGTAGAGATTCGAACCGCTTCAGGGTAGGCAGTATAGACCTCTTGCGCAATAAGACCGATTGGACAATGATGTGAGGATTCAAGGTAGTCATGTTTTACAAACAGTAGCTGACGAAGAGCAGCTAGCAGACCAGTGGCAGGTACAATATTGGTTTTGATACGCGCATCTGAATTAAAATAAAAGGAACCGTTGACTACAATGTCACCACCCTTGGCATAGACAGCAAATGCATTTAGTACACCTGATGTACTCGATGCTAGAATTCTACCAGAGTAGGCAGTCATGGATGACATATTCGTAGTATAAGTCGTTGTGTATTGTTTTGGGTGATATACTGTTGAATATTGTTTTGGGTGATAGGTATACGTTTTTGGGTGATAGGTAGCGGGCGGTTCATGATATACGTTAACATAATAGGTATAGTAGGAACAGCCACAACCCCAATAACCACACTCACAACAACACCTACCATATCTTCTGTCACTTGTTGTATACCCTCTTTTAATGACTGAAGAAGGATTTGGAGGATGATATGTATAATGACAATAAGTACTACTACCACAGGAACAATTACCATAGGCACACGAACAACAACACTCGCTAGTGACACACCAGTCTAGTGTAGTATATGCCTTTATAGACCATGTTGTAAAGTTAATAGTCGCAAGCGTAGTATAACCAGCTCTAGTTAATACGGTAGTCGTATAACCAGCCCTAGTAAGTGTTACTACTTTCGCGGTAAAGATACTAACTGCCGAATAGTATCCATTAAGGCTACCAGTTCCAACATTGATATATGATGTGAAATATGCCGCATTTTGTACATACAAACTTGCGGCACCTGCGCCCGACGCAGGAATCGTCCACGCAGAATAGGTTCCGATACCAACACGCCCTGAAAAGAAAGTAAGAGCACCCGCTGGAAGGAATGCCACATTTCCTGCTGGATTGAAAATCACATTATCATTTCCTGATCCACCTGCAACACCAATTTGTAAGATTGTGGTTGCGGTACCCCATGGATTACTTGCGTTTTCATTAAATGTAATGGAACCATAATCACTTGTACCAGATGACTTAAATACAATCGAGGAACTGCCGCTCGCATTTCCATGCTGGAGATAAATCGAACCTGTGGTGGCAGAGGGGGCGGTACCTGTTTCATAGAGGTGAAGGGCTCCATTCACTGTGGCAGTACCTATACCTACTAATCCAGAACTGTTAATGTACATCGATGTAGGAACGGTAGAGCCTGAAACCGCACCGACGCCAAAGTAATGTCCCGCATTTGAATTGTATTTGAAACCGTTAAATGCTCCTAAACTATCCAAGTTCTGATTATTATTATAAATGGAATCGGTAAATGCGGTCGTTGTTGTGTTGAAACAGACACGATTTTGATATAATCCAATGTTTCCATAGACAAGTAATCTGGTAGTACCTGCGCCCGTTCCTGGAAGGGTTGTATTCGTACCGACGGTTAATAGATTGGAGGCAACATTCGTACCAACGCCAATTTGATTGGAAGTATTGATAAACATCGCGCCACCTGCGGAACCGGATTGAAGAATGAGATTGCCAGATGAATTGCGAATGACAGAATCGCCCACGGCCGACCAGGTAGAAAAAGCGCCAGCAGAAGTGGGAGCCGCCATCAAAATACTGGAGAGGTTGCCAGCCGCGCCAACCGCAAAGGAAGGATTAACTGTACTATATACCGCAATTACATTGGAGCCAGGCGCGGTAGCAATTCCAACCGCATTACAATTGAAAATACTATTGGTTGATATCATACTCGTGGTAATAATGGTAGACGCATTGATATTGGTAACATATCGAATAGACGAAGTCATTACTGCGCCAGCATTTGTCGCATAGATATTCATCGCATTGGTGGCCGTCGTATTGATAAATGAAACGGTACTCGCCGATAAGGTAGAATAGATCATCGCAGAAGTAGAAAGAGATGATACAACCATGGTACTTCCAAAAAGAGAAGAGAGAACAACAGTGGACGCAATCAAAGTGGATACCGCAAGAGTGCTTGCGGATAAGGTAGAATACACCAATCCGATTGTATTGACTGTACTTCCAACAAGAGTAGAGGTGGTAAAGTTTGATCCTTGGGTAGTAGAGGCTACCACGCTTGAAAGAGTAAGACTACTGGTGGTTAGTGACGAAAACGCAATGGAGATAGTCGACAGGGTAGAGGCTACCAATACAGAACCGGTCATACTGGAAGTAACTAGACTGGGAATGGTAAGCGTAGACACAGAGATTGTACACACGGGTAGATTGGGGACAACAAGCGTGGAGATCGTGGTAGTAGAGGTTGTCACAGAGGTTCCAATAATCGTGGAGTAGAACATGGACGACACCGCCACAGTAGACACCGCCACAGTAGACACCGTTAAGGTAGAAAAGTTCATATTATTTCCATAGACGGTGGATGCGTATAATGTACTGGTAACAAGGCCATTGGTTTGAAGAGTTGAGAAGATATAAGAAGGCACGTTCACAGACGACACATTTAACGTCACAGTATTGAGTAAGGGACCCGTTATGCTAGAAAAGATACTAGAGGCAATCGCAAGACTTGATACATTTACCGTTGATACAATCGCAGTACTACCTGCCATGGTAGAATAGAATAGAGAGGATACATTCAAACTTGATAGAATAGACGTACTGCCAAGAATCGTAGAGAATCCCATGGAGGACACTGTTAGATTTACACCTGTCAAGGTTGAATATACCGCACTATTCGAATTAAGACTAGAAATAAAAGTAGTAACACCATTTATGGTACTTCCTGAAAGAGTGGAGGTTTGAAGAGTGGACGCATTGACCGTAGAAATGAGGATGGTACTGCCTGTCATGGTAGAAACGGTAAGAACTGGTCCACTAAATACGTTGCCCATCAGAGTGGAAAAAACCGAAGTTGACACCGATAACGTGGAGACATTCATGTTATTCGTTTGGAGTGTACTTCCCAATAAACTAGAGAATGCCATTGTTGAAACGGTAGTGGTAGATACCGCAAGTGTACTCCATGTGTAAGAGGGAACCGCAATCGAACTCGTCACGAGTGTACATCCTGTGATCGTGGATGCGCTGACACCATTGATTGTAAATGACGTATTGCTAACCGTCGAAATATAGCTAAATACACCAGACATAGTAGAAAAAGAGATAAATGGAGCAGCTAAGGTAGATAATGTGACAGAACTTCCTGTTACAGTGGATACGTTGGTATTCGCATAAAGCGTGGACACTGTCAAGCTAGAAAATTGTAGAGAGTTCATCGCCCCCGTCATCGATGTAATGCTAGACGCAGTAAGTGACACAGATGAGAGTGTAGATACAGCTAGTGCGGATGCAACTGTACTTAATACAGTTGCGGTACTACCTATCATGGTAGAGAACAGCGTAGAAGTAGTAATAGACTCTGTATTTCCTACAATAACCGTTCCCGCAATCGAACTGGTATACATAGAGGAAACCGATAGGGTAGATGTGGTTAATGTTGTTCCAATAATGGTAGAATAATATACAGTAGACGCAACCATATTCGATAACGACATGGTGCTTACATTCGATACAGAAGTATCAAGAAGATTAGTTTGTAATGTACTTATCGCAATGGTGGAACCATTCATAGTGTTCGTTTGGACGAAAGGAGTAGAACCCGCAGAACCAGAAAGAAGAGGTGCGACGATGGTGGATCCCTGATAGGTGGCACCAGAAATCGTCGAGGTAGTAAGTGATCCAAGAAGAAGATTCGAGGCATTCAAAATAAAAGTATTTACTGTACTACCAACTAACGTAGAACCCGCTATGGAGGTTACAATCACAGTGGATGCGGTCAAACTGGACGTAATAAAAGAGGATGCGGACAATGTGCCATATCTAATACTAGAAGTCGTAATGGTTGACGCAAATAAGGTGCTCCCTAAAAAGCTAGATGCGGTTACCGAAGAAACGGATAATGTACTTCCCAGGGCATTGCTCACAGTCAGCGTGGAATAAGTGGGAATCGTTGACACAAACGTAGAAAAGACAATCGTAGAAAGAGATAAATTGATACCTGTAAATAAGTAGGTATTGGTGGTGGATGGTATAAAATACGCAGCACTAATGGTACTTCCAGAGAAACTAGAGGCAAGAAGCGTAGATACAGTAATACTAGACGCCGCAAATGTAGAAAAGGTTGTATTTTGATTAACAATACTGGATGCGAGCATAGTAGAAGTAATGGCGGCGAAACCATACATACTGGAAGCAGTGATGCTACTCGCAGATAAGGTAGTAGCGGATAAATTGTAACCCTGAAGGGTAGGGCCTGTGAGGAAATTGGCATTAGCATTGGCGATTCGTGTTGTAGTAGAAATGGATAAGATGTCGATGGTTAATGCCTTAAACAGTGTTTGTAGGAATGTACCAGTAGAATAGTTTAATATAAAGGTGGATAATAGGTCACCCTGAAGGGATGACACCGCGATCGAAGAATAACCAGACTGAGAGGTAATCATCGAACTCCCTATACCATTCAGAAACGTGAGATTGGATGTTTGATGAAGTGACGTGGATAGGGTTGAATTATTTTGGGTGTTATTGACGGATAAGGTACTGCCTTGTAGTGTAGAATAGGTAATTAGCGAGGCAGTAAGGAGGGAGGTAGAAAGAGAGCTGACGGAACCGGTTGAAAATAAAACGGAAGAGGTTTGCGTAGTTAAGGAATTAATAGTAGATGTATTCTGTAATGTATAAAGTACGAGAGTACTACCCTGAATGGTACTATACAGAACGGATGACGTCAGACCCGTATTCACTTGAATACTACTTCCGAATAATGATGAAAGGCTAATAGATGAGGTATAAAACGTAGAACCATGTATGATACCCGATGTTAACGTACTTCCTGTCAACGTAGAGAAAGATAGTTGATTGAGAGCCAGATCATTTGTCCATACGACGGATCCATTCAATCCAACCGTATAAATCCTCCCAGTGGGAACAAACGACCCCGTGGGATCGACTACGATGACATTTCGGAATGTCAATTTACTAAAATCGGCGGTAGCCATTCTCTCTACTTACGATATGATTAATTTGTATTTCATTTACATATGATATAAATAAAATATAAAGTATAACGTAACATTTATGCGTTCAGATTCGTTTCTAATGATACGATTCGTGATTGAAGAGACAATACTGTAATTGAAGCAGTAATTAGTTCATCATTTAATTGTTCAATCGTTTTCTGTTGAGTTTGAATAAGTGTATCAAGTTGCTGAAGTCCTGCTACACCTAACAATCCAATCATTTGTTTATCAATATGATGAAAATCAGAAATCATCTTACCATATACAAATAGTTGTTCCTCTTGAGTAATTGGCTTGATATCAATATGAATTTTTGTTCGATCGTCAGATACGAATCGTATAGTTGTAGTATAATCGGTAGTATCATTTGTAGAAGTAATTGTACATTTAATTGTATCACCAACTACGAGATCGACCGACGACGAAAAGGTCAACTCCATATAGTCTGTATGTTCTTGAATAGAAAGAGGCGATTGAAAGATATTGGGTATAAAATCAGAAAATAAGCTAACCGCATCGGGTAAGACGGAACGAACCTCTTGCGCAATCAGACCGAATGTACAGTCTTTGGTACGAGAGTCAATATGCTTATAGGAAACAAATGAGAGAGATTGAAGTAGTGCGAGTGCATCGGAGATGGGTTGAATATTTGTTTTGATTCGCTGATCCGAAACAAGGTATAGATTACCAGTTGTATTAATGCTGCCACCTGCGTAAATAGAAACAGCAGAAGTAGCAACGGATGCGGAACTATATGACAATGTTCCTGATGTATTGGTAACCTTTCCAGTCGCGGTAGCTCCAATTAAACTGGTAGAGCCATTTGCGATTAACCCACCCGTAATGTTACCAATTCCGTTCACATATAATTGATACGATGTAGTCGCGGTTCCGATTCCTACATTACCTGAAAAGTAGGTATATGCGCCTGTGGGTTGGAATCCCATATTTCCTTTGGGAATCAGAATAATAGAATCGGGCCCTGCCCCATTATTACCATCATCTGTACAACTAAATAGAAGAGATTTCGTATACGTCAGCCCAGGACCTGTAATGGTTGGCGTTGTTTCATAAAACGAAATGGTGCCACGATCCGAACCCAAATTTCCATTTGACGGAAATACAATCGAGGATTGGCCAGAAGCATGTTGAAGAACAATCGAACCCGTTGTCGCACTAGGAGATGAACCAGTTGCTTCATAGACGCGCATAGGGGTATTTGAGGATACGCCTGTAGTACCGATTCCAATTTGTCCTGATGAACCAATAAACAGCGTCGTTGTCGGTGGACTGCCGATCGCCGCACCACCTACACGAAACCAATGGCCTGCTGTGGCATTGTATTTAATAACATCAAGTGGTGCGCCGGCTCCGTCCAGATTCTGAAAATTGTTATAGATAGATTGATTCCAATCATTGGGTGTACTCGAAAAACACAGACGATTCTGATACAATCCAATATTTCCATAGACAACCAGATGGGTGGTTCCTACTGAATTGGCACCAGGCAGGGCGGCTGTTGTACCAACCGTTAATAGATTGGTTGCGTTACTGTTACCAATACCCACATTATTGGACGTATTAATGTAAATTGCGCCACCCGAGGAACCTGATTGGAGAATAAGATTAGAAGTAGAGGCGCGAATGACACCGTCATTTGTGACAGCCCAACTGGAATAGGTGGGAGCATTCGAAGTAGCCGCAATCAACTGTGAGAGTGTGGTGGCATTTTGTATCGATACTGTAGGCTGTGCGGTTCCATAGACGGCAAGATTGGAAATGGGCGCAGCAGTTCCAATTCCTAATGTACTTACAATGAGGATAGGTGGCAGATAACCATTAATTGATACAAGATTTGCGTTAATATAGGTGGCACCAGTAAGAGAACCTGTTGAAATAGAGGATACATTGATGATATCAGAACCATTTAATGAACTTGTCACAAGGGAATTGACATAGATCGTGCTGGTGGTTAATGTACTTCCTGCTAGTGTAGAAACAGTAAATGACGAAACACCCGTGTTCGTCATATAAACGGTGCTATTTGATAGACTCGAAAAAGTAAGATTGGAACCTGTCAAGGTGCTTGTTATCATAGTGCTTCCAAACATATTGGTGATGGTTTCATATGGAACATTCAATGTATTTCCACTGAGTGTTGAAAATAGAACCAGGCTGGTTAGTGTAGAATTGATGATGGTAGTAGAAGTCACAACAGTACTAGTGGGTATAACGGAGATAAATGAGGTAGATACACCCATGCTATATGCTGAAATGGAACTTGCCACAATCGTAGAAAAGTTCAAACTAGAGAGTGTAATGGTGCTAACATCAATCATGGTTGAAATCACTACTACATTTGCGGTAAGCGTTGAAACTGCCAAACTGGATACAAGAAGTGTACTTCCTTGAAG
>Ga0114975_10002076_pt1 | contig 13851 bp, 12 predicted proteins | sample S_130626_EF_Meta_FD_87031 | JGI IMG/M metagenome (GOLD analysis project Ga0114975, IMG submission 87031) | Freshwater microbial communities from Lake Simoncouche, Canada to study carbon cycling - S_130626_EF_MetaG | ecosystem: Environmental > Aquatic > Freshwater > Lake | place: Lake...
CATGATGCGATTGTGTAATCATTTTAAAGCTGTACGGCAAAGGTTTCTGATTTAGAAACTCGTTTGAGAAGTACTCTCCCCGTCATTTTCATTCTTTCGAATGTGACTTAAGTATCTCCGAAGTCGAAAAAAGTTGCAACCCCAACCCCTTTTTATGCGAGAAGTTCGGGCGTGTCTCATAAACTTACATTTGTTATGGAAAAACCAACAATAATTCTTGCAACAAGTAATGGCGTAGGCATGGGCCATTTAGCCCGCGCTTCAGCAATTGCACTTGCCTTAAAAGATTATGCAAATCCAATTATTGTTTCTATGGCCGGTGGAATTGCGGAAGTCCCAGAATTTATGGGGATACGTTGCGAATATATTCCGGGGCGCGATCGTCTATGGATGTCGCGCGAAAAATGGGATGCATACCTGCGCGACCGTTTACTAGCACTGGTAGATGAAACTGGTGCGCGTGTACTTTCATTTGATGGAGTTGTTCCTTACCCAGGTGTGATTGCTGCAAAGTTTGGCCATCCAAAACTTTCGTTAGTTTGGGTGCGTCGCGGTTTATGGCAGAAAAAGCCACAACGTTTGGTTTTAGGTTTGCAATCAAAGATGATGGATCACATTGTTGAACCTGGTGATATTGCTCGAGCGTATGACTTTGGACCAACTGCAAAACGTAGTGATGCAACGATTACCGCACCAGTTTCTCTCTTTCAAAGCAGCGTTGCTTTCTCTCGTGAAGAAGCGCGCGACCTGTTAGGACTTGACCTAAACCGGCCAGCAGTTCTAGTTCAATTAGGTACTGGTGATAGCGATGTCAACGAGAAAGTAACTGCTGCCTTATCTGGCCTGCTTGGTTGGAAAGATTTACAAGTAATTCTTACTAAGCAACCACTAGATAAAGATGGTAAGTCGCTTGCTCCTGAAGGGTTAGATATTCGGGTGGTGCGCTACTTCCCACTTGCTCGAGTTCTTCGCGCTTTCGATGCCGGTGTATGTGCAACTGGATATAACGGGGTTCATGAGTTGTTGCCGGCCCAAATACCAACTGTCTTTGTTTCAAATATTCGCGGCACCGATGATCAAGAAGCGCGCGCCAAATGGTGCAACGATTTTGGATTTGCGCTGCGTGCAGATCAGGCAGATTTAGAGGATATAACTGCCAAGGTACGTGCGCTGCAAGATCCGGAAGTACGTTCAAAGCTGAGTAAAAAATGTGACGATCTGCCAAGCCCAACAGGTGGCGCAGAGATTGCAAAGATTCTCTACGAGCTTGCGATAGCAAAGGAACCAATTAGACCTTCGCGAGTTACTTATTTGCGATTGACAGTGCAAGAACATATTAATCGCGGGATGCGTCATGTGGTCTATATGGGACTTCGCCGGTTAGTTCTTATCTATCGCACAATACGTCCGCATAAAGTTGAACAAGTAACGCGCCAAGCGCCACCAATCTGGGGCGATCAACACACTGCCAAAGAACTCCACACCCTAATCAGAGGGGATCAACGCTTTGAACATTTAATTACAGGTGCATCTGAAGAATATAAAGTTCGCCGTGCTGAGATCGCTGAAGAAGCGTATGGTGAATCAGTAGAGGTGATCAGAAGAAAATGAAATTTAGAACTTGGATAAAAAAGAGTAAAGCAGGTCGCCTACTCTGGCGTGTAATTATTGGGCTGGCTGGTGGCTTAGTGACAGTCATAGGCGCAATCGCTCTAGTTGGCCCTGGCCCCGGAATATTAATTGTCTTGGCTGGGCTAGGAATCTTGGCATCTGAATTTGCATGGGCTGCACGGGTGATGGTTCACACCAGAACTTATGCGCAACGAGCTGCCGATAAAGTCGGAATGCCAAAGTGGGCACAACTTGCTCTCGTTGCAGCAGCAGCGGTCGTATCAATAATCGCAATCCTGTATTTATATTCAGCAGGAAAGATTTAATTAGAACTGGGAGCGGATATCCCAAAGGTCTTTAAAGACCGGGTTAAATAAAGTACTTGCCAAATACTTAACGCCGTCAGAACCACCAGTGCCAACCTTCTGACCAATAGTTCGTTCCACCATCTTTACGTGGCGATAGCGCCATTCTTGAAGTCCTTCATCGATATCCATTAATCGTTCACAGACCATCGCAGATTCTGGATCATCGCGATGAACGGTAAGTAACGTATCGATAACCCGAGAATCAGATTGATAGTGCGTTGATTTATCTCGATTTAATATCTCATCAGGGATCTTATGACCGCGCTTTGCCAAATAGGCCAGAGTCGAATCCCAAATGGAGTTACGAGAGGAAATCTCTTTTATCTCGGCCTGCACAGTAGGTGGTAGATGAGATGCCATCTTGGAATCACGCCGGCCAAGCAGCGCTTCTACCATTCTAAATTGAGCAGATTGGAATCCACTTGATGAAGATAGATACCCACGGAAAGCGTTAAATTGCAGCGGAGTCATAGTTTCTAAAATATCAACTTGCGTCACACACACTTTAAGAATGGTACGGATTCTTCCCAGTATGGCCAAAGATCGATGGGTATCGCCAGATTCAAGGGCTTTACCTGCGGCGTTAAATTCGTGAATTAACTGCTTAAACCAGAGCTCATAACTTTGATGGATGATGATAAAAAGCATCTCATCATGTTCTGGACCTTCAGATAGCGGAGTTTGTAGCGCAAGCAACTTATCAATTGCTAAATATGAATTGTATGTGAGTGCGGAATCGAAATCGCCATTGCTCAAGTTACTCTCGAATCAGTTGTTTTAATCTTCTCGTATTGCCGGGTGGCAACTAGATCGCGTATGCGGGCAAAACCATCCCAAACCTCGACATAAGAAGTTGGCAGCGGTGCAATCGCTAGGCGAATTGAATCAGGAGTGCGATAGTCGGGAATAACATCAGCAAATTCGCGCAACGCAACACAAATTCGCGCAGCTTCTGGGTGGCCCAATGAAATATGTCCGCCGCGTTCTTGGGGACTACGTGAGGTAAGTAAAGTAAAGCCAAGTTCGGCCAACCACGCATCGTAGAGTTGAATCATCATCTCTGTACCAATGGCAGCTTTTTCTGAGATCGCACCAATACCTGCTTCTTCAATAATCGTAAATGAACTCTTAATGCAACGTAGCCCAATAAGGGACGGGCTAGCGATTTGGAAGCCACGTATACCTGGCGCACGTTCAAAGTCGGCTCCCATTGCAAATTGATCACCTTGCGAGAACCAACCTTGGATTGGAACTTGTAACTCTGCTTGCACCTTCTTATTTACATATAACCAAGCAGGTGCGCCCGGGCCAGAATTTCCATATTTATAAGTACAGCCAACTGCAATATCAACGCCATTCTTATCGAAATCCATCTCGATCGCGCCAACTGCGTGGCTGGCATCCCACAACAAAAGCGCTCCATGTCTGCGAACTAAATCAGTAAGTGACTTAATATCATTGCGCGCACCAGAGCGATATTGGATTACCTCTAATGTAACGAGTGCAACATCATCGTTTAAGTAAGGCGCCAAAATTTCAGGTGTAATTCGCTCGTGTTCGGCTAAACCAGCCGATTCGTTATCGATTAGAACTAGCTTTAATCCGAATTGCTTGGCGATACCATCGAGAATGTAACGATCTGTTGGAAAATTAGCGGCATCAGTAATAATGGTTTTCCGACCTGGCCGGGCATGAATAGCCGCCAGCGCCAATTGATAGAAATTAACTGAAGTTGTATCGCAGGCTAAAACTTGGCCAGCGGCTGCGCCAAGTGTGGCGCGACCAATTAGATCGCCAGTTGGCTGAGCTTCATCTACCCAATGTCCCCAACCAGTTACTACTTCAGGGCCCCATTCATCTGTCATAAATGAGTTAACGGCAGAAATCGTAGAAAGTGGCAGACGTCCTAGTGAATTGCCATCTAAATAACAGATATTTGGATCACTAATCACAAATTGCGAACGGAAACGAGCCAGCGGATCGCGAGCATCTAGATCAAGTGCAAACTGTCGGTCAGTGGCCTTCATAGTTGAAAGGTACGCTCTCCCATCGTGGCGCGCAATCTTGTCAATATCGAAGAGGTCAGTAAGGCCTTTGATATCAGAGCCCTGCTCGAAAGAGTTTCATTGGGTGTTTCTGAAGGTGATCGCATCGGAATTGTTGGGCGTAATGGTGCCGGTAAAAGTACGTTGATGAAAGTTATCGCATCAGTTGAAAGTCCAGATCAAGGCAGAGTGACTAAGGCAAATTCTGTAAAGATCGGCTTACTCTCTCAAGTAGATAAAGCCGACCCAAATTCAACTGTCGGTGATGTTGTTATCGGCGATAGAGCAAAACATGAATGGGCGAGCGATTCTGGAATTAGAGAAGTTTTTACTGGGCTCTTTGGTGGATTTGATGATCACCTCTTTGAGCGAAAGTTCGCAACTTTATCTGGTGGAGAAAAACGTAGAGTCGGGTTAGCAAAGCTATTAATTGATGAACTGGATTTGATTCTGCTAGATGAACCAACTAACCACTTAGATGTGGAAGGTGTTGCCTGGCTGGCCAACCATTTAAATAGCCGAAAATCTTTAGCTGTTCTAGTTATTACGCACGATCGTTGGTTTCTCGATGCGGTTACAGATCGCACCTGGGAAGTAGTCAGTGGAAAAGTTGAAGAGTATGACGGCGGATATTCTGCATTTGTACTAGCTAAGGCAGAGCGTGCACGACAAGCTAATGCCATGGATGCCAGACGTAATAATCTGATTCGTAAAGAGCTCGCCTGGTTGCGCCGTGGTGCACCTGCACGAACAACTAAACCTAAGTTCCGCGTGGATGCCGCCAATGTTTTAATTGCCGAAGAACCAGCACCCCGTGATCAAGGTGAGTTATTGCGCTTTGCACGCAATCGTTTGGGTAACACCGTTTATGAAACGCACCATCTGAAGATTCGCGCCGGCGATAAAGAGCTAATCGACGATCTCTATTGGAATGTAGGCCCCGGAGATCGAATTGGAATAGTCGGAATCAATGGTGCGGGCAAGACAACTCTTATGCGCACCTTGGTGGGGGAGATACAACCATTCGCTGGAAAGTTAACTACTGGAATTACAGTTAAGGCTGCCTTTCTCACCCAACATTTAGATGAGTTAAATCCAACTTGGCGAGTTTTGGAGGCAGTTGAAAAAGTAGCTGCCCATATTGAACTCGGTAATGGAAAGTCGCTATCGGCATCTCAATTATGCGAGCGTTTAGGTTTTGATAAAGATTCACAATGGACGCCGGTGGGCGACTTATCTGGTGGTGAAAAACGTCGCCTGCAACTAACGCGCCTATTAATGGATTCACCAAATGTTCTATTACTAGATGAACCAACCAATGATTTTGATATTGAAACCTTAACCGAGTTAGAAGATTTGCTCGACAGTTTTGGCGGAACGTTAATTGTCATCTCTCATGATAGATATTTCCTTGAACGAGTCTGTGATCGATTTGTTGGTTTGCTAGGTGATAAGTCCCTAAGAGATTTACCGCGTGGAGTAGATCAATATCTAGAGCAACGAGCAGATTCCATTCAGGGAACGGATTCAGATACAAAAGTAAAGGGCATCTCAACTGCTGCTGAACAGCGCCAACTTAAAAAAGATCTGTCACGGCTAGAACGTCAAATTGAGAAAGCAAAAGTTCGTATAACTGAATTAGAGCAATCCCAGACTGAATCTGCCTTTGATCCGGCAGAGCTCACACGCGTAAGCGAAGAACTTGAATCGCAACGAGCCGAACTAAACTTTCGCGAGGAAGAATGGCTCGAAGTCACGCTACTGCTCGAGCCATGAGTTAATATATTTCAATGAATAAAATTACAAACGCTGTTGAAGTAATTTTTTCCCGCAGCCGTTTTCTGTTGGCCACACTATCTATGTCTTTCGTAGATGCGCACATGGATTGGAACGCTGATAAGCGTATATTCCAAGGCACACATTCTTAATGGCTAAAAGTAATCAAAAGTTAGATTTTCTGGCCGCAATTTCAGGTTTGATGATCGCCTTTCAGGCGCGCGCCAATGGTGAGCTCTCGCATCGTATGGGAAATCCTATTGAAGCCGCTCTTGTCTCATTTGGATCTGGCTTACTAATTATCTCTGTCATTTCGTTTTTCAGCCCTGCAATAAAAAAAGGAATGACGAATTTACGTACCGCAGTTTCAAAGAGAGAAATTCCTATCTGGACGCTCTTCGCCGGAATGCTTGGAGGCAGTTTTGTCGCAGTGCAGACTCAGATAGTTCCAGTAATTGGAGTTGCAATCTATTCAGTCGCCTCAATCGCCGGACAAACCGCTGCATCTTTAATCGTCGACCGGATCGGACTTACTGGTGGAGGTAAAAAACATATAACCCTTAGGCGAGTAACCGCAGCTGGAGTAACGGTTTTAGCAGTCTTGGTATCTGTAATCGATCGAATTGATGCCCAAAATTTGTCACTTTGGGCTGTTTTATTTGGGTGTGTGGCTGGTGCGATTGTGGGTGTGCAACGCGCTCTGAATGGTCAAATAAACGAAAGCTCTCACCAGAGTTTCGCAACTTCCTTACTTAACTTCATCATGGGAACTACGTTTCTAGTGATTTTCTTAGCAATTGGAATGTTAATAAATCGAGCAGATGTTGTAGCTCTACCGGCAGGACCGTGGTGGATGTATACCGGTGGAACAATTGGAGTTATCTATATCGCCTTTACATCAACGATCGTGCAATATCTTGGGGTACTTACATTTACCTTAATCAGCGTTGGTGGACAGCTCGTTGGTTCACTTCTTATTGATCTCTATTCACCAACAGCTGGCGTGCAGGTAAGTGCTTACTTAGTAACTGGAATAGTTATGACTTATCTCGGAGTTGTTGTGGGCGGCGCCGGTAATTTACCAAAGCTGAAATTAGCGAAGCGGTAATAAAGAAGGTAGCTATCGCGTAAGAAGAGCTCTTTACCCAAGGCAGAGTTGCGGCATAAAAACCTGCCAAGGTAATTCCGACGCCCCATAAAAGCGCACCGAGCGCATTGGCGGATAGAAACTTGTAGTAATTCATCTTCGCAGCACCGGCAATTGGCGGAACAAAGGTGCGAATCCATGGGAAGAAGCGAGCTGCGACAACTGCCCACCAGCCTGTCTTATCGTAAAAATCTTCTGCATTCTTAATCATTCGTTTCATACGCAAAGATTGCTTCTTATCTAAATATGGGCGGCCAACGACGCGACCAATAACAAACCCAACCTGGTCACCAAAGAAAGCGGCTAAGAAGATAAACGAAACTAAAATTACGATATTGATATTGCCATGTGCTGCGGCCACTAAACCTGCGCTAAATAAGACTGAATCTCCGGGTAAGAAGAATCCAAATAAGAGTCCAGTTTCTATAAATACAACACCAGCAACTACGACATAGAAAATAAACGGGGCAAGAGAAGATAATTGAGCGTCAAAAGATGCAGCAAACTCCATTTAAACGCTCTTTTTTACGGCTGCAGCAACCTTTGATACGACCTGAGAGTCAAAGACACTTGGAACAATGAATGAGGCATTTAGTTGCGAGGCAGAAACACACGATGCGATCGCTTCGGCTGCCGCAATTAATAGCTCATCAGTAATTTTATGAGCATTTGCATCTAATAGCCCACGGAAGATTCCGGGGAAGGCCAATACATTATTAATCTGATTGGGTTGATCACTTCGACCCGTTGCAACGACGGTGGCATATTTACGGGCAATTACTGGGTCAATCTCTGGATCTGGGTTAGCTAGCGCAAAGACGATTGCGCCCTTTGCCATAGCAGCGACATCACTTTCCTTTAATACATTTGGGGCACTTACTCCAATGAAGACATCTGCGCCCTTCATTGCATCAGAGATATTTCCCTTAAATCCTGGAGTTACGCAACCATATATATCGAATGCGACAATTTTTCGTGCACCGCTCTTGGTTAAAAGTCTAGAGATAGCAGTTCCGGCAGCGCCTGCACCGCTCATGACAATAGTTATATCGCCGATCTTTTTATTTACAAATTTAAGTGAGTTAGTCAAAGCTGCCAATACAACAATTGCGGTGCCGTGTTGATCATCATGAAAGACTGGAATATCTAATAATTCGCGTAATCGTTCTTCGATTTCAAAGCAGCGCGGTGCAGAGATATCTTCTAAATTGATACCGCCATAAACGGGTGCGATTAATTGCACAGTACGGACAATTTCATCTACATCTTGAGTATCTAGACAAACTGGCCAAGCATCCACATCAGCAAATCTTTTAAAGAGGGCAGCTTTACCCTCCATAACAGGAAGCGCCGCAGCAGGGCCAATATTTCCTAAGCCAAGCACGGCTGAGCCATCTGTAACAACTGCAACTGTATTTCGTTTCATAGTTAGGCGACGCACATCAGATGGATCATCAACAATGGCCTGACAGATGCGAGCTACACCTGGCGTGTATGCACGAGAGAGATCATCTCTAGTTTTTAAAGGGACCTTAGATTGAACTTCTAACTTACCGCCAAGGTGTAATAAGAAAGTTCGATCGCTTACTTTTCGAACGGTAAGGCCGGCATGGGAGGTTAATGCGAGATTGATTTCTTGTGCATGATCAGCATCCAGAGTGTCGCAAGTTACGTCAATTACAACTTTTTCTAAAAGTGACTCAACTACATCGAGTGCGGTGATTGTCGCGCCCGCACCGGTAATTACTGAAGTAATTAAGGCAACTGGCTGAAGTTCTGGTGCACCTTCAACACGAATAGTTATTCCGTAGCCAGGTGAAGTTGATGCCATTTAAACAACACCGTATAAACGATCGCCCGCATCGCCTAGTCCGGGAACGATGTAGCCATGTTCGTTTAGCTTTTCATCCAGTGCACCAGTTACTAGTTTGATTGGAACACCTGAATCAGCAAATGCATCTTCCAAAACTTTTATTCCTTCAGGAGCGGCAAGAATACAAATTGCAGTTATGTCATCGGCGCCGCGTTCGATTAGAAAGTTAATTGCTGCAACCAGAGTTCCGCCAGTTGCCAACATCGGATCTAAAACAAAACATTGACGCCCCGCTAAATTTTCAGGCAATCGATTGGCATATGTGCTCGCCTTAAGAGTCTTCTCATCTCGCACCATTCCGAGGAAACCAACTTCAGCCGTTGGGATCAAACGGGTCATACCTTCTAGCATTCCAAGGCCTGCACGCAAGATCGGAACAACAACTGGTCTCGGAGCGGAGAGTTTTAGACCGGTTGTCGTAGTGACTGGAGTCTTTACTGAAACTTTTTCAGTGCGCACATCGCGGGTTGCTTCATAGGCGAGCAAAGTAACAAGTTCTTCAACGAGGCGACGAAATGTTGGGGAATCGGTTTTTTCATCGCGCAGAACGGTCAATTTGTGAGTAATCAGCGGGTGGTTGGCGACATGAACTTTCATGGTTCCTACCTTACAGGGGTTTCCATCTCGCCCAATGAGTGGGAATATGTCCGATGTGACGGATGCAATGGTGAACGAGGTAGATATCGCAGTTGCCGCATGGCACGAGGATGGCCGTTGGAATTTAGCGCTCTTACCTGATGCACATGATCTACCGCACATTATTGATCGCTTAAAGTCACAGCAAACCAATGGTGGTGCGATCGCGCTACTAGCAATAGATGAAGAATTCTTTATGGTGATTCGCGTTTTAGGATCTCACATAAGTATGTTTCTCAGCGATGTAACTTGTGCCATGGATTACGCAGTCGCAGCAGATTTACTCGAGCTTTGCGATTTAGATTCTCCGGAAGAAGACGAAGAACCACTTCCAGTGGGGCACTTAGATATTTTGGCAGACCTTGGTATCAATCAAATGGAACTTTCAACTCTCTGTGATGACGCCGAACTATTTCCAGATGAGCAATTAGAAGCGATTGCAAGTCGATTAGGTTTCGCTGAACAATTTGCTGAGCTATTGGAGCTATAAGAATTTCTAATCAAAGCCCTGAGTCGCTTATGGATAGGGCGATTGCAATAGCTGAAAACGCATTTGCCACCGGTGATGTTCCAGTTGGCGCAATTATTATAAATAGTGATGGCGAACTAATCAGCAGTGGGGCAAATGAACGCTTAGCAAATAGCGATCCAACCGCGCACGCCGAAGTCGTTGCAATTCGTAACGCTGCAAGTTTTCTGCAAAACTCACGGCTAGATGGCTGCACCTTGGTCGTCACCTTAGAACCATGTGCAATGTGTGCCGGTGCTATCGCACAAGCTCGTATCTCAAATTTAATCTTTGGAGCATGGGATGAAAAAGCTGGCGCAGTTGGGTCGGTCTGGGATGTTATTAGAGATCCCCGAGCGCTATATAAAATTAATGTAACTGCCGGAATACGTGAAGCAGAATGCGCGAAGCTATTAACGCAATTCTTTGAGGGACAGCGCTGATTTAAACGAGAAGCTGGTAAGACGGATTTAAGATCGTTAATACGCCTTCTTCTTCACCAACCATGCCCTCTGCACGAATTTGCGACCCGACTTCAAGTCCGGCAATTTCACGGCGGCCCAAGAAGTGCAGAGTTACACCGCCGGTTTGATCCCAAACTTCTACCTGCAGAAGTGGCGCAGACCCCTTAGCAGCGCTCTTGATTGCCGTTACTTGTCCTTGCACCTGCGCGCGCATACGCCATTTAATTTGGCCAATTGGAGTTAAATTTTCAGCGTAGTGGCTAATTGGTTCAACCGGCTTTATAACATCTTTAACTGCTTTAAATTCAGCTACCTTATTTGAACCTGGAACTTTAAGAGTTGGTTGTGGATGAATCGTTAATTGTGATCCTGATGTAATGCGATCAACGTCAAATGGAACAATCGTTGCGACAACGCGTTGTAATTGCGAGATAGGAGCGGCAATTTCTTCAGCTGTCTGATCATGCAAGAGGCGTCCCAAGAAACCTGAATATGCACGACGTGGTAGCAAGAGCGTTAACTCGACATCACTTTTCTCTGTCATACGAATTGCGTAATCAACTGCCGCGTTAGCCAAACGGCGATCAGGGCAATCAATAAGTTCGAGTGTCACATCATCAAGGGCATCTGACGCTGCCCAAGCAGTTCTAATCTCTTCCGCACGACGGTCATCGATCACAAAGTGAACTGCACTCAAATTACGGGGTTTAAGGCTGCGGGCATATCGAATGGCGCCAACGGTTGCGATATCTACATTATCTACCAAGACAGTTACGTTGTGGCGTGCGATAGTTGTGGCGCGCTCTTGTTCTTGTCTTACCAAGAGCGCTTCTTGTTCACGCGTGTATTGGCGGCGTAATCGCAAGAAAGTCATAACCAGAATGGGTGCAGTGACAAGTACCAACCAAGCACCTTCTGTAAATTTCACTATAGAGAAGATAATTACAATCGCTAATGAAACTGAACCGGCGATTGAATTTATTACCACTCGGAGTTGCCAACCCTTTGGTTTGGTGCGCAATGAATGTTTGGTCATTCCAAAACCAGCCAAGGTAAATCCGGTAAAGACGCCGAGTGCATAGAATGCAACTAAATGTTCAACAGACCCTGCAGTGATAATTACTAATACAAGTCCACCGCCAGCTAGCAACAAAATACCATTTGAAAAAGCTAAACGGTGGCCGCGTTTCGTCAATTGGCGAGGTAAGTATCCATCAGTTGCAACAAAGTTACAGAGCAGTGGAAATGCGCTGTATGTTGTGTTTGCACCAGCGAAGAGAATAAGCATCGTTGCTAGCTGAACCAAGATAAACATCACGCTACCAAATGTGCCTTCACCTACAGCCGCCTTTGCGATCTGCGAGATAACTGTTGGAGTTCCGGATGTGTAAGGCATGGCCTGGATATGGTGGGCAAAGTAAGAAACACCAAGAACTAAAGTTCCAAGGATGCAACTCATAACAACCAGAGTGCGCTTGGCATTCACATGCTCTGGAGTCTTAAAGAGCGCCACTCCATCAGAGATGGCTTCTAAACCAGTCAGTGACGAACCACCATTTGCAAATGCACGAAGCAATATAAAGATTGCAGCGCCCGTTAACAGGCCTTGTTCTTGTCCGATATGAACTGCACCTGGTAGATCAGTAGCAAGAGTTGGCAGTGTGCCTTGGGATAAACGCCATAGCCCCATTCCAAAGACGATCATCATGCAGCTGACGAAGAAGTAAGTTGGGAAGGCGAATGCTTTACCAGCTTCTTTCACACCGCGTAGATTTCCGTAAGTTAGCAGTGCAATCACCGCAAAGATCATCGGCATCTTCCAAGATGATATCGATGGGAAAGTTGAAATAATTGCGGCAACTCCAGCGGCAGATTGAATCGCAACGGTAACGATGTAATCAAGCATCAATGCAACTGCAGCAATCTGTGCAACAACTGGTCCGAAGTTATCACGCGCGACAATGTAAGCGCCGCCTGTCTTGGTATAAACGTCAATCACATTTCGATATGAAAGAGTGATCAAAACTAAAATCGCTAAAACTACTGCAGTCATCGGCATTAATATTGCAAAGGCTGCAAGACCAAATGCTGGCAAAAGTGCGATCAAGATTTGTTCGCTGCCGTAAGCAGAAGATGAAATACAGTCAGAGGAGAGAATTCCGAGGGCATAGCGTTTTGATAACCGTTGATGGCCCAGTGAGTGGCGGTTTAGCGCACCACCCAGAAAAGCGCGCTTGATCTTGTAGCTAAGCGGATCTTTCAAGTGAGCATGATCCTGAAGTGCAACGGGCTGTGGCGCACCATCTGTCCATGACTTTGGCACTTTCAACTCCTTGCAGTTACCGCGGCTAGCGCGCCTAAATACCTCTTTAGTATGCTCATCTTATGCGCACTCAGTTATATATAGATGGTCAATGGGTCGATGGAAACGGGACTTTGGATGTAATTGATCCAAGTGATGGCTCGGTAATCGCCAAAGTTGCTACCGCCGGGGATGCTCAGATTGAGGCCGCATTAGCGGCTGCCGATCGCGCTGCACCTGCCTGGGCAAAGGTCGCGCCCCGAGTTCGCGCTGAAATGTTACGTAAAGCATTTGAGTTGATGATCCAAGAGGCAGATTATCTCGCTGAATTAATTTCCAAAGAGAATGGAAAAGCGCTTCCCGATGCAAAGGGCGAAGTTGCATATGCTGCCGAATTTTTTCGTTGGTTCTCTGAAGAAGCAGTTCGCATAGCCGGTGATTTCCGAATGTCACCAAGTGGTGACAAGCGCATACTGGTAACGCACCAACCAGTTGGACTCTCACTTCTAATTACCCCTTGGAATTTTCCAGCAGGAATGGCAACGCGTAAAATCGGTCCTGCGATCGCTGCAGGTTGCACCATGATTTTGAAACCTGCAGGAGAAACCCCACTTACTGCGCTTGCGATCGTCGATATCTTGGATCGCGCCGGAGTTCCAAAGGGTGTAGTTAATTTAATTTTGCCAACACCAACCGGTCCTGCCATCGCCAAGATGTTGCACGATAAGCGCGTTAAGAATCTTTCATTTACTGGTTCAACTGAAGTCGGGCGCATCATCTTAAAAGAAGCCGCTGACAATGTGATTCGCTGCTCCATGGAGCTCGGTGGCAATGCCCCATTCGTTGTGATGGACGATGCCAACTTGGATGAAGCAGTTAAAGGTTTGCTGTTGGCCAAGATGCGCAATGGCGGCGCAGCCTGCACTGCTGCAAATCGTATTTATGTGCAACGCCCGGTTGCAAAGGAATTTACCGAAAAGTTTGCCGCTGCCATGGGCGCATTTGTTATGGGTCGCGGTCGTGATGCGGGTGTACAACTTGGTGCCAGCGTTTCAGTTAAAGAACGCAATAAAATTGCAGAACTTGTAGATAACTCAATCAAAGCCGGTGCCAAGGTATTA
>Ga0114975_10002077_pt1 | contig 13850 bp, 29 predicted proteins | sample S_130626_EF_Meta_FD_87031 | JGI IMG/M metagenome (GOLD analysis project Ga0114975, IMG submission 87031) | Freshwater microbial communities from Lake Simoncouche, Canada to study carbon cycling - S_130626_EF_MetaG | ecosystem: Environmental > Aquatic > Freshwater > Lake | place: Lake...
ATACCACAATATAGAAATAGAATAGTAATACATGATCCATATATTCTAAATTGTATAGAACAATTCCACCAGGTTCAAGATGCTATATTTGTTCATCTTTGTAGTAGGTCAGAAGATTTTAGAAATAAATTTATGTGGGAACTTCTTAATAGAAAACAAATAAAGGAGGATAGATTAATAAGTGAATATTCAGAATATAAAGATATAATTAGTAAAATAATTTAACTATATTTGTATTATGGAAGAATGTTATTTAAGATTTGATAAAGACTTTTGGGCACGTCCTGGAAGGAAAACCATTTACCCTGCTGGAACAAAGTTTATATTGGAAATAGAAACAATGTCAAGTGTTGATGGTGGTGAAGCAAGACATTATTATGTTTATGAAAAACCACATAAACACATAGGTTTATATGATGAAGAAGAGTTCAATGAAATCTTTATGAGTAAAAATGAATTTAGAAATAAAAAAATTGATAAAATAATTTAATATATAAAAAAAACTAATTAATTTTATGAAATATATTAAAACATTTAAAAATATAAACAAAATCAATGAGGAATTTGGTGGTTTAGAATTGGTAGCTCTAACATTTGGGGCAATGGTGGGTGTACCTGCTCTTTTGAATTATGCCTCTGCTACTTGGCAAAAATTTATGATGGAAAAGAAATATGTACCAACTGGAAAAATTGAGAAATGCGAAATTGTTGATGATCAAGAAAAAGTTGGTGGACAACCAGGTGAGAAAAAGTATTTAGAGTTCCAAGAGTTGAAAGACAAAACTACTGGTGAGTTATTTTATGGTACTGAACTAAGAGAAGGAGCTGGTCCTGGTACAGGTGATGAACAACAAAATTTAATGTTCCTTCTTTATACTAAAGAAAATTTTGATAAGATCAAAAATGATCTAATGCAAGATTCAACCATAGGTAGAGTTTTGTTAAAACACACAGCTAAAGCCTCTTGGAGTAAAACACCATCACACTCATAAATATGAAACACCTAAAAATATTTGAAGACTTTGAAGCTCAAGGAACTATCTATCCTGAGATTCAAAAAATGATTGATGAAAATCAATTCCTAAAAGGAAAAGTTGTCGCTGATAAAAATACTGTTTATGAAGCTGGTGATTTTATCCTCTTATTAAGTGACCTATCTCACATAACAGATGCTCACGTTGATGAATCCATTCCTGGTTCTAAGTTTAATAAAGGTGTCGATTTAAAGAAAGCTATTATTAACTTAGTTTCTAATAACAAGCCAACTCAAATGACAAAGGGTTTTGGTCCATCTGAAACTGAAGCAAATACACAAGAAGCACAAAAATTTAAATGGTTAGGACTTGATTCTAAAACAGATGTTGGTATAGAAAATGTACAAAAATCCGAACCAAATTCAGAAGAGTTCAAATCAATGAATGTTTATACTTATAAAGATTCGAGAGGTAATGAATTCAAAATTAAAGTAAAAGAAGGTGAAGGTGAAAAAACTACTTTCCTTAGTTTTATTGGTGCTAAACTTGGTGTGATTGGGGATAAGGTTGTTCTTTCTGTAATGACTGCTTTCCCTGGTAAGAATGCAGTTTCTATCGCAAATAGAAATGATTTTATGAAAGATGGTTATTACTTTACTACTCAGAATAAAGAAGTTATTGAGAAGTCAAGTGGATCTGTTTCTGAAAGGATTAGAAGGTTTAAATATTAATCTTCAATCTTCCATTCAATTTTTTGAATCTTTTTGAAAGGTCTTTTAGTAAGTCTTTCCAATATTAACACACCCAAACATCCAGTTAAGGGTTTTTTATCCTCATCTAGTTTTACCCCTGTGGTTACTATCAAAAAATAATTCTCAGACTTCCTAAATGGCTCATATCTTAACATACAATCATTTTTAGTTATAATCTTTCTTGCTAATATCTTTTTATTTAAAGTCATTAATGTTACATACATAGTATCCCCTAAATTATGCCATTGGAATAAAAAAGCAAACTTACTTTTATATTTAACATCATATATCTTTATACTTATACTTTTACCTGATGGTACATCGTATACAGATTTTTCATGTAAACCATATGGTATATTTTTAATGGTATCCAATCTTTTAGATAATAATTCAAAACACTGACTATGTACCAGGTTGAAAATAAAAGAAAATAATATAGTTAAGATAAGTTTTTTCATCACACTATTTATTAAACTTTATGATTCCCAATCATATAATTTTTATGGGAAAACAAGTACAACCAAAAATCGCAATGATCCTCATTTCCTTCTTTGTAGGAAATCTTGGTGTTCACCGTTACCTTATGGGGTATTCTAATTGGTGGCTTCAACTAATAACCTTTGGTGGTTTTGGAATTTGGACACTAGTTGATTTTATCAGAATCATTACTGGTGATATGAAAATGGCTGATGGTAGAGAACTTATCTAAAAGTCAAACAAAAGTGAGAATTATTTTTAGTTCTCACTTTTTTTTTATACTTTTACATTATGAAATCACTAATAATAGCTCTCTTTCTAATCTCAACAAATTTGTTTGGTCAGACAAATTATAATACTATTATGTACACCAAAGAGGATTCTGTACCACCAATTGATTTACACTATCAAAGATCTGAAAGGTATACTACAGTTGCAACTATTCTCCATTTTACAGCATTGGCTTCATTAGCTTCACTTTATTACATCACACCAGGAAATGCAAAGGGTTTTTTTATACCTACTGGTCTTTGTGTTACCGCTATTGGGTTTCATTTTATTTCTGCTAGTCAATTTAAAAAATCTAAAAAATATTTGGAATCTGAATAATATTATATTACCTTTGTCTTATGAAAACGAAACAACAATCTTCCTTCTTTATCACCAAGAGATCATTCTCAAGGAAACCGTTTCGTCCTATTAGACAAGATAGAATCTTCTACCTTACTCACTACAGAAGAGAGTTCGGGCACCTGTCTAAGAAACAACAAGATCGTTTCATCAAGGACATCAAGAAGTTCTTTGGTGATGACTCCATTATGGTAGAACATTGGGAAAAGAAATTAAATATTAAGCTCTAACGTGTAGCCTGATAACCTACAAACGTCCCATAAAGTTGTCTTTGTATATGGGAACAAAGGTTAGAGAAAAAGAATATTTGAGTGTTGTGAATAATACTAAAAAAGGATACAACTTAGTCTTATCAACTAATTGTGGAAACTCCTTCGTAAACCATCCAGAGGGTTTTTTTATAATTATATTTTTAATTTTAAATTACCTAAATAACTTATTAAGAAATGAAAGAAAATTCAATCCCACAGAAGATCTCAGTAGATGTTTGTTACTATATAGATGAAGAAGGCCACATCCATTTTGACTTTGAAGAAATGGCTCAAGACTTTGAAAATAAACTATCAGAACTTGATGAAACAGTTACAGTTATGGTCTCAATTGAGTCTGATTAAAATAAATAAATAGATTATGTTTAACATTCTACTCTTTTTATCATTACTATTTAACGATCCAAATAAAGTTATTTTAGGAACTTGGACTGGATCAATACATGGTAAAAAATTTATAGTACATATAGAAAAAATAAAAGGAGATAAACTTATTGGATATAATAAGTTAGGTGAAACTAAAAGACCTATAACTGGAATCTTCTATGAAGTTGAATGGGATCAACCTTGTTCTAAAGCTTATGAAGCAATATTGAAAGAACCAGGTGATGATAGATTTGATGGTGTCTTTACTATAAAATTTGTTGGATATGAAGATCAAAAATCAAATGATTGCGGCATAATCTGTATAGGAAATCTAAAAGGGGTTGAAGGACAAGGTGAATGGAAATCCTATAAAGGAAAAAAGAAAAATGAGTTCTTCTTATTTAAGAAAGACTAATCTTCATCTTTGGGTAAAATACCACCAACACTATCAAAGTCCAATTCTTCATATGGCCAATATGGAAGTTTACCAGTTCTACGGTATTCCATTATACCATCTTTTTCTTCTTGAGTAAATAGACCATTAGGGTCTAGGATTTCTTCTGGTTCCATATTATTGAATTAAATTATAAACAATACAATTAGCCCAACTAATCCAATTCCCATCATTAAACTTCTTAACCCAAAAGTAAAATTAACCTTTGCTATACTTGTAGTGGACATATCCCTAAAACCCAACGGGTATTTCGTATCATCGATTTCATTTCTTGTCTTATAAAAGAAACCATTGTGGAAAAATGGAAACATTAACCCAAAACATAATATAGTTAAAAACCAATTAAAGAAAGTTCCATCACAAATAGAATAAGCAAAAACAGATCCAACAATAGACCGCATCCAAAAATAATGTGGGTGTAAATCTTTGAACTTGAAATCCTTTACCGAATATTTAGAAACACTAGCACCATACCAATAATAAGCATCACAATACCCAAATAAACTTGAATAAATGATCCAAAATAACACAACACAAAAATAAATCATCAGTTTTATATATTATAATAAAAAAAAGGTTTTATCAAAAAGAACTTTTAGGTTTTATATAAATATAAAAATTAATTTTTTAATATAAATTTTTTTTAATACCTTTGTTATTATGTTAAAGGTTATGATACTTCTTGGACTAATCGCTATATCCTATAGGTTTTTCAAAAAAACCCTTAAAATACTAATGACCATTTTTATTATTTACATTATTCTCTTACTAATATGATTAAAAAAATTATTCCCGTATTCGCCCTTATACTTACTTCTTGTATTTATACAACAGTTCCACCAGCTCCAGTTTATTATACTGGTACTTATTACTACACACCCCCACAGAGAGATTGTACCTGTGGTTATGTAATTGATAAAGGTGTAGATCAATGGGGTTACTACTTTCTAGATGTGCAAAACCAATGTTCTGGTAATATTAAGAGGTTTAGTTTTGATAAAAATGAATGGATGAACTTTAGAATATCTGATGCTATTTGTATGAGTCAAAACTCTTCTTGGTGATAAAACTAATTTATCCCATTGGATATAATATTTTATGAGACTATATACTGACAAATACTCATATAATGAAACCATTGAGATGGCTAAAAATCTAACAGGTGCCTATGATGACCCTGTTATTTATCACTGTTTTTGGAATGGTAAATTAAATGATAAACACTTTATTTCCATCCTATCTTGTTTCCACTTTAATGTTTGGAAAAGAAAAAACAGAAAAATAATCCTTTGGACAGATAGTCCTTTTGAGGACAACGAAATTCTTAGAAAAATCTCTGATTTTTGTGAGGTTAAATTTTTTTATTTTGGGGAGGAAATAATAAATACTGATATACCATCAAATATTATGTTTGGTAATAATGTCTATCCAATATATTCTGATAGAATTAGATATGTTTTACTCTATAAATATGGTGGTGTTTGGTTTGATTTAGACATGTTCTTCCTTAAAAGCCTTGATACGATATTATCAACTTTCAAAGAAGATATATGTGTCTATACTTGGGGTAGTCAAAATTCAACTTACCCAAATAACGCTATGTTTATAAATCTAGAAAAGAAAAATAAAAAAATGAGACACTTTATTCAATTTATGATTGATAGGGGTAAAGGATTTGGATTTCAAGAAAGTAATCTTACTTACGATCTACCAGTTGATTTATTAGTTTTACCATGTTCTTGGTTTAATGCGTTTTGGTGTTCTGACTTTACGGAAATAGAAGACAATCATGAAAGAAAAATCAGCTTTTTTCAAACAACTCATAAAAATGTAAAATTAGATACATTCGCTACTGGAGCATTCACTTACCATTGGCATAATTCATGGAACTATCCTATACAAGAAAATAGTTATTTTGATCAATTGGCCAAAGACCTTATAAAAAAATTCCAATAATATGTCATTATATCTTAATACCTATTATAAAAATCATAAAGTTGGATTATGTAACTATCTAAAGGTACTTTACTCCACCTATAGAATAAACTCCATAATAAATCCAGATAAATTAACACCTTGTGTTGATAAAGAATTCGAATGGATATTTAAATCTATTTATACTAATGATGAATACATCTACCCAGAACTTGTAAATAATGGTTTACAAGGATTGGCTTTAGATAATCTTGCTTATTTCATAGAAGATGCTATATTTACCTTAGATGGTAGAACATATGTATTTGGAAAAGAATCAACCTTTATAATGGATGGTGTTACACAAACTATAAAAAATGAGGATGATAATATTTATAAAACAGTTGGGTGGAGGTTTTATGTAAAACCATCTGATAATGCTGACTGCAAACAATTTGCTGAAGAATTCACTGAAGAAGGTCAAACACAAACAATTGATCTTAAATATACAAATATCCCCAAAAATGTAATAGGTATATATACAGATATTATAAAGAAATTTACTATACAAGAATCTATCACAAACCATGTAAATACTCTCAAAGATAAGATAGGTGAGGACTTCTTAGGTGTTCATATAAGGACCTGGAAGACTTTTGGTGATTTATCAGATAATAGATCCTCCAATGAAAGGTATAAATGGTATTTACACATAAGAGCTCAACTAGCAAATAGTATAAATAAAAATCCAAATAAAAAAGTATTAATATGTACGGATAATATAGATGAGGTAAATATATTCCTACCATTCCTAAAAGATAAGGAAATTTACTATTATGAAAAAAATCCTAACCTATCAGATCTACAGAATGATTTCTCAGAACTATTATTACTATCTAAATCAAATTATTTAATAGGGTCTAATAACTCAACTTTTTCAGAATTAGCTTGGTGGTATGCAGATTGTAAAATAGGAGTTGAAATCTACTAGGATTTGATAACTCTTCTTCTGATTTTTTCATATTAATATATACTATATGAAACACTTACGAAAATTTGAAGAATTAGATCCATCTACCTATCGCAACCTAAGAAATAGAACTGCTGATTATCCTTGGTTAAAATATTCCGGGACAAGAACTGATGCTGATAAATTAATGGCAGATAAAATGGGTAGAATTAATAATCTTTCTAAAGAAAGATTTGAACAAGAATTTTATAATAAATTCCCAAAAGATACTACTATAAAAGTATATGATAGTTTAAATCCAAAGAACATAGTTGAATTACTATTCAATGGTATCATATGGAGAGCTAATTGGACTTATTATGACTTGGATTTTAAACATCCTAACTCACCCTCCTATGGTGGTAATTTTGATATTCACATTAGATTCCATGGAGATTCTGAAACACCATATTCATTAGAAAGAGGTGAGAGGGTTGGATTTAAAGGAGAGATTGTTTGTGATGATGAATCAAATGAATTACTTAAATCTATGTTTAACTTTGGTAAAAATATTAAGCCAGAAGTAAAAGAATCACCACAAGAGTTACCATTAGAAATAAAACCAAAAGGTTTTATTTCTAAAATTAGAAATCTGATGAAATAAAAAAATAAATAAAAAACCCAGTCTAAGACTGGGTTTTTCTAAATGATTCAAAGGTCATGACCCACTTTTTATTTTCTGTCATGCTTGATAATTTTGGAACTAACTGTTCCATCTGAGAAATTGTATCAACTGATTTTTTGTGAAGAATAGCACTACCACCAGCAGCAGTAAATACATTTACATACTTAGGTCTATCATCAATTAATAAACAACACTTATCCTTTACCACAGAAGCTTTATCTGTAGTAATAATAATCTTATCAACCATATCACCAAAATTACTTTTAACCCAATCTTTCTTTTCTTGAACAGATGGATTAGTTGGATCATTCTCATCACCAACTGGAGATGAAAGGATATGAGGTAATTTACCAGTCAATTCTTTTGCCTTAGCAACCATTTCTTTAGCACCTTCCATCAAAGGTAGGTTAGCATAAAAACCAGGTTTAGCAGCAATTGAAAATACCTTTGAAGTGTACTTATTAAAAGCTTTCTTTAACTCCTTTACAGGACTCTCTGGATTCTGTTCCAACTCAGCTTTGAACTTAGACTTAATATCATCATCCACCAATCCTTTATACTCAGTGAATTTAGTATCAATTAAATCATCTAAAATCTTTCTTAATCCAACAAGTTCCGTGTTTTGCATTAATCCACCTTCCATATCAGCTAATACACCATCTAAATCAAAATATACTATAACATCCATATTACTTAAAATCATTTTTAGTTATATCACCAATAGAACCAAATGGGTCAGCCACTCCTGGTGATTTTTTATTTTCCACATTATTAGCTATAGTCATATGAAAATATCTTTCTGGTTCTGGATTCTCTAATCCTAGTTTAGAATAAATCTCATCTACATACTTTTTTATCTCATCTTGATTAGATATAGCAACTACAAAACTTTTTTTACCAGCTTCTGCCCTCTCAGCAATTGTAACCTCTCCTAGTTCAATCTTTGGTGGGTTAATATCTTGTGGTAAACTAGATTTCAACATATCCTTATTAGCTTTACAACCCTTTATGCTGGTTAAAGTAATATGTAGTTTGTCTTCTGGTAATGGGAATAAATCTGATGCATCAGATTCTTTTAAAAGGTTTAAAGCTGATTGCTTTATAGAATCATCAACTTTTAAAAGTAAGGCTGCCTCAAATATTAAATCTGTTCCCATACCCATAGATTCGAATATCTTGAATGATTTTAAATGTCTCATATTAAATGTATTTTTTTATATATTATTTGTTGTAACTCAAAGTATTTATTATATATTATATGATACAATTAAAAAGTGAAGTTATTAAAACCAATTCCTCTTTTCTAAAAATTTATACCTTTGATAACACTGACCTATTGGATAAGTGTATAGAAGAGTGTAAAGATAAATTAGAAGATGTTATAACCAGAAAGGTTAGCTTCTTCTCTGATGTTATTACAGAAAATTATATGTATGGTAAGGTAAGAATATGCAAAACCCAAAAGTTAACACCATCCTTAAAAGAAATACTAGATTTTATAAATGTAAGGTTTAACTCAGATTATAATGGTATAATAGTAAACTATTATAAAGATGGTTCACACTATATTCAAAAACATTCCGATAGCCAAAACCACCCACCAAATGGTGTCTTACTAATATCCTATGGTGGATTGAGAAACTTTAGAATCTTTGATAAAATTACAGATGTTAAAGTAAAAGATATACCTTTAGTAATGGGTGAAATGGTTCATATGGGTGGTGATTTCCAATCAGAATTCACCCATGATGTAGAACAAGATGAAACAATAACAACAGAAAGGTATTCTATATCATTTCATAAGTATATGGGGTTAGGACTATATGATTAATTAAAATTTATGAAACCTATTAAAGATTTTGTTTTAGATAAAATAGAAACCACTGATATAAATACTTATCCGTTTTATAATCTTTATATTAATGATATCTTCCCAGATTATTTCTATAAAAGATTAAAACATAAAATGTTGTATTACAAATACAACGAAACTTTACAAGATAGAAATTGGGATAATCCTAATTTTATGAATAAAAAATTTCATCTAACCGATATAAATGATGATGAAATTAATATAGTCAGACAAGTATTTGATGATGTTGATATTAAAGAGGCTTTAATGAAAAAGTTTTATTTCGATACCTATTCAGATGAAATTACTTTTAATAATGATATGCAATTTGTATTCACTGATGGAATGAGATTCCAAAGTATACACACAGATATACCAGCACAATTTATATCTGTTAATTTTTATCTACCAGAAGATGATATAACGGATGAACAAGAGTTAGATAATGGAACTATATTATATGATAAAGATTTAAACCCTTGTAAAATAGTTAGATATAAAGAAAATAGTGTTTCGTTCTTTGCTCCACACTTTTATAGTTATCACGGTTTTAATACAACAATAAAGAATAGGAATACTTTATTATTCTTTTATGCTCAGAAAGACCTTATTAAAAGGTTTTATGATAATAGTAAAAATCAAAATGGTGAACAAGATCCTGATAAGTTCAAAGATGTTATCCAATGGAAAATATCTAAATATAGATTAATCGAATATGGTTCAGATGATTTGGAATTCTTAACCAAAATCATAAAAGAAAAATCAGATTGTAAAGTAAATACATTAAATGGTAGGATAGAATAATAAGTTCAGATTAATTCTTATCTTACACACCTGATGGGTTTTTGGAAATACTAATAACCCCTAACCAACTCAAAACCCTTATAATAGGGTAAGTTGGGTCAAATTCAAACCATTTTACCCCAAAATTAAGTCTATTTGGTAGTTTATGGTGGTTATTCTGATATAATTCACCCATCATAAGTATATCCATAGCTAAAGAGTTCCTACTCTTATCATTGTTATCAAAGTTCTGGTAACCATACATATGACCACTCCAATTAACTATAGCACCATGGATAGGACCCATTAAGAAATGTATAGGTATTAATAAAAATAAATACCACATATCATTAGGGACAAAACCAATATAGATTAATGTATAAAAGGTTCCCCATAAAACCCTACTGATCCAACTATCTCCAATCCTTTCTATAAGGTTCCAGTTAGGTATATTCTCTACAAACCTTTTTTCTGGTGAAGACTTATAATTAAGAATGTTGTTATATATGTCCTTAGTCTTCCACATCATAGAAAAAACATTACTAGAATGGTGTGGTGTATGTGGGTCTTTTTCAGTATCACTAAATGCGTGGTGCATTCTGTGAAGAACACCATAAGCTCTTGGACTTAAATAGGAAGAACCTTGTGTTATGTATGTGAATAGGTAAAAGAACTTTTCAGTTAATTTACTCATTGAGAACATTTTATGGGCGCAGTATCTATGTAAGAAAAATGTTTGTGAGAATAGGGATAGATACCAGTGTAATAGGAAAAAAGTTATTATAATCATTTGGTATTTATAAAATTTTACATTACCTTTGTTTTATTATGGCAACAGCAACACTTAACTTCGACCTAAATGACCCAGATGATAATATGGCATTTATGAGAGCCGCAAAATCCACTGATATGGCTTTAGCTCTATGGGAAATAGCCCACAACACTAAAAAATCTTTCCAAAGGGATTTAGATGATTTAGATGATAAGTCCTATGAACTAATTGATAAGGTATATGAAAGGTTCTGGGAAATCATCCAAGAAAGGGGATTGAAGTTAGATGATTTGATTAATTAGATTTAATATATATTTTAGTAAAAAAAAAATTAGATTATGAAACACTTAAAAAGATTTAACGAGTCAGATGAAAACTTAAATATATCTGATGGTACAATTGAATTTATTGGACCAAATATTGATGAAATTTTATACGCAATTAACTTTATAAATGATAACTACGAAGGGGTAAAAATAGAACCTACAAATTTTCAAGAAGATTCTGACAAGCCTTACCCACATAAGAGAAATTATGGTTATACAATCTTTGTTAAATTAGAACCTATAGTTGATGAAGTTGAACATATAAGTTTTGATGAAGTTGAACATATAAGTTCTATGAATGATTTATTGGATAAAAATAAATTCAAATGTAGGTTATATGCGATTTGATAAATTAATTTTAATCTCATGAATTATAAAATAATAAAAGACGAAAGTCAAGAAATCTCAGACCGCAATTTCTTAGAGCAAAAACTGGTTGTCGCTGAACAAGTCTCGGCTCTATTAAACAATCCAAAGGATCTGGTAAAGGCAGTTTCTAAACTTGTTGATGAACGTAACGCACTGATTAAAAAACTAGAATTTTATTCAACCTAGACACCCAGAAAAAAAGGTTTGGAATTCACCCAAACCTTTTTTATCTTTGTATTATGAATTATCAAATAATCAAAGACGAAGATTTACTCAAAAGATTTATTGAGTGGCTACCAAACCTAAATAATGGGGAATGCTATTATGTAAGCCTTCTAGCTAGAAGTAAATATTCTAATGGTGATATAAAACATATCAAATCAGATAAACAACAACTTAGAAGATTCACATCTGATAAAACTAGATTGTTTCAAAAAATTAAACAACTAGAAGTTCCTTATGGTGCTTATATGCAAAAAGATGTTATAATCCCACAAGAAACTCTGGCTCTTTATATCACACCCAATCCAAGAAGCTATGAAAAAGCTACTAAAACAAGTTTGATTAAATTTGCTAACCTAATCACAGGTGAGTATACCGGATGGAATCCACACCAAGAAGTAATGTCTGAGATTCAAAAGTCTCAAAGTAGAAAAATCTATTTTGACCTAGATTTTGATGGGGTTGATGTTGAAACCCTTAAACCAAAAATTGAAGAAATGATTAATCCAGATTCACTTACTTATCTACAAACAAGAGGTGGATTTCACTTATTGGTTGAATTAAGTAAAATTGATACAAGATTTGCTAGAACTTGGTATAATAAACTAACTTCATTAGAAGGATGTGATATCAAAGGAGATACTATGATTCCAGTTCCAGGTACTTTACAAGGTAATTTTATGCCACATTTTTTATGAAAGTAGTTTGTAATATAGATACCAGAATATTTAATTTTACTAAAGGTAAAATCTATGAAGTAATAACAGGCACTTTCTTTGCTAAATATATCATAGATGATAAAGGATATAAAATTAAATATAGTGAATATACTGAATATATGTTCAATTCACTCGAATCAATTAGACAAGATAAGATAAACCAATTAATCAAATGAAAGTAATGTTCACAACAGATGGAGGTGGAGATGATAGATACACCCCACTGGTCTTAACCCCTAATAAAGTATATGATGTTATTAGAACCGTAAATGAAATCTTCTATCAGATTAAATCAGATGATGGTGAATTGAGAACCTATTTTAAAGGATTCTTTATAGATGTTAGTGTATCAAGAGAAAATAAAATCAATGAAATTATATTTGTAAACTAAATAAAATAGTATTACCTTTGTTTTATGAAAAATTATAAAACACTATCCGATGAAGCCCTTTTGAGTATAATAGATTCTTCTAAACCAAATAGTAAAGAATTCCAAGAGTTAAAAGACCTATCTAAAACTGACCAAGAGTTCAGAATAAGGATGGAAAATATTCAACTAGAAAACAAAAATAAAGCTTCAGATTCATTAACTGAATTTAATGATATTTTGTCGCAACATTTGTCGCAACTAAAAGACCGGGGAATAGATAATGATGTTAAAATCAAAATTAAAGAAACTCTTGATAAAGTGCAAAATATATTAGAAAAATCAGTTTTATTGAAGAATGAAACAATTAAAAATTAAATAATATAAAATTAAAAATTAAAACAATTGGAAGCAAAAAGTTTTGTATACTGGTTACAAGGGTATTTTGAAATATCTGGAAGTAATATATTAGATGTTGGACAAGTAGAAATGATTAAAAATCATTTGAATCTTGTATTCAAACATGAAATTGACCCTTCTTTAAATGAAGGTAAATCAAAAGAAGAAGTTCAAGATTTACAACATATTCACGATGGGAAAGTGGATTGGGAAAAAATGCTTAAAGAAGGACCACCACCTAAAAAAGATAAAGATGTTGTAGATTGGATTAAAGATAAATTTAAACCTTCACATACTAAACCCCATAAATCTAATGGTGGTTGGAAAAGTGGTTCATCAGATAGTACTTTATATAGATGTTAAATTGAAAAAGAAAAAGAAAAATAAATTAGTAAAAACCAAAACAAAGACTTACCTTTGTAATATATAATAAATATTATGAAAACACATCAAAAAAATATCAATTTTATTAAGTGGTTTACCCCGAAAGGGATTGGGCTTGGTAATCTATTGTGTAGATGATGATAATATACATATACATATAAATAGAACTAATCAAACCCAAGTCACA
>Ga0114975_10002079_pt1 | contig 13844 bp, 29 predicted proteins | sample S_130626_EF_Meta_FD_87031 | JGI IMG/M metagenome (GOLD analysis project Ga0114975, IMG submission 87031) | Freshwater microbial communities from Lake Simoncouche, Canada to study carbon cycling - S_130626_EF_MetaG | ecosystem: Environmental > Aquatic > Freshwater > Lake | place: Lake...
ACAGATATCCGGGTATAGGATCTAGCTTCTCATTACTATATATAGAGTTACCATATCTTACTAGAGTTCTATCATTAGATACCTTACTATCTTCTTCAGCTTTTGCCAGAGACTCTAATAAAGCTAGTTCTTCTTCTATAGATATAACATTAAGTATAGGTGTCATATTATTTTCTAGCAAAGAAACTTTTCTTTGGGGATTCTACTTTAGTAGTCTTTAGTTTTTCTATGATCTTGTTTGCTTCATCTTCAGCAAAAGTAATTACTTCTTCTTCCTTATCAGTGATCTTCCAGTTATTAAGTAAGATACTCATGTGCATTGTCTCATGCATAATAGCTGTAGCTTTCTCTGTAACATTATACTTTTTAAAGGTACCCATGTTTAAAAACAAGAATGGTTTGTAAGGAGCTTTGGCAGTTAACTTTTTATCTGCAGGATCATAGTTAGTTAATCCATATATGTAAACACCATTACCAACAGTCTTATCTACTTCTTCTGCTTGGGCATCTGCACGGTTAAGACCATGCATTTCTGGAACTTTATAATAGTCAAAAATCTCAGTAGCATCATTACCTACTAAGAGTATATACTTACCCATGTCAAACTTCTTCATATACTAATATATAAATTATTTCATTATGTCGCAAATATAGCAAACATTTGAGACACAATCTGTAACAAATATATAAGAAATTTGTGACAACAAACTATATGCAAAAGCATATGCACCTTACCTATCTAGTAGGGTAAGGTGACCCACTATATGTAGAAGCATATAGCCAGACCCCCCGGGCATTTTACCCAGTCTGCTTGTCCCAGATTTGTCAAGTTTATTGCACTAAAAACTTGACATATTAGGTAAATGGTTTTGGGATATATAAGGGGATGTGGTGGGGTCCTAGTAAAACAGCCCCCGGCCTGCAGCCGCAGCCTGGTACCCCCCGCAAGCTCTGGCACCAGTCTTTGCATTGTCCGTGTGCTGGCAAAAATTTTTCCTGCTGGGAAAAACAGTTGCTGCTGCCAACCCTGAAACCAATGTGAACCAATAAATTTAATCACAATGGAAAGAATTATCATTATTGTACAGAAGTACAACAAAGACAACACAAACTATGTGTACTGTAGTAATCTTAGTAATCCGGGGGCTAACTTCAGATTACATAAGAACTACATAAAGACCTTTGCCAATAAGCCACAAGTAGACCATGCTTACTTTGTGGAATATTGCCAAGAGCCTAGCAAGTGCGGTGAATTCATGAATCACAAGATTAATGTAATCACCGAACTTTCTATAAAGGATGCTCTCTCTATGACTATGTCATAAAGAGGGCAACCTTTTTTTACCCGGAAAACCTGTAAAAAATTGGCCTCTTGAATATACTGTACATAGACACCTTGTGTTGCCAACCCATAGAAACAACTTGTATAACCAAAGAAAAACTATGAGATATGATAACAACATGGACAAAAGAAACAATTGTTGAAGGTGTAAGTAAACTGTTACAGTATGTACACTATAAATCAATGAACAAGATGGTGATCCGGGAATTAAACAGAAATACTGGAGAACCAATAGATATAGTAAAGATAATACACTATATAAACTGATGATACTGGTTTACGAGGGCTGTGGATAATACTGCAGCTCTTGTATACTTAAAGATAACAATCAAGGGGGAAAGCTGTGTATACAGTACAAGTGTAGTTAACTGACTATTACTGCACAAGTAGGTGAAGCCTTGACGTAGATTAGTGATAACCTTGTAGAAGGTGTTTGAGATGAATGACCTGGGTCAGCAGGATCTGATTAGCTAATCATGGATCAACGAGAGAGATCTGGATGTAAGGGGAACAACTGTTCCTCTTGTATCTATTTTCTCCTTGTATTGCCAACCCTTAAAAAACCGTGATATATATTTAATAACCCCTAAAATCTAGAAAAAATGGGAACAACTTTAACAGCTAGTTACAAAAGTAACTACCCAAAAATCAGTAAGAATGGTAATCCAATAACTGTATTTGTATACAGAATATCTGGTACTGAACAGGACCTTACTGATTACCGTGCAGCACAAGGTGATAACTTTGTAACTGATGATGACGGTACACCCTTGTACTTTACTGTAAATCCTGCACCAGTAGATGTATGCAAGATGTATAAGGTGCAAGGTGGAAATAATGCGGGCCAGTATAGACTGGACTTAGCGGATTTCCGTAAAGACATGGCAATAGTTGCAGCAGCTGGGGGTAACCTGGGCATGGCGATTGCACAGAACAAAGCAAGTAAATACTTGGACGTTCCTGCATCCCTTAGTGCAAAGCTGCAAGCTGCGATGAGCACGGAAGGTGCTGGAGAACTAGGTGCTGAATAGCATCTAGGTTCTCTGTACCTAGGGTATAACTAGGAGATACTGGGAAACTGGTATCTCTTAGGTTATACTGACTACTATATATATAGAGCAATACTATATATAACAGTAATAACTGTACTTCCTATATATACAGTAGATGCATATACAAATGTGTCTCTTGTATATATAGAGCAAAACAACCTTTGTTTGCCAACCCTCAAAAGATTCTGCTGTAAAACCGTGAGCATATATGTTATATACTCTATATATATAGATATGAGACAAGTCTTCTTATCAACAAGCAGACATGCCTACATAACTCATTGATAATAAGTTTCTTATAAGCAAGAATGTGTGTGTCATTGTGATGGAGAAAAAATCTCTCTATGATTATTCTACCTTGGATACATAAGTAAAATAGTAAAGAAAACATAAGAACATAATAATATATAGCTAAACATGAGTACATAGACAGTACTATAACTATATATATTCTTATTAGCTCTATATATACTATTAGTCTTATTACTACTATATACAAGAGTAAGACAGTAATTGATTCCGGAACTTTATTTATTTACCCTTAATATATATTATATGCATTTAATTATTGCCAAACTTATGTTTGTTCTACAGCTACATTCAGGTGTTATTATACCTAGTGATGATGTTGATGGTAGAACTATATATTCTGTTCCTTCTGCGGGAATTGAGTATGCTTACAAATCAGAGATTATCCAGTATCTTGAAACTGGAGTGTTTACTTATGATGATACCTTAGATGATAAGGTTGATACATCTATCTTTAAAAAGTGATACAATGTACAAAGAAACATTAATTAAAGTAGTTGCAATTATTGATGCCAGAATTGCAAGATTAAAAGAGATTCCATCACCTAGTGATATGGTAAGGATAAGTGAATTACAAGCATTATCTGATCACTTACAATATGCTATTCATCTTGACGTAGCTGCAATGGAAACTTCAACAGGGGAGTAATCCCCTTTTTTACTCTCATCCAAGCAGGTACTATAGTTCTTTCCGCTAAAAGAGTTTCCAGTTAGGAAATCTCATTAGAATATGGCAAAGATGTTAAGGGTTGCAACCTTGTGAGAGTACTAACCTAGGAGATGACACGTAGGCCTAGCTACACACAACAAAAAAATGGAGGGATAGATGCTCCCAAGCAGGTGCGAGGCCTGCATTTTTTCTGATTATTAAACCATTTATTTATTTATTTAATTTTTATTCTGATTATGAAAAATTTATCTACAACAGGACTATCTATGTCCCAAGCACAATCTATTAGTAACTTGTGCAACCAACGTGCATTGGAGATTCAACGTGAGTTGGATTCATACAATGTATGTTCTAAGTCTATTAAAGTAAGTGGTGAAAGCTATTCTTTAGTAGATGCATATCCTATGCCTTCATCTGTTATTGAGTTACTCAGAGAGAAAGGTAGACTACATGCTACTCAAGCTTTCTTAATGGAAGCTACAAAGAGTAAGAATGCAGAGCTTGAGCGTTTACAATATACTAGTTTTGATGCTAGTCATATTGTAAGACCACAGTTTCCGGATATTGATGAGCCAGTTATTCTCACTAATGTATCAGAATCTTGGGGTTGGGCTCAGCTTACAGCAAATGAATACTCTGAGTATTTAGAGGCTGAAGCATTTGCTTCACATCTTGGTCAATTTATCCATAAGAATGGTAAGTTGTCAGGTATGCGTAGTGATGTAGCTAATCTTCCATCTATTGAGTGGATGACTGTTAAAGATGGTGAGAAAACACCAGTTAAAATTAACAAGCATCATTCTGCAATAGAGCTTCTTAATATTCATGAGCAGATTGCATCTGCACATAGAGTATATGAGCAACGTGTTAATTACTTCAAAGCTAAGGTTAAGAACTTAGTTAGTGATGAAAATGCACGTATCCAGAAAGTCAATTCTGACTTATGGGCTCAATATGATGCTCTTATGGATAGAGAATCTGAGATTAGATCCAAAGCATTTGAATCTTACCGTAATCAGGTACAGAAAGAAACTGCTGACTTTAATGCTGCTCGTGAACAGCAGATTAAAGATACTGCCGCACTAAGAATTAGTGTTGATCCTAGATTTCAGCATGTAATAGATACGTTTATTACTGCTGAGTAATAGGAGCTTATAGGTGAGCAAGAGATAGGCACAAGCTGATTCTCTTGCTCTTTATGTCTGGTGATAAGAATCCAAAAAGACAATCATGGGTTAAGAACCCTTATATAGAAAAATTTATAAACTACATTTAGATCTACCGCTTCTCTTCAACTTTACTGAGATAGAACTCATTAGTTAGACAGGTTACTCCATATTGAGAGATAACTGGCTAACAAAAACATGAGACTTCATCTTTGTTTTTGCCTTTGTAGGAGAGAAGGTCTTTGATTTTGTATTTGAATTTATCTGTGTCTATATATTCTTATCACTGGGTAACTATTTATTTACTGATTTTAAAATATGATTATGAGAAACAGAATTCCCTTTGGATATACACCATTTGGTGGTGTTGTCATTGTTAAGCTTAATGTTAAGTTATCTGATATACAGTCTCAATCACTTATGTCTAAGTATTTACATATCTTATGTTATCCCAATGGTAAATTTGGTAGAGCAATAGAAGGTACAATACTCTATTCACAACAAGAATCTTTTATTAAAGATTTAGATGTAATGAAGCTTGATGCTAAAATTGAAAGATTAATTGAACAGAAAACAAAAATGCTAGATGCATTTGTAACCCCTAATTTTGATAGTATATGAATTCAGAAAAAAGAAATGCTTTGTTTGTAGTAACCTATTTTAGTATAGGTTTATTTGGTGGATGGTTAATTGGTGCAGTAGCATATCATCATCCAAGACATGTTGATACTGAATACTTCATTGAGTTGAAGGGAGAATCAGCAGTAATTGAAGGTTTAGATAGACATACATACACATGTCCTATTGATAGTATACCAAGTGTTTTAATTAAAGATAATTTATAATGAAAGTAGAAACTAAATTATGGGTGGTAGCATCAATATATATGATCTTTATAATTACAATTGCATTTATGTTAAACTCTTGTGGATCATCAAGAAAATGTCATACAAAAGGTGTGTATGTTTCTAAAGATATCAAGAGAGCACAGGCAAAACGTAATGCTCATTGATTATGAAGTTACTAATCATTATGATACTACTAATGGTATTAGTATGGTCACAGTACAAATTAAATAATAAAAACTATTGATATGTTCAAGATGTTAGGAAAACAGAAACAGGCATTGAAAGAATTAAAAATCAAGAGAGATTCATTTCATTGGGACATTGAAGAGATAAAGCATTCTGATATGGATCCTGATAGAAAAGCTATGTATCTCAATGATGTAGAGTATGAATATTACATGCTAGATCTTAAGATTGATCTTATTGAACATGAAATAGCAATGATTCCACTTAAAGTTATGACAGCAGCATTTATTGTGTCTGCTACATTTCTTGTAATTTATGTGCTAATTAATTCTTAGCACATTTGGTCCTGTAGCTCAGGTGGATAGAGCACCGGTTTTCTAAACCGTAGGTCCTTGGTTCGAATCCAAGCAGGATCACTATTATTTTTTATTATTCACTTAAATTCTGATTACAAATGTTAGGAAAACTATTTAACAGAAACAAAAATTATTCTAAGAATAATAAGTTTGAAGTACTTATTATTGGTGAGGATGAAACTGATTTCCAAGAGATGCTTGGAATTACAGATGAAAGAAGAGAAGAGCTAATGAAAATAGCTTTTGATACTTATAAATCTGAAGAGTTATTTACTTCAACTTGTAAATTAGCAGTAGCTAATTGTACACATATTAATGAAGTGGTATTTGTGATGTCTCTTTTATGTAAAATTAGAGAGTATGGAAATAACCCATTAATTGATATTTTAAGCAAGATGGTAGATGGAGAATAAAATTTTTACATCAGTTATTGGGTTTAATTTTGAACTTGATCTGGTGGACAATAATGGTCAACTTGTTAGAACAGGAGCAAAGAAGGTAAAGAATTATTTACCTTCTGAGACTCCTAATGTAGGTACCAAAATTGGTGGGGAAAAGTGGTTCACTAATTATAATGAACCTTTATTAAGTAAAATTAGAGATTATAGAAAGAGAAATGACTAAAATTAGAGTAGAATTAGAAGAAACGGATTTGTTTAATGCAATTAAAAAGATCCTTGATCATGGTAATAGAGTAGAAATAGCAAAAGCATTAACTAGTATTATTGCACCTCATGAAAGGCTATCATCTATATTCTTTAAAACATATTTTGGCGGTGCTGCACCAGATGTATTGCCTGAAGGAACTATGATAACTGTTAAGCCAAATAGTTTAAGTTATAAGGTTAACATAGATGGTATGAAGAGAATAGGATTGCTTAATACTAGTGGTGATGCTACTGCTATAATAAAGGAATTCAGAGGTTTTCATGAATCTCACAATTACTATGTAAACTTTATGAATGTAGATGAAAATGATAAAGCATTTGAAGATACAGGCTTTCTAAGTTATAAAGATGTTGTGAGTATTATTGAGGATCTTTAAAGATAGTATATCTGTTGGTATGCTTTTCCTAACAAAGGAGTATTGGGAGAGATTGATAGTCTCTCCCTTTTTCCTTGTTTAGCTATATAAGGCAAAATAATTGAATAGTTAACACAACTTGTATGTATTTAATAACGTATTTTTACTAGATACATGCACTATCAATTGCAAAACGGAAAAGTAGTCTATTTATCAATAGATGAATATCTTGAGCTTACAGATCTAGATATACAATACCTCATGTCCATAGATTATGGAGAATTTATTACTGATCCGTTCAGTGGTTCAGCAGTAGAAAAAACATCTAAGAAAGAATATGATTTTGATTTTCTCACTTCTGATGATGAAGAGATGAATAATATTGCATCTGATGATGAACCCTTTGATGATATAATAGATATCTCAATCCCATAGTATTATACTATAGTAAATTTAATGTGTTATTGGTGAGGGCAACCAATGACATAATATTTCTATGCCCATATGTTTAATTATTAATTTATTTAAAGTGGATTCAAAAGTTAAAGTATCAAAGAATGAAGATGGTTCTGTATTGAACATTTCAGAAAACAACCCTGAATTTGGATGGGTTCTTCTACAACAAGTACGCACAGTTGTAGATGATAATGGTTTCTTACGTAGAAGACCTGTTAGTGCAGTTTTGCCTGGTAATATTGAAGATATGAAGGCAATGAATTTTTATGGTAATCAAGAATTGCCAGGAAAGATTTTAATTAAAGAATCATTAATGCCATTTAATACTAAGAATCCTGATAGGGATCTTAAAATTGCTGGTGATACTGGTATTGTATGTAGATTAGAAGGTCTTCCAATTTACAGAAAAACTTATTATAGTACAAAAGCAAATGCAGATGATATCTTTGTTCAACATGATAACAAAGAAGAAATTAAAAGTGCTTTTAATGGATCAATGAAATCTAATACTGATGCTTTACAAAAAGCAGCTGCAGAAGATTTTGATATCTAAAACTTGTTGATTGATAGATTGGGGTCAGTAGTGGCCCCTTTCTTATTTTATGATTAAACCAATGTATATTATGGAAAAGCTAAAAGAACAGGTAAGAAATTACCAGTTGATATCACAAACTGTGATATCATATGAACAAGATGGGTATTCTGCCTATCAGAACTATCTCTATAAAAGAGCCCTTTACGGTTTAGATTCTTTAACAGAGAAGGAACTTACTAGTATGTGTAGTAAGAAGAAACAGAGAATTATTAATGTTTACAAACGTGCTCAACTTACACTTAATAAGTTTAAGCAGCAGTTAACCATTAGTTATTCTAATTTAATCTTTGAAACATTGTTTCCAAACAGTCCAATTACACAATTCTTATTGGCTGATAATGAGACAGATGAGAAGTTTAAGAACACTTTAACTTTTAAAGATTTAGGTATTGAAAAGCAAGATATTATTGCTATCTTTATTGCTGAAGGCATCTTACCCAAAAACTTTTTGGATTTAAAAGATGCTCCAAATCAGTTACCTAGATTAAAATATGAAGTCAAAGCTTAAAGAATGTGATGCTTGCCACAAGCAAGCTGTCATATGGAAGAACCACGAGGGATTTAGATATTGCCGTTATTGTTGGAGTTGCCAAAAAGCCACTAATAGTGACAGTTCACAGAAACCAAATGATTACAAAGTCCCTCAGGTTTCTTCTAAAAAGAAAAAGAAAGATGCTGAGTACCTCAAGTTGAGAGAAAGGTTTCTTACTGAAAATCCAATATGTCAGGTCTCTGTAGCTGGTTGTATGAATGGCAGTACTGATGTACACCATAAATTTGCTGGCTCTAACAGAGATGCTTTCTATTTGGTACAGTCTACATGGTTGAGCGTATGTAGAAACTGTCATGATTGGATTCATGCTCATCCTGCAGAGGCTAGAATACTGAACTATTTAAAATGATTACTTAAAATTATGATTATGAAAATGATTGGAAGAGAACTTAAAGTTAAGCACACAAACAGTTATTCAAAATTTGCTATTCTACCTATGAATAGAGGTATTGATAGCAAACATGTACAAAAGATGATTTCAAGTATCCGTAAAATGGGTGTAGTAAGATGTGTTATAGCATGTACTACAAACATTATTGAAGGAGAAATGAAAACTTATATTATTGATGGCCAACATTTGGCTACAGCATTAGAAAGAGAAGGTCAACCAATTCCTTACATTGAAATTGAAGTAGAATCTGAAGAAGATTTAGTTCAAAAGATGGCTTATCTTAATAATTCATCTAAGTCTTGGGACATGATGAATTATATCAATGCATGGAAAATGATCCGTCCAGATTACATGAAACTTTTCAAGTGGAAGAACATGTATGATATTGAGATTACCATGTTAGCTGCTATTGGAGTAAATAATGCCGGTGTTAGATATAGTACGGGTATGGTTAAAACAGGTGATTTTCAAATTACAAATCCAAAAGCAGAGGATATGTGTAAAGCATTCAATGATATCTTCTTAAAGATTGGTAAATCAGATAGAGCTGTTAAATTTCAGTTTTTGAATGCATTTATGCAAGCATATAATCCAAAGTATGATCATACTAAAACTATGGCTGCTATTGATAGACATTTAAAAACTGTTAAATTGATGGCTATTGGTGATGAGACTGGAGCATTTATTAGAAAACAAATTTTTAAACTACCTAAATAATGTATATAGCAGTAGATTTTGATGGAACATGTGTAACTCATAGATATCCTGCCACAGGTGAAGATATTGGTGCAGTTCCTGTCTTAAAAGAGTTAGTAAGCAAGGGTCATGATCTTATTTTGTGGACCATGAGAGGTGGTGAAGAGTTATTAGCTGCTGTTATGTGGTTTCAAGAAAATGATATTCCATTATATGGTATCCAAACAAATCCTACTCAAGCTAAATGGACTAATTCTCCCAAAGCATATGCTCAAGTTTATATTGATGATGCAGCATTAGGCTGTCCATTAATAAATGATCATGTGGATTGGGTTAAAGTCAGAGAATTGTTAGTTGAAAAACAAGTATTATGACAAGAGAACAAATTCAAGAAGCAGCATTAAAAGCTACAGAAGGAAGAAGAAGATGTTCAGTAGTATTAGGCACAGGGGTTGGCAAGACCCTTGTTGGCCTACTACATATGGAAAGAAATACTAATGCTATGCAAAATGTATTAGTAGTTGCTCCAAAGAAATCTATATTTCAATCTTGGTCTGATGATGCTGTTAAGTTTGGTAAACAAGAACTATTAGAAAGAATTACTTTTTCTACATATATTGGTTTACCTAAAAGAGATCCAAATCATTATGATTATGTGTATTTAGATGAATGCCATTCATTACTTGATTCCCATAGAACTTTTCTAGATCTATATAAAGGTGGAATATTAGGTTTAACTGGTACGCCACCTAAATATACTGTATCTGAAAAGGGATTAATGGTATCACAATTTTGCCCAGTAGTTCATACATTTAAAGCAGATGATGCAATTGAAAATGGAATTATTAATGATTACAAAATCATTGTACATGAGCTTGAATTAAATAAATGTAAAGGTTATCAAGTTAAAATGAAAAGTAAATCTTTTGTTACTTCAGAATATGATAACTATAAATACTGGGGTAATAGATTAGATTTAGGACAAGGACCCGCTCAAATGCTCAGAGTTATGCGTATGAAAGCTATGATGGAGTATCCAAGCAAAGAGAAATATGCTAAAATCCTAATGGATAGTATAAATACTAAATGTATTGTATTTGCTAATACTCAAGATCAGGCTGATAAATTATGCAGATTTAGTTATCATAGCGGTAATAAAGATTCTGAAGAAAATCTATTGCTATTTAAAGATGGTAAGATAGATAAACTATCCTGTGTACTGCAATTAAATGAAGGTATTAATATACCTAATTTGAGACAAGGTATAATTATGCATGCATATGGCAATGAAAGAAAAGCAGCTCAGAGGATTGGTAGGTTACTCCGTCTTAATCCTGATGACAAAGCTATTGTTCACATACTGTGTTATAAAGGTACAGTAGATGAGAAATGGGTTACTGATGCTCTTGAAGGATTTGATCAAAGTAAGATACTCTGGAAAAATTATGGTATAAATTTATAATTATGGAATTACCTGAAGATCATAAGTTAGTATTATATAATGATGATGTTCATAGTTTTGGTTATGTTATAGCATGTTTGATCAGATACTGTGGTCATGAACCTAACCAAGCTGAACAATGTGCAATAATTGTAGACTCAGTTGGTAAATGTACTGTAAAACATGGTTGTTGGGCACAAATAGAGACTATGAGAGACTCTCTTGATGCTCTAGATTTAAAAGTTAAAATGGAACCCTATGAAGGCAGTGTGTATTGATTCAGCCAATAAACCTTCTAAAATACAACAGAGTGAGTGGATTAAAGAAGGGGAAACCTATACTATTACCAAGGTAATTAGGATGGGTTTACAAGATGGTAAATATGGTGTGTTATTAAAGGAAGTGCAATTAAGTGCTGAATCTTTTCCTTATGAATATTATGATGCTGATAGGTTCCTACCTTTAGACATCCTAATAGAAGTAAGAGAAGAACAAGCAGTTAAAGAAGCTGACTTAGAATTAATTTAGTTATGGAAGATTATACAGTAGAAGATGTTATCAAAGCTCTTGAAACTTTAGATAAGAATTCTAGGAAGAGAGCTATTGTTGATCAAAGAAGTTACTTATTTGGTTTATTACACCAAAAATTTAATATATCTGAGAAAAAAATTGGTCAACTTACAGGATTTCCTAGATCTAGAGTAAATTATGGAAGAAGAATGCCTGTTCAGTTTATGAATGATGAATCCTATCAGCAAAATGTTTATGTCTATGCACAGTTATTTCCTCATGATTTTGCAAAATTTCATGCTATAAAGGCTCATAGACAGCATACTATTAAATTAGTTGTTGATGATAAAACAGGAAGAAAACTAAAAAGAATTAAGGGTATTCTTAACCATAGTGATATAAGAGAAACAGTAAAACACTTAATAAATAAATCTTTAAAGTTATGGGAAGAATGAAAGAACTATGTGTCCAGGTTATGGAGGCAAATAATGGAGAGATTCCAGATGAGATTACTATTGGTGATATCATTAGAATGGAAGAGTTAAAAATGTTTGAATGGGAACAGTATGAAAGAGAACAACAGAAGATTAGACTGCAACAAGTTAAGCTTGAAAATCCAAGAGAGATTACTAAAGTTGCACAAACTGAACAGTTCTGGGAAGAAGAACTTAGAAAAGAACAGCAGAGGGCAATTATTGAAGAACATCTCAAGAATGAACAATGAGGAGGGAGACTAAAGTATTGATTCCACTGATTATTATTATGTGGACTGCAATTATTTCACATCTTACTCATACTGAACCTGTTGTAAAACAAAAAGAAAGTTTTAAATTTGTAAAAGTTAAAGATTGGGCAGAAACTGTTAAAGGTCCAAAACTTGCATATTTAAACCATCTCTATAATTCTGCAGAGTGAAACATTTTATAAAGTATACATTGGTATGGATAAGCCAAAACTTGTCCATACCATTTTGGATGGTGGGTCATGTACATCTTAGTGTAAATGTTTATCAAGACATACATGAGATACTCTTGTCCCTAGGTATGAATATTATTGTAGCAGTAGGATTTATTATTGATTATAAACAAACAAGAAATGAAAAATAAAAGATTTATGTTAGTACCTATTGTATTAGGAGCTCTAGTACTTTTTGGATATGGAAGATGTGTATACAAGATGTGTACATGTAATTGGGAGCCTGTTGGTAAGGCTGAGATAGTTTATACTGTGGGTACCTTTACAGGTCTTGGAGTTGTAATTGGATACTTAGAAATTGAAGATAAGTAAAACACAAAAAAGTGTCATTTTTGACCCATTTAACCGGTTAATATCCGATTATGTGGGTTAAAACCAACATAAATTGTGATTTTTTCACAAAAAGATGGATTAAGACAACATTACTATGAGAATACTACACATATCTGACACACATTCCTTTCATGGTCTACTCCCTATGAGTAGATTTGAAGGAATAGATGTTGTAATACACAGCGGAGACTGCTCAAATTACAAAGATCCCTACAAGAATAAAGTAGAAGTAGAAGACTTTATCTATTGGTATAGTAAAGTACCTGTTGCTACTAAGATATATGTAGCAGGTAATCATGATACTTCTATAGATAAAAGATTTATATCCCGGGAAAACTTTACTGACAATGGTATTATATACCTTGAGAATGAAGGTATTACTATTGATGGTATTAATTTCTGGGGAAGTCCTTATACTCCATCATTTAATGATTGGGCATTCATGAAAGCTAGACATAAGTTACACAGTGTGTGGGAGAATATTCCAGATGATACTGATGTACTTATTACTCATGGTCCCCCAAAAGGTATATTAGATCTAAGTACAGATGTAAAACACAATTTAGAAATGTGTGGATGTTCTGCACTAAGAAAAAGAGTTGAGAAAATGGATTTAAAAGCTATGTGCTTTGGACATATACATAACTCTGAAGGAATAACTAACCAAGGTACTGCAAGAATAGGAGGTAGAGATACTATCTATTCTAATGCTGCCTGTGTATTTGATGGTAGATTTGATAAGGGTCTAATATCTTATGGTAATATTATTGAGATTTAAGTATTACAAATCAATCAAGAATAAGTGGCAATTTTTACCACATATCTTAAATAGAAATGATATTAATTAAGTAAAACACAGATAACTTTAAACAACAAGAATAATGAAACTATACGAGAATTTTATTAATGATGGCACTTTAACTAATTTTTATGGTGGCAAG
>Ga0114975_10002080_pt1 | contig 13840 bp, 15 predicted proteins | sample S_130626_EF_Meta_FD_87031 | JGI IMG/M metagenome (GOLD analysis project Ga0114975, IMG submission 87031) | Freshwater microbial communities from Lake Simoncouche, Canada to study carbon cycling - S_130626_EF_MetaG | ecosystem: Environmental > Aquatic > Freshwater > Lake | place: Lake...
ACGTTTTTCCCATGCATGCAAAAGTTGGGTCAACACTTCGCCATGGGCTTGCGCGGCCAGGCGACGCAAGGCGTCCTGGGCGTTTTCGATAGCGAAACGTTGGGCACGGAAAGCGGCATCGCCTAAACGCGGGCCGCGAGGTGTAGCTTCTTCACGGTCACGCCAGCCACCGGCTTTATCGCCAAACTTGCCACCTGCTTTACCGCCCATTGCGCCTTTCGCCCCAGGTTTGCCGTCGCGCCCGCGTCCGCCTTGTGAAGGCAACTCGGTACGTTTCTGACCCGGGCGGTCGTCACCGCGGACAGCGACGACGGGACGAGGTGCTGCTTTGGGTGCTGGTGGCGAAGTGGTTTCAGCTGGTGGCTGCTCAGGGCTTGCTTCAGTTACATCAGGGGATGCGCTTGCATCTTCACTAGAAGCAGGCACATCTGAAGATTCAACCGCTTCTGGTGCGGTTTCTGTGGCTTGCGAGCTAGTCTCGGTTGGAGCCAGCGCAGGTTCTACTAGGGCAGGCGCAGTTTCTGAAACAGTAATTGCGCTTGCTGGCACCTGACTTGGCACCGCCACAGGCAACTCACCAAGGCTGACGCGTTCTAAGTTCTGCATGGCAGCCCGAATGGCGGTGGCATCGCCTTTGGCCACAGCCGACTCGACCGCTTTGGAGGCCTCCAGCACTGCTTTGTCGACGGGGGTGAGTGCGGCTTGCGCTTGTTCACGCACCGAAGATTTACGGGCAAAGGCTTCGTCGATGGGTTGACGGAAGGCGTCCCAAAGTTTTTGTTCTAAACGACGGTCCAACACAACAGTGTGGGCTTCTTCTTGCCAGCGTTGTTGCAAGGCTTTCACGGCGTCTATGCGCAATGTAGGTGCGGCGCCTAAAGCTTGCGCCTCAGCAATCAAGGCGTTGCGGCGCTCCAAGCTGGCTTTTTGAACGGCCTCTAGGGGTTCGTGCGCTGCATGCATAGCGGCTTTCCACTGCGACTGCAATTCAGCGAACATTTTTTCGCTCAAGTGGCCGCTCTCTCGCCAGCGTTGGGCGAATTGGTGCAACTGGCGGGCAACGCCCTTCCAGTCAGGGCCTTGGGCGTGTTCTGCAGCCCAGGTTTTGAGTTCTTCGATCAATGCCAAGCGTTGCGCTTTGTTAGCCGCAGTTTGGGCACGGGCTTCTTTGAGCCAAGCATCGACCACCACATGGGCTTTGTTGCAAGCGGCATCAAAACGCTTCCATAAAGCGGGGTTAGGCGCAGCTTGTTTATCGACTTTTTTCCAAGCCTCCCGCAAATTACGCAAGGTTTCTTGCATCTTGCGGCCGCCCATGGCGGGCACTAAAACGGGCTCTTCTTTCACAGGCTCTTCTTTCGCGTGCTCCGTTTGGGGTGTTGCAACTATTTCACTTGCCTGCGGTGAGGCAGTTATTTCACTTTCAGGGGGGTGATTGATAGCTTCGGTAATCGCATGCGCCTCGGGAGGCATGGCATCAGTGGATGCTGGATACGCGACATCTGTAGGTACCTCAGCAACTGTCTCGTTAGCCGCCTCTTGATTAACAGAAGACGCTTTATTTTTTGATTTGTTCGAAGCTGGCTTAAACAAGGCCTCCGCCTGCATAGCAAGTTCTAGCCGTTGCTGGTCTATCAAGACCTTGTCGCCCATGGGCTTAACTTTGCGGGTGGCTTCGCTGGCTACGCCAGTTGCAGCTGCGGTTGGGGCGTTTTGCGAGGAATCAACTGTTTGTACTTGAGCGTGCACTTGCGAAGGATTACGCACCTGACGGATTTGTTCCGCCCAAGCAGGCACGGCTGGCAACGGTGCTTGTAGGTCTGCCGCAGCGGCTTCGGTCAGCTGCAAAGCATCGCCAAATGCTAGCCAAACAGCCTGCAGTTGTTGGGCGCTGGTTTGCAAAGCGGGGGGGAATTTCGCGTCCACGCTAGACCACTGTGCATCATCGGTCAGGCTTTTGGCTTGCGCATGCCAACGGTCTAAGTCGGCCTGCAAGGCTTCGCGTTGGGCTTGGGCATCTTGCCAAGGCTTGGTAGAGAGGACTTCAATGCGCTGCGCCAACAAAACAGCAGCTTCGCGCTGGACTTGCGACTGGTGCTGCAGGTCTTCGATGGCTTTGACGCGGTCAGCCAAAGCCGTTTTGAGGCCGGCTAGAGGCTCACGCGACAAAGGCGCACCCGCTTTGGCAGCGTCACGTTGCCACGCCATGGCGTCGGCGATGTTGATGCGTGAAGCATCGCGCAATGCCGCGCCTTTTTCAGCCCAGCTATGGGCCAAAGCCTCTTGTTCGATGTTGCGGCGTTTTTCTTCCATGCTGTCGCGCAAAATTTTGGCCGCGCCTTTGTCGCGGTGGCTCATTTCCTTGAAGACATCTTGCAAAGCTGGCAAGCTGGGTTCGGTGAGCAACCAGGTTTGCAAGACATTAATACGCTCGCCTGAAGTTGCTGCAGTGAAGGCACCACCGGTCAATGTGTCGAGGGCGGAGAGGTCTGGGGTTTTATTTTCTGGGTGGGTCACGGTGACGGCTCGATATCTGAATATCCCTACATTGTCGCTGAGGCTTTAAAATTTTCCCTTTTCTGCTTTTCACATTTCCCTTTGAAACAGTTTCTCGCCCGTTTAAACCTCGGGCTACGGATGTTTGCGACAGACGTAGTTCAGGGGTTTTTCGCCATTACCCACAACGGGTTGGCAGTGTTGGGCTTGTCCATTTTCTTTTTCGTGGTCGCTTTGGCGGTTCGCCCAGACCTGCGGGCGGTGACAGAAACCAAGTTGATCAACTGGCTGCAAGAGCGGCAATACGACTCCACCGGCGTGGAAGCGGATACCGACGCAGTCGACCGCGCCACCGCTGTTGACCCACGCGATTTGCCCCGCCAACAGGCCAATTTGGCTTATTGGCTCAGCCGAAAGTACCGCGTAGCGCCCGAGCCACTGAGCGCCTTGGTCAGCGAAGCTTATGACTTAGGTCCTCGCAACCAAATCGAACCGTCCCTGATTTTGGCGGTCATGGCGGTCGAGTCGGGCTTTAACCCCTTTGCCCAAAGCAATGTCGGTGCCCAAGGGTTGATGCAAGTGATGACCAAGGTGCACGAAGAAAAATACGTCGGTTTTGGCGGCTCTTTGGCCGCCTTTGACCCAGTCGCTAACTTGCGCGTGGGGGTGAGCGTGCTCAAAGACTGCATCAACCGCGCGGGTTCGACCGAGGCCGGATTGAAGCTTTATGTTGGTGCTGGCAATCTAAAGGACGACAGTGGCTACGCTAACAAAGTCATGAGCGAATTCGCCCGCCTTCAACTGGTTGCCAAGGGCATCAAAGTGCCGATCTCAGCACCTCCTGCAACTGCAGCTGAAGCAGCGACTGCACGTCTTGAAAGTCTGTGGGAAAAAGCCCAACGCCTGACGCCATTTGGCAAAGACAAAGACGAAGAAGAACCCAAATAACTTTTTAAATTTCCGATTATTTTTTCTAAGGACACCTTTCCATGTACCACCGCAACGTCTTGATTGAGCAAACTGATCCAGAAGTATGGGCTGCCATTCAGGCTGAAAACGCACGTCAAGAACACCACATTGAGCTCATCGCCAGCGAAAACTACGCTTCCCCTGCTGTCATGCAAGCCCAAGGCTCGCAACTGACCAACAAATATGCTGAGGGTTACCCTGGCAAGCGCTACTACGGCGGTTGCGAAAACGTCGACGTGGCGGAACAACTCGCCATTGACCGCATCAAGAAAATCTTCGGCGCTGACGCCGCCAACGTGCAACCGCATTGCGGCGCGTCGGCCAACGAGGCGGTTTTCTTGGCGTTTTTGAAGCCCGGCGACACCATCATGGGCATGAGCTTGGCCGAAGGCGGCCACCTGACCCACGGCATGGCACTGAATATGAGTGGCAAGTGGTTCAACGTCGTGTCCTATGGCTTGAATGACAAAGAAGAGATCGACTACGACGCCATGGAAAAAAAGGCGCACGAGCACAAGCCCAAACTCATCATTGCCGGCGCATCCGCTTACAGCTTGCATATTGACTTTGCACGTTTTGCCAAAGTCGCCAAAGACGTCGGCGCGATTTTCTTGGTGGATATGGCGCACTATGCCGGTTTGATTGCTGCGGGCGTGTATCCCAACCCCGTGCCCCACGCTGACGTGGTGACATCTACCACCCACAAGAGTTTGCGCGGACCCCGTGGCGGCATTATTTTGATGAAGGCTGAACACGAAAAGGCAATCAACAGTGCGATCTTCCCTGGCCTGCAAGGCGGCCCCTTGATGCACGTCATTGCGGCCAAAGCCGTAGCTTTCAAAGAAGCAATGGCGCCTGACTTCAAAGCCTACCAACAGCAAGTGGTGAAGAACGCCCAAATCATTGCCGAAACCTTGACCCAACGCGGTTTGCGTATCGTCAGCGGCGGTACCCAAAGCCATGTGATGTTGGTCGATTTGCGTTCCAAAAAGATCACTGGCAAAGAAGCTGAGGCAGCGCTCGGTGCGGCGCACATGACGATCAACAAAAACGCCATTCCCAACGACCCAGAAAAACCATTTGTCACGAGTGGTGTCCGCATCGGTACACCTGCTATGACAACCCGTGGTTTCAAGGACGAAGAAGCGCGCTTGACTGCCAATTTGATCGCTGACGTTCTGGACAACCCCCATGACGAAGCCAATATTGCTGCTGTGCGCGCCAAAGTGCATGCGTTGACAGCGCAGTTCCCCGTTTACAAGTAAGCCATGAAGTGCCCTTTTTGTGGTCACCTCGAGACCCAAGTGGTCGAGACCCGCATGTCCGAAGACGGTGATTCAATTCGCCGCCGTCGCCAATGCGGTGCCTGCGAAAAGCGCTATACGACCTACGAACGCCCTGACGTCAGCTACCCCAATGTGGTGAAAAAAGACGGCAGACGTACCGAGTTTCAGCACAGCAAGTTGGTGAGCTCTATGGCGCTTGCTCTGCGTAAACGCCCTGTCAGCACTGAACAGTTAGACAACGCGGTAGAGCGGATTGAAGAAAAACTGATGAGCTTGGGTGCCAGGGAGGTGCCATCGACCCGCTTAGGCGAGTTGGTGATGCGCGAATTGAAGAAGCTCGACAAGGTGGCCTACATCCGATTTGCCAGTGTCTACCGTAGCTTTGAGGACATCGATGAGTTCAAAAGTCTGGTGGATGAAGTAAGCAAATAATTTGTAAGTACGGCTCACAAATTTTTAGCCACGACGACCTAGCATTTGCATATGCATTTGCTAGGTTTTTTCTTTTTGGCGCGTCTCAATCCTGTGCCACCAAAGCTTGCCATAGATGGCTTTACTTTGGTGGAGTTGATGGTGTGCTTATGTATTTCCACCCTTTTGCTAGGTTTTGCTGTGCCCAGCGTTTGGCGTTGGCAAGAACGCGCGCGTATTGAAAACGTACGCCAGCAACTTTTTAACGACTTGCAACTTGCCAGAATGCGCGCCCTGCAATGGGGGCAGCGCTTGCAAATGCGTCGACTTACGGGCTGCGTCCAGTCGGGCGCAAGTGCAACCGACTGGAGTTGTGGTTGGCAGCTCAGCACCGTTGCTGGCAGTTTGAGCTCAGCACAAGTCATCAGCACCACGTCTTTAGATGCGTCGGTACAGCTCGTGTTTGCCAAGAGCACCGACTTTTTCATCTCTGCCCAAGGCGATTTAGGCGCTATTGGTGACCGATGGACAGTGCTGTCGCGTGCTGCTGGCGTCAACTTGACCCGTTCTTTGTGCATCAACAGTGCGGGGCGTATCCGTTGGGTGGAGGCCGCCACATGCAGTTAACCGCCCGCTTGATTTCGCGGCAAGCCTTTGTTGGGTTGGCCATGCTAGAGGCCATTGCCGCTTTAATGGTGGTTAGCGCTGGCGCTTTAGGTGTTTTATGGTGGCAACAACAAGCCACATTACGCCAACAACAGCATATTTACCAATTCGTAGCCATGGGTTTGGCCAGTGACTTGGCTGATCGGATGCGCATTAACGCGTCTCAAAGTGCGCTTTATGCATTGGGATGGGGAGAGTCCCGCCAATCCAGGCAAGACTGTTTTGCCAGTGCCTGCACTTGGCCGCAGTTGGCGCAGTGGGATATCGCCCAATGGCAACAAGCGTTGCGGGCGCAACTCCCAAAAGGCGACGCATCGGTTTACCCCATACCAGGACTGACGGGCTGGTGGGGAATCAGCATCGGATGGCCGTCTAACAAGGCGACGGCCAACAGCGTTGCATGCCCCGCACGCATGCAATGCTGGAATGTGTCGGTAAGGCTATAAAAATGGCGCGTTCCATCTCGATACGTTTACCTAAAGTCCTAGGCGCTAATGGTAAAAACAATGGCTACTCGTTACCCGAGTTGCTGATAGGACTGGGACTGAGCAGCTTGGTGGTTGTCATGGGTTTAAGCGTCTACCAAGTCTGCCGGCAATCTTGGCTTTCCATCAGTGCCACAGACGCGCTTTACCAAAATGCGCAAGTTGCCTTGCGGGCTATTCGCCGGCAAGCCGAACTTGATGGTGCGGCCTACCTTGCCCCTGCAACAAACAACGTCGTAATGCTCTCGCCGCCCTACCCAAGCACGAGCTACCCGAACGAGGGCTTGGTTTTATCGCATTGGGCCGGCGCAGACCCATCTGATTGCCAAGGTAACTTCAGCGCCAGCCCAAGCAGTTTAGTAAGCAATAGCTTTAAGCGCAGCACAAATAAAGAATTGACTTGCAAAGATATCAATGCTGCAGGCAGCAGCTACCAAGCATTGGCCGAGGGTGTGGAAGATTTACAAACACGGTTTGCTCAAATCAACCCGACGCTCCACACATTGCAATGGGTTCGTGCATCCGACCTATTTGGACAAGCGCACATCGTGGCAATTGAGGTGTGTTTGCGCTTGGCCACCAGTATGCAATTGGGGAGCGGCATGAAAGGCCCCTTGTCTACTACTTCGGGGTGCAATGGTGAAACCATTTCAGCGGACGGAAAGTTGCGACAGGTTTTTCGTCAAGTTATAGCTTTACGCAATCGTTTGGGTGCTTATGTGGGTGCGTATGGCTAAAAGCAAGCGACACGGATTCGCATTGCCCGCCATTTTGGGCATTCTGGCGCTGACCGGTCTGGCCTGCGCAACGGTTTGGCGCTTGCAGTGGGTCAATCAGCAGCAACTGAATGTGCATGCCCACTTAATCCGTAACCAAGAAATTGGGGAAGGACTGCTCCCTTTGGTATTGCAAGACATCCTCGGGGCTAGCAAGTTGTCCAGCGCAACAGCAGGCACGACCACCAACCTGCGTCACTTTGCAGGCACAGACGCGCAAACACATGCATTTTTCCCATCCAACGCCCAAGAGCGCTACAAACTGCAATTGCGACTAGGTACCGCCATGTGCCAGGCAGGCATTTGTGTGCCTAAAACGCTTAGCAATTTGAATGCTGAGCAGTGGCGGAGTTTGCAGGATCAATCACAGCCTGTCAGCGTGGCTGATTTACCCAGTAGTGACGTCTCTGCTTTTTACTGGATTGAGATCTGGCTTGATGCAAGCGCGTCCGAGCCAGCAAGTTCGAGTTTGCTTACAGAGGCTAAATCGGCCTTTATTTATCGCATCACAGTACTCGTGAAAGAGACCCCATCCAGTTTGTCATCCGCGCCCTCCAAGCCCTTGCCCAACGCCCTAGTCGTGCAAGCTATTTGGTCTCGCGCGAGCGACAAAGATCAGATTGGCCAATGGCACAGCCGAAAACTACTGGTATGACAACCCCATTGGATAATCTGGGAATGCCCCCAACCGAATCAGATACCCACTGGATGTCGCTTGCCCTTTCTTGGGCTGAAAAGGCGATGTTCAGCACTAGCCCTAATCCACGGGTGGGGTGCGTCATCGTCAACGCCCAAGGCGTTTTGTTAGGCGCAGGTCATACCCAACCTGCTGGTCAAGCACATGCCGAAATCATGGCGTTACAAGACGCCAAACAACGAGGACTCGATGTGGCAGGCGCTATCGCCTACGTTACCTTGGAGCCTTGTAGCCACCAAGGGCGCACAGGTCCTTGTTGCGACGCGCTGATACAAGCAGGCTTGGCACGTGTGGTGGTGGCCGTTCAAGACCCCAATCCGCAAGTCAGTGGCAGCGGGATCGCGCGCTTACGCCAGTCGGGAGTGCAGGTAGATGTCGGGGTTTTACAGGACAAAGCAAGATCACTCAACCAAGGTTTTTTCAAACGCATGACTACAGGAATTCCCTGGATGCGTCTCAAAGTAGCGGCATCTCTTGACGGGCAAACCGCCCTTAGCAATGGCGTAAGCCAGTGGATCACCTCTGAAGCCGCCAGACAAGACGGCCATACATGGCGCGCCCGCGCTTGTGCCCTGCTCACGGGTATCGGTACGGTGCTCGAAGATGACCCCCATCTCAATGTGCGGGGTATTGATAGCTCTCGACAACCCACCTTGGTGATCGTTGACAGCAAATTAGAAACCCCCTTAAACGCCAAGCTATGGCAAACCCAACGCGAGGTTTGGATCTACTGCGCGATCGAAGCGGCTGGTCGCCGAGCCGCCTTAGAAGCCAAGGGCGCAAAGGTGATATGTTTGCCCAACGCACTAGGCAAGGTCGATTTACGCGCCATGCAACAGGATCTGGGCCAAAGGTCTATCAACGAAGTCCATATCGAAGCAGGCTACAAACTCAACGGCTCACTCCTAGGTGATGGTCTGGTCGACGAATTACTGGTCTACCTTGCCCCCGTACTCATCGGAAATGGGATGGGTATTGCAAACCTCGGACCCTTTGAATCACTTTCGCAAGCTTTGAAACTCGATATTCAAAACGTTACGCCTATTGGGGACGATATTCGACTCATTGCACACATAAATAAAGGCCAATAGGCCCCAACTCACTCAGCCACTACAAGAAACCTGCGAAAATACAAAGATGTTCACCGGAATTATTACCGGCGTGGGGCGCATCACCGCTGTCCACGACCTGGGAAGCTCTTTTCAACACGGCAAGCGCCTAACTATCCAGGCACCTGCCGGGTACCTGTCCGACGTGGGTCTAGGCGATAGCATCGCATTGAATGGTGCCTGCATGACGGTCACCAGTTTTGACGCCCTTGCCCATCAATTCACCATCGATATTTCCGCTGAATCACTGGCCCGCACCAGTGGACTTACTGAGCTCGGTAGCGTCAATTTAGAAAAAGCCTTGCGCGCCAACGACAGACTAGGCGGACACATCGTTTCAGGGCATGTTGACGGCATTGGTCACGTAAGTCACTTCGCCCAAGTGGGTGAAAGTTGGGAGTTGCGTATTTCGGCCCCTATCGCGTTGGCCAAATATCTGGCCTACAAAGGCTCTATCACCGTCAATGGCGTGAGCCTGACCGTCAACCACGTTCTGGACCATCAAGACAATGGCGCACTGCAAAACTCCGAAATCAGTATCAACCTGATACCACACACAGTTGAAAACACCGCTTTAGGCAGCTTGAAGACAGGAAGCGCCGTGAATTTGGAAATTGACACCGTAGCGCGCTACGTAGAACGTATGCTGTATGTTGAAAAAATGCTAGAACCAAACTCCGCTGTTTGAAAGCCTCATATGTCCAACCCTTTACAACTCGTCCCCAAGACGCCCGCTGTCATTTCGCCGGTAGAGGAGATCGTCGCTGAACTCAAAGCTGGGCGGATGGTCATTTTGGTGGACGAAGAAGACCGCGAAAACGAAGGTGACTTGGTGCTCGCGAGTGACCATGTCACACCCGAAGCTGTTAACTTCATGGCCCGATTTGGCCGCGGATTGATTTGCCTGACATTGACACGCGAGCGTTGCGAGTTCCTCAAACTCCCTCCGATGGCGGCTCAAAATGGAACGGTCTACAGCACGGCTTTTACGGTGTCGATTGAAGCTGCTGAGGGTGTGACCACCGGCATTTCTGCAGCAGACCGGGCCCGCACAATACAAGTAGCTGTTGCTAAATCCACCCAACCTAACGACTTGGTGCAACCAGGCCACGTATTCCCGTTGCAAGCTGTCGATGGTGGCGTTTTAATGCGCGCTGGCCACACCGAAGCTGGCTGTGACTTGGCCGGCATGGCGGGTTGTTCGCCTTCTGCCGTTATTTGCGAAATCATGAACGACGACGGCACAATGGCACGATTGCATGATCTGCAAACATTTGCCGCCGAACATGGTTTGAAAATCGGCACGATTGCCGATTTGATCGAACACCGAAGCCGCACAGAATCTCTGGTCAACGCCATTAGTGCGCGTCCCATGCACACCGCGCACGGCGAATTCAAAGCCGTCGCCTACCAAGACAGTACCAGCGGCGCAGTGCATTTGGCACTCATCAAAGGCCAATGGGACAAAAACCATGCGGTACTCGCCCGCGTCCACGAACCTCTGTCTGTGCTGGACGCGCTAGAACCCGACCGCATCATGCATTCATGGGGTCTTGACGCCGCTATGCGCCATATCGCCAAAGAAGGTGCCGGCGTCATCGTGTTGCTCAACTGCGGCGAGAGTGGCGCGCAACTCCTCTCCCAGTTTGACGGCACGGCGCGATCAGCCCATGCACCGGAGCGTGGTCGCATGGATTTACGCAGCTACGGAGTAGGCGCACAAATTTTGCGCGACTGCGGCGTGCAAAAAATGCGCCTCCTAGGCAACCCCAGACGCATGCCCAGCATGGCAGGTTACGGACTCGAAATCACTGGCTACGTCAGCAAAGAATAAAAGCATATGTTCACACCCAACTCCTCATCCTCTCCTAGCCAATTAGACGGTAGCTCACTGAAGGTGGGCATCGTGCAAGCCCAATTCAATTCCGAGATCACGAATGCTCTGGCCCAAGCCTGTTTGGCCGAATTGGCAGCCATGGGCGTGAAATCAGACCGCATCACCCACGTGTATGTACCGGGAGCATTAGAAATACCTTTAGCCCTACAAGCATTGGCCCACATAGAAGATCCAGAACCTTACAACGCATTGATTGCTTTGGGTTGCATCATTCGTGGTGAAACTTACCACTTTGAACTGGTCGCCAATGAATCTGGGGCTGGTGTGACCCGTGTCAGCATGGATTTCCATGTGCCTGTTGCGAACGCTATTTTGACCACCGAAGACTTACCCCAAGCGGTTGCACGTCAAACTGAAAAAGGCCGTGACGCTGCACGCGTGGCAGTAGAAATGGCCTTGTTGCTGGAGCAACTGGCGTGAACGTCGATTCCAAACCCGTGCGCAAAAGCGCCTCTAAGTCTGGACGTAGTCGGGCGCGTGAGTTTGCTTTGCAAGGCCTTTACCAATTTTTGGTGGGACGCAACGAAGCTTCGGACATCGATGTCTTTACCCGCGATTTAAGTGGTTTTCACAAATCTGATTCGGTGCACTACGATGCTCTGCTTTACGGCTGTATTGAACACCGCACGGCGCTCGACGCACTCATCACACCTTTGTTAGACCGCAAACTCGACGAAATATCGCCCATCGAACACGCTGTCATGTGGATGGGGGTTTACGAGTTTCAGCATTGCATAGACGTGCCTTGGCGCGTTGTCCTCAACGAATACATTGAACTCGCCAAATCATTTGGTGGCACGGATGGCCACAAGTACGTCAATGCTGTGCTCAACAGTTTGGCACCAACATTACGCAGCACCGAAGTGCAATCTGACCGTCGCTCTGAAACAGCGACGCCTACCCCTGCGGCATGACACCCCAAGTGTTTGAGCACGCTGTGCGCGTGTATTGGGAAGATACAGACGCTGGCGGTATCGTGTTCTACGCCAATTACCTCAAGTTTTTTGAACGGGCGCGCACCGAATGGTTGCGTGCTTTAGGCATTGGTCAACATTCTTTGCGCGAAGAAACTGGTGGCATGTTTGTCGTCAGCGAAACCCATGTTAAATACTTGCAGAGTGCGAAGCTCGATGACATGCTTCGCATCACCGCACAATTGCAAACTAGTGGGCGCGCCAGTTTGAACATTGCACAACAGGCTTGGCGTGAGGACCAACTGTTGTGCGAAGGCACCATCCGTATTGGTTGGGTGCAAGCACAGGATTTAAAGCCTGCGAGAATTCCTTCCTCCGTACTAGAACGACTGCTATGAATCAAGATTTCTCCATCATCCATTTGTTGCTCAACGCCAGCTGGGTCGTACAAGCTGTTGTGGCTATTTTGTTAATGGTCTCGATTGCGAGTTGGACGGCTATTTTTCGCAAGATCATTGCGATTGGTCGCATCAAAGATTTGAACGAAACCTTCGAGCGTGATTTCTGGTCTGGTGCCAGTTTGAATGAACTGTTTGCGGCAGCTGCACAAAATGCCAAGCTCTCGGGACCTATGGAACGTATTTTTGCCAGCGGCATGCGCGAATACCAAAAACTGCGCGAACGTCGTATCAATGACACCAGCATGTTGATGGACGGAGCACGACGCGCAATGCGTGCGAGCTACCAACGCGAGATGGACGCAATTGAATCTAACCTGTCCTTCTTGGCGTCAGTGGGCTCAGTCTCTCCCTATGTAGGTTTGTTCGGTACGGTGTGGGGCATCATGCACGCCTTCACAGGCCTGGCCAGCATGCAGCAAGTCACGCTTGCCAAAGTAGCGCCAGGTATTGCCGAAGCATTAGTGGCAACTGCGATTGGTTTGTTTGCCGCGATCCCGGCAGTGTTGGCCTACAACCGCTTTGCGCGTGATATCGACCGCATCTCCAATAAATTAGAAACATTTATCGAAGAGTTCTCCAATATCTTGCAGCGCAATGTGAGCGCGAGCCCTTCGGGGCATTAACAAGGAGCTGACGCATGTCTTCTATTGCTCCGCGCTCAGGCCGCAAAGGTCGCCGCGCCATGAACGACATCAATATGGTGCCGTTTATCGATGTGATGCTGGTCTTGTTGATTATTTTCATGGTCACAGCCCCTTTGATTTCACCTAGTGTCATCGACTTACCCACCGTGGGAAAAGCCTCTAATGTGCCCACGCAGGTCGTGCAGATTGAAATCAGCAAAGATGAAAAAATAACCGTCAAGAGCACTGGCAGCGTCACCCAATCGCTTCCCAGTTCAATGGCTAATTTAGCCCGGGATGTACGCGAATTGACAGCCAATTCAAACGGTGTCCCTGTGGTGATATCGGCTGATCGAACCATCAAATACGAAACTGTTGTCAAAGCCATGGACACCTTGCAACGCGCTGGCATTGCCCGCGTCGGTTTGTCTGTGCAACTTACGGACTAATGACTGCAACGCCTGCGTACCTTGAGTTTGCGCCCCCACCTACTCCAGGTACGGGTCGCTCGCTGGGTCTTGCGTTGCTTGTCCACTTCTTGCTGATGGTTGCTTTAACCGCTGGCATTCAATGGAAGCAAGATAACAGCCTGTCCGTCGAGGCAGAGCTGTGGGCTGCTATTCCCATGGCTGTTGCACCTAAGCCTGTTGAGATCGAACCGCCACCTCCGCCACCGCCACCCCCTCCCGCGCCCAAAGAAATAGTCAAGCCCCCACCTGCGCCTACGTCAAACGTAGATGCCGATATCGCATTGGCAAAACGTAAAAAGCAATTAGAAGAAGAGAAAAAGAAACAAGAAGCGCTTGAGGCCGAAAGATTGAAAAAGGAATTACTCAAAAAAGAAGAAGAGAAAAAAGCCAAGCTGAAAGAGAAAGAACAAAAAGAAAAAGCAATCAAAGAAAAAGAATTAAAGGAAAAAGAAAAGAAAGAGAAAGAGCGTAAAGAAAAAGAGCTCAAGGACAAAGAAGCCAAAAAACTCCAAGAACAAAAGGACGCTAAACCTTCGCCGGCAGACAGCAAAAAAATAGAGGCTCTGCGTCAAGAAAATAT
>Ga0114975_10002081_pt1 | contig 13829 bp, 11 predicted proteins | sample S_130626_EF_Meta_FD_87031 | JGI IMG/M metagenome (GOLD analysis project Ga0114975, IMG submission 87031) | Freshwater microbial communities from Lake Simoncouche, Canada to study carbon cycling - S_130626_EF_MetaG | ecosystem: Environmental > Aquatic > Freshwater > Lake | place: Lake...
ACGGATGATGTCGGCTACCTGGCCGAGATTGGGCGGGGCCGGTGCGGGGGCGCCGGTGAATGCCGCGGACAGTTCAGCGAACAGCCAGGGCCGGCCGAGGCAGCCGCGGCCGATGACGACGCCATCGCATCCGGTGGCCGCCATCATCGCCAGCGCGTCGTCGGCTTCGAAGATATCGCCGTTGCCCAGCACCGGGATGGACGTGACGGCCGCCTTGAGCGCGCCGATCTGATCCCAGTCGGCCGATCCCGAGTAGCGCTGGGCCGCGGTGCGGGCGTGTAACGCCACCGCGGCCGCGCCTTCCTGTTCGGCGATGCGCCCGGCGTCCAGATGGGTGTGGTGGGCGTCGTCGATTCCGATGCGGAATTTCACCGTCACCGGCACCGTGCTGCCCTGGGCGGCGCGCACCGCTGCGGCGACGATCTGACCGAAGAGGCGGCGCTTGTAGGGCAGCGCCGCCCCGCCGCCGCGCCGCGTCACCTTGGGCACCGGGCAACCGAAGTTCATATCGATATGGTCGGCCAAGTTCTCCTCGACGATCATCCTTGCCGCCTCGTAGGTGGTCGCCGGATCGACGGTGTACAGCTGCAGCGACCGCGGTGACTCGTCGGGTCCGAAGGTCGTCATGTGCAATGTGACGGGGTGGCGTTCGACTAACGCGCGTGCGGTCACCATCTCGCAGACGTAGAGGCCGCTGACGGTGCCGGCGCGCTGCAGTTCGAGTTCCCGGCACAGAGTGCGAAACGCGACGTTGGTCACTCCGGCCATGGGCGCCAAGACAACTGGGCTGCGAAGGGCCAGTGACCCGATCTGCAGCGCGAAGGCTGTCGATTGTTCGGCGACGACTGTGTTCACTGACGGCCTGCTGTTCGGTCGGCGTTATTCGACGGCACCCAGTGTGCCCTAGGGGTTAAGACGCCCGGGGTTACGACGCCGGGGGTTACGACGCTGCGGCGGCCAGCACGGATTTGGCTGCGCGCTTCTCGGCCAGCCGGGCGTCGCGTTCGAGCTTGCGGGCCTTGGCGTCCTCGAACTTCACGCAAGTCTGTTCGAGGTCTGCGATGAGTGTGCCCAGTTCGTCGCGCATGCGCGCGCCCTCACCGGTGAAATCGTCACGTTCGAAGATCCGCCACTTCTTGAGTATCGGCATCACGACGTCCTCAAGGTGAATCCGCGGGTCGTAGACCCCGCCGGTGGCGATGATGACGGCCTTGCGGCGAAATTCCGGGACCGTGTACCCGGGCATCTTGAAGTTGTGCAGGATCCGGTGGACCGACTTGATCGCCTGGTTGGGGGCAATATCGAGACCGGCAGCGCTGATGTCGCGGTAGAAGATCATGTGCAGGTTCTCGTCATTGGAGATGCGCGCCAGCAACTGCTCGGCAACCGGGTCGTTGCAGGCTTTGCCGGTGTTGCGATGTGAGACCCGGGTGGCCAGTTCCTGGAAGCTGACATACATGACCGAATCGAACAGGCCCTCCGCGTACATATCGCCCTGCTGGTTCTGGCCGGGGCTGAAGCCACGGGTCATCTGCTCCATCCGCAACTCTTCGAGTTCGATGGGGTCGCAGTTGCGGGTGACCACCAGATAGTCGCGGATCGAGATCCCGTGGCGATTCTCCTCGGCCGTCCACCGATTGACCCAGTATCCCCACGCGCTGTCCATCGAGAAGTTCATTGCGATCTCGCGGTGGTAGGCCGGCAGGTTGTCCTCGGTCAGCAGGTTCTGCACCATCGCGACGCGGGCCAACTCGGAGAGTTTGGCCTGGTCGGGATCCCAGTCCTGGCCGCCGAGGGCGTAATAGTTCTTACCGTCCGACCAGGGGATGTAGTCGTGCGGATTCCAGTCTTTGGCCATCGACATGTGGCGGTTGATGAGCTTCTCTGCGACCGGCTCAAGAGCGCGCAGGAGATCGACGTTGGGCAGGTCTTCGGACATGGCCCCTCCGTGTTCTGTATCTCGTGGTGCCACCAATATATCTGTGTCCAGCGGTGACATTCAAGTTCTCATAGCCTCCGGCATGTTGGTCTCGGCTGCGCCAAGGCAGTTCTGACGGTATATTTCGACTATCGGTGTTCGAAATTGAGAGGTGTGGTGCGGTGAGGAAGAACCTGATCCGTCGCGTTGGTCTCGTCGGCGCTGCCACCGCGATGTTCGCACTGTTCGGCTCGGGGTCGGCCGCCGCGATCAATGATTACGTCGGACAGACCTACAACGACGCGGCGACTGCCATTAGTCAGGGCGGGCAGACGCCCGTCATCGCGACCCGGGTCGGGAGCTTCCTGCCGACCGGCGCATGCATCGTCAACAGCTCGCGCACCGCGAGCTTTCTGGACTCCAGCGGCAATAACAACAGCAAGGTGCTGCTTGGTCTGAACTGCAACTACATGTTCGCTCTGGCCGGCGTGCCGGGCAACTCACTGGGCAGCCCGGAGGGTCGGGCGGCGCGGGCAGCGGCCGAGCAGCAGTATGCCGAGCAGCAGGCCGCAGCCCAGGCTGAGGCCGATGCGGCGGCCCAAGCGGCGGCCGGAGGCGGCGGCTAGGCCGTCGCCTCCCGAAAGTTCGACGATGTCCGCAGGCTGCCCGGTGAGCGGCGGCGGGTACGGCGTTCCGCCAACGCCGTTGGGCCCGGATTCGTTGACCTGGAAGCTTTTTGGCGACTGGCGAGGACTCCTCCAGGGGCCGTGGGCTGGTTCGATGCAGAACATGCACCCGCAACTGGGCGCGGCAGTCACCGAGCACTCGATCTTCTTTACCGAACGCATCCCGCGGTTGTTCCGATCGCTCTACCCGATCGGCGGTGTGGTGTTCGACGGCGACCGGGCACCTGAAACGGCCGCGGAGGTGCGCGACTACCACATCCCGATCAAGGGTGTCGACGAGCAGGGCCGTCGCTACAGTGCGCTCAACCCGGACGTCTTCTACTGGGCCCACGCCACGTTCTTCATGGGCACCATCCGCACCGCCGAACACTTCGGCGGCGGGTTAACCGAGGCGGAAAAACGCCAACTGTTCGATGAACACATCACCTGGTACGCGATGTACGGAATGAGCATGCGGCCGGTTCCGGCAAGCTGGGCGGAGTTCGAGGTCTACTGGGACCGGATGTGTCGCGACGTGCTGGAGAACACCGACGCGGCCCGTGAGGTACTCGACTTATCGACGATGCCGAAACCGCCTACTGCACAGTGGATCCCGGACTGGTTCTGGTCGTCCTATCTGAGAGTGACCGGACCGTTAGCGGTGTGGGTGACGGTGGGTCTGTACGACGTGCCGGTGCGCGAGTTGATGGGGTATCGGTGGTCGGCGCGTGACGAACGGCTGCATTTTCTCTTCGGCCGGGCGGTGAACCTGGCTTTCAAATGTCTGCCGCGGCGACGCCGGATGCACCCGCGGGCGCGCGCAGGCTGGGACCGGGCCGAGGGCCGGATCGCCCCTGACGCGCCGCTTCCGCAGACTCCCGGGCGGCACCTGCCTCCGAGACAGGAGTGGGACAAGGGGATTCACTACGTGGGTGCGGTGCACGCGGAAGCTTCATCGCCGGTGCAGGCCGACACACGCTGACCGCTGCCACGTGGTACCCCCAGTAGGACTCGAACCTACGACCTGCGGATTAAAAGTCCGTAGCTCTACCAACTGAGCTATAGGGGCGCAGGGCACAGGATAGGCGACCGCTTCCCGAGGCGCGGTTTGGGGATTGTCGCGGCGGTGTCCTAAGCTGTTGTGGCTCCAAGCTTGCAGCGATTGTGAGTTCCCCGGAGAGATTCGGCTCAGGCCCCCTTCGTCTAGCGGCCTAGGACGCCGCCCTTTCAAGGCGGTAGCGCGGGTTCGAATCCCGTAGGGGGTACCCATGACGCGTCAACGCGGAGTGGAAAGCAAGGCCCTGTGGCGCAGTTGGTTAGCGCGCCGCCCTGTCACGGCGGAGGTCGCGGGTTCGAGTCCCGTCAGGGTCGCCGCTACGGCGAGGCATGGCGTTGTTCATCTGCAACGTGCCTTCCGGCCAGGTAGCTCAGTTGGTACGAGCGTCCGCCTGAAAAGCGGAAGGTCGCCGGTTCGATCCCGGCCCTGGCCACCACGCACGCGGGCGCAGAAATTCGGTGTCAGTACACATACCTACTTGGGGCGCGTTTGGTGGGGAGTGACACGTTAACGTCGCTCTTGCTGCGCCGCCTTGACCAGTCCGCCGCCGATGATCAGACGCTGAATCTCGCTGGTGCCCTCGAATAACCGGAGCAGACGGATATCGCGGTAGATGCGTTCCACCGCGACACCGCGCATGTAGCCGGTTCCGCCGTGCACCTGCACCGCCAGGTCGGCCACTGTGCCGGCCATCTCGGTGCAGAACAGCTTGGCCACCGAGGGGGCGATACGGCGGTCTTCCCCCGTCAGCCACTTCTGCGCGGTATCGCGCACCAGTGCGCGGCCGGCGAGTACCCCGGTTTGCTGATCGGCAAGCATGGCCTGCACCAACTGGAAGGTCCCGACCGCGGACCCGCCCTGGGTGGCAGTGGCGGCGAAGTCGAGGATTCGTCCAGCGCGCGTTGCGCCGTGCCGACGGCCAACGCGGCGATGTGAATGCGTCCCCGGGCCAGCGATGTCAGCGCCGCGCGATAGCCGAGATCCTCACTGCCGCCGATGAGCGATTCCGGTCCGAGGCGGACATCGGTGAAATACACGTCCGACGTCCAGGCGCCCTCCTGGCCCATCTTGGCGTCCTTGACCCCGACCTCGACTCCCGGCGAGTCGGCCGGGACCAAGAAAACCGCGATACCGGAGCCGTCGGGGTCGGCCGGGCGGGTGCGGGCGAACACGACGAACAAATCCGCCAGTGGGGCGTTGGTGATCCAGCGCTTCTGGCCGGAGATCACCCAATTCGCCCCGTCCCGAACGGCTTTCGTGCGAAGGCTCGTGGGATCCGAACCTGCGCCGGGTTCGGTGAGCGCGAACGAGGCGATGACCTCACCGCTGGCCATCGGTTCCAGCCAACGCCGCTTTTGTTCGTCGGTTCCGAAGCCCACGAGTACCTGGCCGGCGATACCGTTGTTAGTGCCGAACATCGACCGGACCGCCAGGGAGGTGTAGCCCAGTTCCAGTGCCAACTCGACATCCTGGGTGATGTTCAGACCCAAACCGCCCCATTCCTGGGGGATCGCATAGCCGAACAGTCCCAGCTGTTTCGCTTGCTCGCGCAGGTCGTCGGGAATCCGGTCCTGTTCGCTGATCTCCGACTCCCGCGGCACGACGACCGTGCGGACGAAGTTGCGGGTCGCGGCGAGGATCTCGCGGAAGTCGTCGTCTCCGACCACGGAAGTCATGGTGCAATCAAATACGATGACGCCCGCGGGCTGGTTTCGGGGGCGAGGAGAGGGTGATCAGATGGCATTGCTGGCCGGACGGATCGCCGTCATCACCGGCGGGGCACAGGGTCTCGGATACGCCATCGCGCAACAGTTCATCGCCGAAGGCGCCCGCGTGATGCTGGGTGATCTGAATATCGACGCCACCCGGGCGGCCGCCGATTCACTGGGCGGTTCCGATGTCGCGCGGGCGCGCGCCTGCGACGTGACTTCCGGTGCGGCAGTGGACGCACTCGTCGCCGCCGCGGTGGAGGAGTTCGGCGACCTGGACATCATGGTCAACAACGCCGGCATCACCCGCGATGCAACCCTGCGGAAGATGTCGGAAGAGCAGTTCGACGAGGTGATCTCGGTGCATCTGAAGGGCACCTGGAACGGCACCCGCTCAGCGGCGGCGATCATGCGCGAACGCGGCGGTGGCGCCATCATCAACATGTCCTCGATCTCGGGCAAAGTCGGATTCGTCGGCCAGACGAACTACTCGGCGGCTAAGGCCGGCATTGTCGGACTCACCAAGGCCGCGGCGAAGGAACTCGCCCACCTTGGGGTGCGGGTCAACGCCATCGCGCCCGGTTTGATCCGCTCGGCGATGACTGAAGCCATGCCGCAACGCATTTGGGACGCCAAGCTCGCGGAGGTGCCGATGGGCCGGGCCGGTGAACCATCCGAAGTCGCGGCGGTCTCCGTGTTCCTGGCTTCCGACATGTCGTCCTATATGACCGGGACCGTCCTCGAGGTGACCGGCGGCCGACTCATATGACCAGGCTTGCCCAGACCCTGGGGCTGAGCGAGTTTCAGACCGAGATCATCTCCACGGTAAGGCAATTCGTCGATAAAGAGATCATTCCCAACGCCCACGATCTTGAGCACGCCGATACCTACCCGCAGGCCATCGTCGATCAGATGCGTGCCATGGGTCTGTTCGGCCTGATGATTCCCACCGAGTACGGCGGGTTGGGGGAGTCGCTGCTGACCTATGCGCTGTGCGTGGAGGAGTTGGCTCGCGGCTGGATGAGCATCTCCGGGGTGATCAATACCCATTTCATCGTGGCCTACCTGATCCGCCAGCACGGAACCGACGAGCAGAAGCAGCGCTTCCTGCCGCGGATGGTCACCGGCGAGACCCGGGGTGCGTTCTCGATGTCGGAACCCGAGGTTGGATCGGACGTTGCCGCGATCCGTACCCGGGCCGCCCGCAACGACGACGGCACCTACGCAATCGACGGCGCGAAGATGTGGCTGACCAACGGCGCGAGTTCGACGCTGGTCGCCGCACTGGTACGCACCGAGGAGGGTGCCGATAAACCGCACCACAATCTGACGGCCTTTCTGATCGAAAAGCCCGCAGGGTTCGGTGAGGTCGCCCCAGGGCTGACAATCCCCGGCAAGCTCGACAAGCTGGGCTATAAGGGCATCGACACAACGGAGTTGATTTTTGACGGCTACCTCGCCGCGGCTGATGACGTCCTCGGGGGTGCGCCCGGGCAGGGTTTCGCCCAGATGATGGACGGCATCGAGATCGGCCGGGTCAACGTCGCCGCCCGGGCCTGCGGGGTGGGCATCCGTGCGTTCGAACTGGCGGTGCGGTACGCCCAGCAGCGCCATACCTTCGGTAAGCCGATCGCCGAGCACCAGGCGATCGCGTTCCAACTCGCCGAGATGGCCACCAAAGTCGAAGCGGCACATCTGATGATGGTGAATGCGGCCCGACTCAAGGACAGTGGCGCTCGCAACGACCTTGAAGCGGGCATGGCCAAATATCTCGCCAGTGAGTTTTGCTCGGAGGTCGTGCAGGCCAGTTTCCGCATTCATGGCGGGTACGGCTACTCCAAGGAGTACGAGATCGAGCGCTTGATGCGCGACGCCCCCTTCCTGCTCATCGGTGAGGGCACCAGCGAGATCCAAAAGATCATCATTAGCAAGCGCTTGCTGGACGACTACCGGATCTGAGGCACACAATGCGCACACTCGACGAACTGGGTTACTACCTGCTGGCCGGCGCCGGTGGGGAAGGCCCGGCCACGCTGATAGACGAGGCCCGCCGCGGCGAGGAACTGGGTTTCGGAACCGCATTCATCTCCGAGCGCTGGAACGTCAAAGAGGCGGCATCGCTGACCGGGGCCGCCTGCGCGGTGACCACGCGGATGCAGATCGCCACTGCCGCAACCAATCACAACACCCGTCATCCATTGATCAGCGGATCGTGGGCCACCACCATGCACCGGCTCTCCGGCGGCCGATTCACCCTGGGCATTGGTCGCGGCATTGGGGCTATCTACTCGGCGTATGGCATCCCCGCGGTGACCACCGCGCAGATGGAAGACTTCGCGCAGGTGATGCGCCGGCTCTGGCGCGGCGAGGTGATCGTCAACCACGACGGCCCGATCGGGAAGTATCAGATCCTGGTGCTCGACCCTGATTTCAGGGAGGACATCCGGTTGGCACTGGTGGCGTTCGGCCCCAACACCCTGCGCCTGGGCGGCCGGGTGTTCGACGACGTCATCCTGCACACCTACTTCACGCCGGAGACGGTTGCGCGCTGCGTGCGCACGGTCAAGGACGCCGCCGAGCAGGCCGGCCGCGATCCTGACAGCGTGCGGGTGTGGTCGTGTTTCGCCACCGTGGGTGATCACCTGCCCGAAGAATTGCGATTGAAGAAGACCGTCGCCCGGTTGGCCACCTACCTGCAGGGCTACGGCGATCTGATGGTGACGACCAATGACTGGGATCCTGCGGTGCTGCAACGATTCCGGGCCGATGCCGTGGTCCAGTCCATCGGTGGCGGCATCGACCACAAGGCCACACCCGAACAGATCCAGCACATCGCCGGTCTGATCCCCGCCGAGTGGCTGGAGCCTGCTGCCACCGGTTCGGCCCGCCAGTGCGTGGACCGGATCCGCAGGGAGTTCGACTACGGGGCCGACGCGGTGATCATGCACGGCGCCACTCCCGACGAACTGGAGCCGGTCGTCGACGCCTACCGGGAAACCGTGTCCTAGTCATCCCCGGTTGGCTATTCTCGCGTCATGGCAGTCAGCGATTCGCGCGAAGTGGTCATCGAAGCGACACTGAAAGAGGTTCTCGACGTCCTCACCGACGTCGATTCCTCTCCCGACTGGTGTCCGCAGTTTCGGAGCGTCGAGGTCGTCGAGACCTATGAGGACGGCCGGGCCAAACTGGTCAAGATATCGGCCGGGGCTGCCGGGATGTCCGATGACTGCGAGTTCGAGTACATCTGGGGTGACAACACCGTTGTTACGACCATGGTCAAGTCGCACCTACTGAAGGCCCAGAAAACCGCGTACACGCTGACACCTGTGGGTGACAAGACGAAGGTTCGCTACGACCTCGAAATCGATCCGGCGATCCCGATGCCCGGCTTCCTGCTCAAGCGGACGCTCAAGGGGGCCATGGAGACCGCCACCGACGGCTTACGCAAGCATGTTCTGAAACTGAAGAAGGGCTGATTCACTAACCCTGTTGCAGGGTGCCAAGCCGTCTGATCGCTTCGTCCAAAGTCTCGTGGCGCTTGCAGAATGCGAAGCGCACCAGGTGGTTCCATTCGCTTGCCTGCGCGTGGTCTGGGTCGCAGAACGCCGACATCGGGATCGCTGCCACGCCTACCCGGCGGGGTAGTTCCGCACAGAATGTCGCGCTGTCTCTGAAGCCGAGCGGCCGAGGGTCGGCGCACAGAAAAAAGGTACCGGCGCTGTCGTGGACCTCGAACCCGATGTCGGTCAGTGCCGTTGTCAGCGTGTCGCGCTTGGACTGCAGCGAGTCGCGCAGCGAGTCCACCCAGGCGTCCTCGTTATCCAGCGCGTAGGCAACCGCGGGCTGAAACGGAGCCCCGCCGACATAACTGAGGTACTGCTTTGCCGCGCGCACGCCGGCGATCAGATCGGCCGGTCCGCACGCCCAGCCGATCTTCCAGCCTGTGCAGTTGAACATCTTTGCCGCACTTGAGATCGTCACGGTGCGCTCGGCCATACCGGGGTACGTCGCGATGGGCAGATGACGCTGGCCATCGAACACGAGGTGTTCGTAGACCTCATCGGAGAGGACAATCAGGTCTGCCTCGACGGCCACCTCAGCGAGGGCGTGAAGATCGTCATCGGCCAGCACCGTGCCGGTCGGGTTGTGCGGTGAGTTGATGATGATCGCCCGGGTCGCAGGAGTGATCGCCGCGCGCAGGGCGTCGACGTCGAGGGCGAAGCCGCGGCCGTCGGGCACCAGCGGTGCAGAGACACGTCGGCTGCCGGCCATCGCGATCACCGGCGAGTAGGTGTCGAAGAACGGCTCGATCAAGAGCACTTCCGAGCCGGGTTCGACCAGGCCGATCACGGCGGCGGCGATCGCCTCCGATGCACCCACCGTCACCAGTACCTCGTTATCGGGGTTGAACCGCTGCCCGTAACGCCGGTCGCGCTGGGCTGCGATCGCCTGACGCAGTGGCGCGATTCCCGGGCCGGGCGGGTACTGGTTGACGCCGTGGGAGATCGCGTGGCGCGCAGCCTCCAGCATCGCGGGCGGACCGTCCTCGTCCGGAAACCCCTGGCCGAGGTTCACCGCACCAACCTCGGCTGCCAGTGCGGACATCGCCGCGAAGACGTTGACCGAGTAGGGGCGCAGTCGCTCGACCGTCATGGGCTAGGAGCGTAGCGACCAGCACTCCCAACCAACGGGTTGGCTGAGCCTTGATAGGGTTGCGAATCAAGCGGCTAGGCTTTGTGCCGCACCTGAAAATCCCCACCGGCTCACGAGGAAACCACCATGTCCGAAGAAGCTTTCATCTATGAGGCCATCCGCACGCCGCGCGGCAAGGGACGCAATGGCGCCCTGACGGAGGTAAAGCCGCTGAACCTGGTCACCGGGCTGATCGACGAGATGCGAGTCCGCCATCCCAACCTCGACGAGAACATGATCAGCGACGTCGTCCTCGGCTGTGTTTCGCCCGTGGGTGATCAGGGTGCCGATATCGCCCGCACCGCGGTGATCGCCGCGGGTATGCCCGACACCGTGGGCGGAGTGCAACTCAACCGGTTCTGCGCATCTGGCCTGGAGGCGGTGAACACCGCCGCCCAGAAGGTGCGCTCCGGCTGGGACGACCTGGTGTACGCCGGCGGTGTGGAATCGATGAGCCGGGTGCCGATGGGCTCCGACGGCGGCGCGATGTTCTCCGACCCGGCCACCGTCTACGACGCCTATATCGTTCCGCAGGGCATCGGTGCCGACCTGATCGCGACGATGGAGGGTTTCTCCCGCGATGACGTCGACGCCTACGCGCTGCGCTCTCAGGAGAATGCGGCGGCGGCCTGGTCGGGCGGCTACTTCGGCAAGTCGATCGTGCCGGTGCGCGATCCGAACGGTCTGCTCATCCTCGACCACGACGAGCACATGCGTCCCGATACCACCAGGGAGGGTCTGGGCAAGTTGAAGCCCGCCTTCGAGGCAATGGCCGCAATGGCCGGCTTCGACGACGTCGCACTGCAGAAGTACCACTGGGTGGAAAAGATCAACCACGTCCACACCGGAGGCAACAGCTCGGGCATCGTCGACGGCGCCGCCCTGGTGCTGATCGGCAACGAAAAGGCGGGCAAGGCCAATGGCCTGACGCCGCGCGCTCGCGTCGTGGCCACCGCCACCAGCGGCGCCGATCCGACCATCATGCTGGTAGGTCCCACTCCAGCCACGTTGAAGGTGCTCGACCGCGCCGGACTGACCGTCGATGACATCGACCTCTTCGAACTCAACGAGGCCTTCGCCTCGGTGGTGCTGAAGTTCCAGAAGGACCTCAACATTCCCGACGAGAAGCTCAACGTCAACGGCGGCGCTATCGCGTTCGGCCACCCACTCGGTGCCACCGGCGCCATGATCACCGGCACCATGGTCGACGAACTTGAGCGCCGTGGCGCCAAGCGCGCTCTGATCACGCTGTGCATCGGCGGCGGTATGGGCGTTGCCACCATCATCGAGCGCGTCTAAGCCTCGCGTCACCAAAGGAGTAGGCGAAAACCATGGCAGAGAACACCATCACGTGGGACAAAGATGCCGACGGCATCGTCACACTGACCCTCGACGACCCCACCGGCTCGGCCAACGTGATGAACGAGCACTACAAGGACTCCATGCACAGGTGCGTGCAACGGCTTGTCGCGGAGAAGGATTCAATCACCGGTGTGGTGATCACCAGCGGCAAGAAGACCTTCTTCGCCGGCGGCGACCTCAAGGCGATGATCCAAGCCGGCCCGGAGAATGCCGGCGAGATCTTTGCCGAGGTCGAGGAGATTAAGCGCGATCGTCGTGCGCTGGAGACCCTGGGCAAGCCCGGCGTGGCCGCCATCAACGGCGCCGCACGCGTTGGTGGCCTCGAGATCGCACTGGCGTGTCACCACCGCATCGCCGCAGACGTCAGGGGCAGCCAGATCGGTCTGCCCGAGGTCACCCTTGGCCTGCTGCCCGGCGGCGGCGGCGTCGCCCGCACGGTGCGAATGCTGGGCATCCAGAACGCGTTCGTGTCGGTGCTGAGCCAGGGCACCCGCTTCAAGCCCGCTCAGGCCAAGGAACTCGGACTGATCGACGAGGTGCTACCGACCGCGGAGGAACTGGTTCCCGCCGCCAAGGCATGGATCAAGGCCAACCCGGAGGCGCACACCCAGCCCTGGGATGCCAAGGGCTACAAGATGCCCGGCGGTACCCCGTCCAGTCCGGCGCTTGCCGCGATACTGCCGTCGTTCCCGGCGCTGCTGCGCAAGCAGGTCAAGGGTGCGCCGATGCCCGCACCGCGGGCCATCCTGGCTGCGGCCGTCGAAGGCGCGCAGGTGGATTTCGACACCGCCACCCGCATCGAGAGCCGGTATTTCACCGGCCTGGTCACCGGGCCGATCGCCAAGAACATGATTCAGGCGTTCTTCTTCGATCTTCAGGCCATCAACGCCGGCGGCTCGCGTCCCGAAGGCATCGGCAAGACCCCGATCACCAAGATCGGTGTGCTGGGCGCGGGAATGATGGGTGCCGGTATCGCCTACGTCTCGGCTAAGGCCGGATTCGATGTGGTGCTCAAAGATGTCACCCTCGAGGCGGCACAGAAGGGCAAGGCCTACTCGGAGAAACTTGAAGCCAAGGCGCTCGAGCGCGGTAAGACCACACCGGAGAAATCCAGCGCGTTCCTCAGCAAGATCACTCCGACCGCCGACGCCAAGGATTTCACCGGCGTCGACTTCGTGATCGAGGCCGTCTTCGAGAGCCAGGAACTCAAGCACAAGGTGTTCGGTGAGATCGAGGACATCGTCGACCCCAACGCGGTGCTGGGCTCCAACACCTCGACCCTGCCCATCACCGGACTGGCGAGCGGAGTGAAGCGCCAGGAGGATTTCATCGGGATCCACTTCTTCTCGCCGGTCGACAAGATGCCGCTGGTTGAAATCATCAAGGGCGAGAAGACCTCTGACGACGCACTGGCCCGGGTGTTCGACTACACCCTGGCCATCGGCAAGACCCCGATCGTGGTCAACGACAGTCGCGGTTTCTACACCAGCCGGGTCATCGGCACCTTCATCAACGAGGCACTGGCGATGCTCGGCGAGGGTGTGGAACCGGCGTCAATCGAGCATGCCGGGTCACAGGCCGGCTATCCGGCCCCGCCGCTGCAACTGTCGGATGAACTCAACATGGAACTCATGAATAAGATCGCCGTCGCGAGTCGCAAGGGCATCGAGGACGCCGGCGGCACGTATTCGGCGCATCCGGCCGAGGCGGTCGTGGAGAAGATGATCGAGGCCGGCCGACCGTCGCGGCTGTCGGGCGCAGGCTTCTATGAGTACACCGACGGCAAGCGGACCCAACTGTGGCCGGGCCTGCGGGAGACGTTCAAATCCGGAACCTCGACCCCGCCGCTACAGGACATGGTCGACCGGATGCTGTTCGCCGAGGCCTTGGAAACCCAGAAGTGCTTCGACGAGGGTGTGATTACCACGACCGCAGATGCCAACATCGGCTCGATCATGGGCATCGGTTTCCCGCCGTGGACCGGCGGCGCCGCGCAGTACATCACCGGGTTCCCCGGCGGCAAGGCCGCGTTCGTGGCTCGGGCCAAGGAACTGGCCGCTCGCTACGGCGACCGGTTCACCCCGCCGGCCTCACTGCTCTGACGGTACCGCCGCAGGTGGGTTTGATCGGTGCAGTGCCGCCGCGGATTGGCTTAATCTGCGCGCTGCCCCAGGAGCATGCGCACCTTCTGGGTGCGATGTCGGTGACCGCAACCCATCGGATCGGCGATGTTGAGTTCAGCGTCGGTGAACTCGACGGGCACGCCGCAGTTCTGGCTGTGGCGGGCATGGGCAAGGTCAACGTCGCCGTGGTGGCCACCCTCCTGGCGGACCGGTTCGGATGCGCCGTGATCGTCTTTTCCGGGGTGGGCGGTGGATTGGATCCGGACCTGGATATCGGTGATGTGGTGATCGCCGACCGAACGA
>Ga0114975_10002088_pt1 | contig 13808 bp, 13 predicted proteins | sample S_130626_EF_Meta_FD_87031 | JGI IMG/M metagenome (GOLD analysis project Ga0114975, IMG submission 87031) | Freshwater microbial communities from Lake Simoncouche, Canada to study carbon cycling - S_130626_EF_MetaG | ecosystem: Environmental > Aquatic > Freshwater > Lake | place: Lake...
CGAGCCTCTGTAACAGTTATTACAACATCAGCGCAGCCTCTTTCGTATTCATCTAAACAGTTCTCAATATCAATTGGCTGTCGCAAGGGAGCAGTTGCAGGGATAGATAGCATCACTTCTGGCAATTTCCCTTCTGTTTCTATTAAATAATTGAGGGCATGTCGCCAGGCTAACCATTCCGGACTCTCATCACTTGCTAACTCTTCTGGGCGGATAAATGGCACCTCAGCGCCATAATGAAGAGCAATATCAGTTATAGCTATAGAATCAGTAGAAACAATGACGCGGTCTATTCTGTTAACAGCAAATGCATGCTCAATTGACCATGCTATTAATGGTTTTCCATTTAATGGTCTAATATTTTTTCCTGGTAAACCCTTCGAACCCCCACGAGCAAAAATAAAAGCAATAACACTCATTAGTTAACACCACCTAAATTTTGAAAAGGCGTTATAAAAACTTTTTCATCTATTAATGAAGATTTCTTTGCAGCTTCAATAATTTCTAAAGCTTTTAAACCATCCTCGCCTGAGATTAAAGGATCTTTATCTTTAGTCACACACTCAATAAAATTTTTCCACTCAGCCCGATAACTTTCATCGCGTTCATTTTTATCGCTAAATAATTCACACCAATCTGTTGCACCAGCTTGGAACAAATCTACTACCCCATTCACGCCATTCCATCGCAAGGTACCTTTTTCACCAATCGCCATGCAAATTCTAGTGGTGTCATGACGGATAAAATCTAAATTTAAAACTCCAATTAATTTGCTTTTGTGAGGTCCTGATAAAAATCCTAAAGTCATATTAACGCTATCTTCAACATCAATATCGAGATTACTTTGACGGCTCAACGTCGCTTTAACCCATACAACCTCGCCAAAAATCCAACGCAAATAGTCAATTTCATGGCTAAGCTCTAATAAAACCCCACCGCCAAGCTTACTTTGGGCTGACACACTTAATCGATAATCGTCGTTTGGACGCCATGATCGTAAGTATTGGCCTGCCTCACATCTCACTGATAATACTTTCCCAATTAAGCCATCATTCAATAAATGTCGAAATTTCTGAAGTGATGGCAAAAATCGAAGATTATAACCCGTCAATAAAACTACTCCTTGGCTTTGGCAAATTTCAAGTAATTTTGAAACTCCATCTACCGAAGATGATAATGGCTTTTCAATAAGAAGATGTGTGCCTAAAAAAGCCAAAGCTTCAGCCGTCTGAATATGAAATGGCGCGGGGCTTGCTATAACTGCAATCTGAGGTGAAAATTTAATTGCATCCTCAATATTAAAAAAACATCCGTTTGAGTTATCCGGAATGTCGCTTGTGATCTGATGACGCAAAACTCGAATATCTGCATTGGGTAGCAACTCTCTTGCTAATCCCAAGTGACGCTTTCCTATACTTCCAAAACCGACTATTAAAACACGCTTAATCAAAACAGAATCTTCTTAAGATTTTCAATCCAACATCACCACTTTTTTCTGGATGAAACTGACAGCCTGTTATATTTTCCCGGCTAATCATTGCAGCTATTTTATGTCCACCATACACACAATCAGCAACTCTATGGCTTGGGTTTTTAGGAGCTGCCATAAACGAATGGACAAAATAGGTTGCATCCCCTGGTCTGGTGTCCTGCAACAAAGTTTGACCCCAGCTTTCCTTCAAATTAGATAACTGGAGGGCATTCCAACCAATATGAGGAATTTTTTGCATGACTCCTGAGAGTGTTCGATCAGGCACCGCAATTGCACGACCAGGGATTAATCCTAAGCCTGTAGTTACACCAAATTCATCGCTTTCTTCAAGAAGAAGTTGCATTCCTAAGCAAATACCCAGCAAGGGTGTTTTGTGCTCAGCAAGCTCCCGAATAACCGTTACCAAACCTAAACTTTCCAAAGCATGCATAGCATTAGCAAAGGCGCCAACACCAGGCAGCACAACACGTTCAGCTGCTATAATTTTCTTAGAATCTGCGGTTAAAATTACTTTTGCGCCACATTGCTCCAGTCCACGTTGAACGCTAAGTAAATTACCGATACCATAATCAATAACTGTAACTTCAGGCCTGCTCATAACATCTCACTCCAAGCCCTGCATTTTTTGCTACAGTTCTAATAGTGTTAATATCTGCGCGTTTGTAGTGCAGAATATCAGCCATTGCCACAGCGTCCGCAAATCCTTCGTTAACCACTGCCAATAAATCTTCTGGCTTACCCATGCCTCCACTAGCAATTACTGGCACGGTAACTTGTGTTGACACTGCTTTAACTAAATCTATATCAAAACCTTTGCGCGAACCCTCTTTATCTACTGAGGTCAGTAATATCTCACCTGCCCCCATCGACACACCTCGCTTAACCCATTCAACAACGTCTAAACCTGTTCGCTCACGGCCATTATTTGTATAAACTTCCCAACGATCTCGATCTACTTGCTTAGCTTCAACAGAAAGCACCATACATTGACTACCAAAACGCCTTGAAATATTTGTAATTAATTGGGGGTTTGCAACTGCTGCTGTATTTACTGCTACTTTATCAGCACCGGCTCGAAGAATTTCAGTAGCATCTTCAACAGAACGAATCCCTCCCCCAACAGTCATTGGCACAAAGATATCTTGTGCGGCAGCCTTGATAATCTCAGCCAAGTGATTTCTACCATATAAACTTGCTACGCAATCCATATAAATTAATTCATCAGCGCCTTGCAAATAGTAGCGCATCGCATATTCGTTAGGTGAGCCAATTACTCTTAAACCTTCTAAATGTATACCTTTAATCAAGTTAGGGCCTTTAATATCAAGGCGAGCAATAAGTCTAATACTACTCATACTATTTAACGTCATGCAAAACGGCATAACGTTGCTTCCATTGATCATCTTCCCATTTCCAAATATGGGGCGAACGGAATGTATTGGTTAAGTTCGTATAATACTCAGAAGAAATAATTGGTTGCTCAAACATTTTTGATGCTTTTGGGAATTCCATCTCAGGGATGCTTAAATAATTAAATATTTCATCAGAAAATCGTTCCGGAAACTCGTGATCGAAGCGCTTAACCAAAGCAATACCTTCGTCTCGAGTTATATCGCCAGATCGAATTTCTTGAGCGGCATCGTAGCTAGCACGGCCAATTCCAAACTTAATGCCCGTAGTATGGTAATGAAAATCATCAATTCGGTCATCAATACTATTGTATTTACTGTAAGTTCCTGGAGTTCGCTCAGGAGATGCCTCAAAGCCGCCATGCTCAACCGCATAGTAGTAGCAACTTTGAGGATGCCACTTCAAGTAATACCCTAAATAATGAACCTCTATTTTTTTCTCTTCGATCTCATTTGGATTTGCTGGTAGATAAGGCAATAAATCCTGATTCTCTAGTCCAAAATACTTTTTCAAGTTTGGCACGGTCACGCCACCTAAGCTAATCTTAGTTTGATCTTCTGCAGTAAAGTAGGACCAATCCCTTTTTGCAGAAACTGTATCCCCAATAGGATTTCCATACTCAGCTTCATTTTCACCGTAGATAACCAAAGGAATGTTATGCAAAAGTGCCATTTTTGGTGCAAGCGATTTTTGACCAAACATAAACGCTTGAAATGGATGAAAAAGATTATCAACTGCTAATCTGGTTAATAGACGATGAACTCGTCCATTGGGCGTCATTAATAAATTATCATGTCCCGCATGAATCCATGATTGGAAGTTTTTCCAGCCCCACTCGGTATAAATATGTGGGGCCCATGTTACTGTTAGAGGGTGCATATCATATTTTGTTCTCATTATATGGGAAGCATAAAAACTGTCCTTACCTCCCGAGCCAGGGATAATACAGTCATAACTACCATCTTTGCTTCGATGACGATCACACAACTCTTGCAGCTGCTTCTCACGATCATCCCAATTAATTATATTTTTCTTCTGTATTGCAAAATTACAAGCATCACAAATATCATTTTCATCGAAATATATAGTGCTTTTCTTTGTATTTTTAGTATGGTCATATTCGATTGCCGAATTAGGTCGCTGATTTGAAATTACGCATAATTTACAATAGATAACTTTTTTAGGTAGTCCATACTTAACTTCTAAACTATCTTGATCTGAACTGAACTTTGACTTATCAACCTCTTTAGGAGCTTTAATAAAATCCATACTTTTTTCCACCTTTTTTGTTATTTACTATTATTATTGGCATTAGACAAATCACCTGGTCTTCCAATATCTAACCATGGTTCATGCATTGGATAGCCTATAGTACGATTATTTTTTACTTGCAGTCGCCCAAACAATTCTGGCATATCACAGCGTTCATTTTCCTTTAAAAAATTTAAGGTAATTGGATCAAGCACATAAATGCCTGCGTTGATATGAGAGCGCGCAACTGGCTTTTCCTCAAATCCAATAATCTCAATACCTTGCATTTCTACAACACCAAAAGGATGTTGCCATTCATGGGCGCGAATCGCCATAGTCGCTGCAGCAGAATATTTAACATGAAAATCAAGTAATTCACCATAACGAATATCTGTTATCACATCTCCATTCGTAACAACAAATGGTGCCGCTGGCTTAGGATTTAAAAGACTCAATGCGCCAGCTGTTCCTAGTGGAGCGTTCTCTTTTAAGTATGCAATCTCAACATCTAGCCTTTCTCCTTGTCCAAAATACTCTTCAATCATATGGCCTAGATAGTGCGTCGCAATTATAAAATGACTAAAGCCCTCAAGCTTTGCGCGCTCAATGATATGTTGTAACATCGGCTTTCCAGCGATCGGCAAGAGTGGCTTCGGGCAGTCTTCTGTGTAAGGACGCAAACGCGAACCCATTCCACCTGCCATAATTACCATTATATTTTCACGCTTAAATGGGAGTGTGATCTCGTCCCAAAGATGTAAACCAACAATGCGTTTTTTTTCATCAATTATTGGAATTTGGTGAATTTTATTGATGGTCATTAATTGCAATACCAATTCTCGAGAAAGATCTTCTGGAACTGCAAGTGCATTCTTGTGAATAATATTTGTGATAGGGCTGCTAATATTTAAACCTTTTAATAAACCTCTTCGGACATCACCATCAGAGATAGTGCCCTCCAGTTCGGCCAATTCATTTATGACTAAAATAATCTTGATTCCGGTTTTATCAAGATTGCTAATGGCTTCTGATATTATTGCATTTGATGGTAGTAATGCTTGCTGCCAAACTTTATCTGATGCACTCATTCAAGCTCTTTCAATAGAATTATTAATTGGTAAATCATAAAAAAATTTCTTAATTAATCCCTTAAGCGGATAGTTTTTTATAATATTCACCACTTTTTCACTAGCTCCGCCTTCTCCGTAAGGATTGCTCACATCGCGTAATCTGGATTGAAAATCCAATGAATAAAGCTTTGTAAAGGCATCAGTAATATTTTCGCGTGATGGCTCGCAATTAATAACACTCTTTGCTTGTAATCGGCCACCCTGACGATCACCAATATTAATAGTACCTTTTTTAAAACTAGGCATTTCTGTGAGGCCACTAGAAGAGTTACCCACCATAGCGTCAACTTGTGAAGCACACGAAAGATATCGCAATTGACCTAAAGAATTATAAGCTCGTGCATTCTGATGATGCGAAACAAACTCTTGGACCATTTTTATTAAAATACGGCTATTAGTATCAGCATTTGGTAGTGTAAAAATTAATTGCGTATCTTTAAGGGCAACAAGAGCCGCGAACAACTCTTCCATTTGTTTTTCGGCTGAAGATGCATCTAAAGTCACAGGATGATATGTAATCAACAAACTTTTTTTTCCCAGTTTAAAATCAAGAAAATCCTCCAGCTCTGCTCTGCTTAACAATTTTAAACGTTTGATGGCATCAACACCCAAGCCCCCAACTAAAAAGACTTGATTTGGTTGCTCGCCCAATTGAATTACACGCTGCCGATAAGACTCATTAGCAACGAAATGAAGATGTGACATTTTAGTAATTGAATGACGCAGAGCCTCATCAAATGCGGCTTCGGTAATTTCGCCTCCATGTATATGTGCTATTGGTATACATAAAATAAGTGCAGCTGAAACTGCAGAAAAAATCTCAAATCTATCACCAAGAACTACAATTAAATCTGGTCTCAATTCATTTAAAACATTGGCGAACTCAATCATTCCTTTGCCCATAGACTTAGCTATATCTACTGAAGTGTCTAAACTTGTTAAGATTTCAACTTTACGATCAATTCGAAAGCCATCCTCTTCAATCTCTTTATAAGTAAATCCAAACTCTGATGACAAATGCATTCCTGTAACAATAAGCTGTAACTCAAGTTCAGCATCATCCCTGATACTTTCCATAGACCATCTTAGCAAACCATATTCAGCGCGCGATCCAGTAATAAAACATATTTTTCTCATAGCTCGATTAACTCATCTACAAAAAAATATCGTTTTGCATTTTTTCCAAGCACTTCATCCCATTTCATAGGTGAAACGCCAATTCCAGGACGCTTAACAGTGATGTTCTCTAATGAAAAAATCTCCCCAGCCTTAATATCCCTTGAAGCAACTATGCTTTTTCTAGTCACTACAATATTTTTTATTTCACTTTTGGTTGGTTGTTTAATGCCATCACCCATAGCCTGCTCTATATTTCGAATAGATTGCACCATTAACTTAAGTTCTAATGGCTCCAAGCTTGCTTTATGATCTGGTCCTTCCATATCACGATTAAGTGTAAAATGTTTTTCAATTACGCTTGCTCCAAGCGCAACAGCCGCTATTGGAATTTCAATTCCTCGCGTATGATCTGAATAACCAACTTTAACTCCAAAAGTATCTCGCAATGTCTGCATAGCAAGAATATTAACTTCGTTGATTGGACATGGATATTCTGTGGTGGCATGAAGAAGAGTTATTTTTTGTTTTTTTGTACCTGACTCAATTAACACTTTTAAAGCATTCGAAACATCAGAAAGGTTTGACATTCCCGTAGACAGAATGATTTCTTTTTTTAAGCGTCCTAGGTGTCGCAAATAAGGTAAATTGGTAATTTCTCCGCTTGGAATTTTAAAAATTTTCATGCCAAAGTTATTTAGCATATCAATACTTTGAATATCAAAGGGAGCGGAAAGAAACATAATTTTATTTTCTCTAGCGTATTCAATAAGAATGTTATGCGCATTTTTATCTAACTCCAATTTCTTGATCATTTCATATTGAGATTTATCTCCAGCTACTGTTTTCTGTTGATAATCTGCTTTTTGTGCTGACTTAGTTACTAAGCTATCAGCATTAAATGTCTGAAACTTAATAGCATCAGCACCAGATTCTACTGCAACATTAATTAGCGCCTTAGCTAATTCAATTGAGCCATTATGATTAACACCGGCTTCTGCAATGATAAAAACTTTAGTCATTTACATGGCCTTTAAATAAGCTGCCAGCTTTTATAAAATCAAAATTTTTAGCTTCTACATATTCTCTTATAACAGCACCACTGCCGACAAAGGTGCCGAGGCCAATATTAGCTCCGCCATTTATAATTGCTCCTGTGGATACATGGCAATGATCGCCAATAATTACATCATGCTCAATAAGCGCTTTTGAATTAATAATGCAGTTATTTCCAATATTTGCACCAGCATTTACTAGCACATCATGCATGATAATAGTACCTTCTCCCAATAAAGCCTGCTTTGATACATAAGCCCGCTTAGAAATAATTGTAGGTAACTTAAATCCAAAAGATTTAATATGATTAAAAATTTTAATCCGAGTATCTGGGCTTTGAATCTGTCCTACAGTAACCAAGGCATAATCATAATCAGATTTTAATTTCTTCAAATCAGTATCGCTACCAAGGATTTGATATCCAAATAAATTACGGATAGCTATATTTTTGTCAACAATTCCGGCAATCAGAAACTTATTCTCTAGTTCAATCACATCTATACAAGATTTACAGTGTCCACCACCTCCGATTAGAATTATTTTTGGTTTCATAAAGGCATGGGGCTGCTAGGTATATTTACTAAGCGATCTTGAAGCCATCTTGCGTTGACAATATCTAAAGATTGACATTTGCTATACATCACTAACTCATTTATTAACCGCCATGGAGGCCGAGACATTATATTCGAATCATTTAATTCTTTTAAAAAAATATCTCGGGACTCTTTGTCTTCAAGCACCAATGTATTTAACCAGAAGTTTGAAATAGAGTAAGGCGGCTCATGAATAAATTTAATTTTCTTATCTTTTAAAAAATTGGAATAAGCCTTTGCGATCATTTGTTTACTATCCAGTAATTTTTGAATAACTTCCATCTGAGCGCAACCAAGAGCCGCATTAATATTTGGCATTCTATAGTTATACCCAATCTCATCATGAATAAACTCATACGGATGAATTTGTTTTGCAGTAGTTGTAATATATTTTGCACGTGAGGCTATAAAATCATCATTAGTGATAATCATACCCCCACCGCCTGTTGTGATTGTTTTATTGCCATTAAAACTAAATACAGCTAATTTACCAAAAGTGCCTGTATGCTTGCCTTTGTAATAGCTTCCAAGACTTTCGGCGGCATCTTCAACCAAAGTTAGTCCGAAGTCCTCACAAATTTCAGCAATTTCTGCTATACGGCATGGATATCCAAAGGTATGCATAGGTAAGACAGCAGCAATTCTTTTGCCAGTTATTTTATTAATGCAACCTATTGATGTTTTTTTTGTATTATTTAGAAGAAAAGTCTTGAGGCTTAATGGGCTCATTCCGAGGGTGTCTAAATCTACGTCTATAAAGACTGGTTTTGCCCCACAATAGCTAATAGCATTACATGTTGCTATAAATGTTAAGGGTTGAGTGATCACCTCGTCATCATGACCTACGCCGACTAACTCGAGCGCTACATGCAATGCAGCGGTGCCATTAACTGTAGCAACTCCATACTTTGCTCCTGTAAATTCACAGATTAATTTCTCAAAATGATCAACATATTTACCTACACTGGATACAAATGTTGAGTCCACACAATCATTTAAATAAGCTTTTTCATTACCTATAAATTTAGGCTCATGCAAAGGAATAAAGTCCTTCGTCTGATAGAGATCGCGAATAAAATCAATCATAAATTGATATTTATTAGTCATGTTTACATTTTCCCATCTAAATTTTTTCCTGTCTCTTTATGATTAAAGCCAGGAATCATTTTATGAAACGCGCTAAGAATTTGTTCTTTGGTCCAATGTTTAGAGCGCTTCGATCTATCAATAAACTCAACGAATTCATCAAGCAATACATTATTATAGTCAGGCTTATTTTTTATAACTCCGATACTTTTAAATTTAACCAAGTCGAGGGTTTCTTTTTCTGTAAAAAACTCTTCAAAATATTTCTCTCCTGTCGTATCGCTATCCGTAAATAAACATGGCCATTTCTTTTGAGCTGGAAGAGTTTTTACTAACACTCTTGCCTCGTCCTCGGAAGTGCATAAATAAGGCTCATAATTTAATTGTTGAAGATATTTAATTGCAATATCAGAAAAAGATATAAGATTTAAATCTTTTTCTAATTTCGGAAATAAAATATCTCTATTTTCACCAAAAATACAAGATATTAAACATAGCTGACCAGACTCTTCAGCCGTCACAAAATATCTTTTTATATCTTGGGGTGCAACGATAGGTTGTTTTTTTTGAATTCTTTGATTAAAGCTATGCAAAAGAGATCCGTCTGAAAATGCTACATTCGCAAAACGAGCAGTAGAAATATCAATTTCTAAACTTCTTCTCATTAAAAACATTTCCATGATGCGCTTTGATGCTCCCATCATATTGACAGGATTTGCTGCCTTATCAGTTGAAACGCAGAAATATTTTTTAGACTTATTAGCAATTGATTGAAGCAATGTTTTTTCGGTATTTAAAATGTTTACATCTATCATACGCATCAAGGTAAACGCATCTTTTTCACTCCTTACGTGCTTTAAGGCAGAAAGATTTAGAACATAATCGTATTTGCCATCAAAATTTATAAATGCATCATATTCAACAGAACTCACATCTAGAGAAAAAGTTTGAAAGTCTCCGCCAATGTAACCATATGCACTTCTAATATCTCGAACTAATTCTACAATGTTATTTTCACTAATATCAACAAGATGTAATTTAAGAGGTTTTCTCTTAAAAATTTCTTTCGTAACAGCTTGGCCAATAGACCCAGCAGCGCCTATAACCAAGAAGGTTGAATGTGAAACTGTTTCTTGAAGATCTTTTTCTAGACTTACAAAATCTTCAGTAAAAAGATTTTTGTCTCGGCCTATTAAATTTAAAATTGATAAATTACTCATGATTCAGAGTTAACCATTTCTTTATAAGAGCCTATTTTTTTTATAGCTCCATCTCCCAACTGAACAATATAAGAACAATTTTTTAAAGTAGTTAATCTATGGGCAATAATTAAAATAGTTAATTTGTCACTGAGATTTTCAATTGCACTCATTACTTCATTCTCTGTTTCGTTGTCAAGAGCGCTTGTAGCCTCATCAAAAATAATGACATCGGCTTTTTTATATAGGGCTCTAGCTATGCCAATTCGCTGTCTCTGTCCGCCAGATAATCGCACGCCTCGCTCACCCACAAGAGTTTTATATTTTTGAGGTAAACTTTCAATCATATCTTTTATTTGCGCCTGTTCAGCAGATTGCTTTATACGATTAAAATCAATCTTTTCCTTCGGCACTCCAAATGCAATATTTTCTTCAATACTGCTATCAGATAAATATATAGATTGTGGAACATGAGCAATATGCTTTTGCCATAAACGTTGATTCTTAATTGTTATTAACTGGTTATCAATTTTAATAGCGCCATCTGTTGGCTGCAATAACGCCATAACGATATCCAACAAAGTGCTTTTCCCACATCCTGTTGGGCCAACAAAACCAACTCGATCACCTTTTTTTATTGTTAAATCAATTTGATTTAAAACGGTTGGCATTTTAAAGCTATAACGAAAGCTTATCTGATTTAATTTAATAGTGGAATTAAAAGGAAGCATACGAGAAGAGTCTTCATTTGTATCATCTGGAAGCGGTTGCTTTAACAAATCTAGAACATCTTTAAGAGAAATACGATTTGCTTGAATAGTTGACCATGATGAATAGGCTTGCTGCAAAACAGGCAATAATCTTTGAGCGCCAAGTGCTAAAGCTCCCAATATAGGAATAGCCTTAACAATACCGTTTGACTCTCCTTCAAGAGAGTAAGCAATTGAAGCTATCAAAACCATACCCAAAGCTTCCATTGCATATCGCGGACTTTGACTGATAAAAAGATTGTTGCCTTGAGAGCGCCGCATCAAGGAATCAGCATAATGATAAATTTGACAGTGTATTTCTTGGCTTCCGTCTATTAGAACATCACGTATCCCGCCCAATCCTTCCTGCAAAGACTTGATGGCCGACGTTGATTCATCTGCCACATTTCTACTATTAATCGTCAGTTGTTTGCGAGTTAAAGCAATAATCATTAAATAAATAAAACCGAAGCCAATAAATGCAACACATGCAACAAAAGGATTAATAACGAGAAGAAAAGCAAGAATGGCAATTAACATCACGCTAGAGCTAATAAGAGTTAATATTGGTAAAATAACTCCATAAATCACTGTGTTCGATTTACCAGTGATACCACTAATAATTTCACTGCTATTTCGAGAGCAATGTACTGCATAATTTTGATACAGTGTTCGACGATATATATCAATACCAAAATCAGCTCCAGTTGAAAAAGATAATTTAGTACTGCTCCAGAGTAACAATAAACGCATAATTCCAGCCATAATCGCCATTAATCCAAAAAAAATTGTAACAGGCAATAAAAGATCTTCGGGTTTGTTTAAATTCAAAATCTGAATAACTGGGTTCATAATAGTCAAATTGAAAATACGTTCAGGATTGGTTAAGACGCCAAGAAACGGCAAAACTGCACCAATACTTAATATTTCAGAAAACGAAGCCAGTAACATAATCACCAATAAAAACAGAAATTGCCTTCGTCTCTTAGGGCTAATACACACCCACAATTCCTTTAATAAAATTTTTAGGGCTATTTGCATGGTCAGGGGCTTGTTAGAGTTCCATTTTTGACTGAATAGATTCAATTTCACGCTTAAGCGCTCTATACTCTTCTAATTTACGCTTCAAGAATCCTGCCGTAAGTAAGGCTTTTTTCTTTAATCCCTGAGGGGTTAATAGATAAAGATAAATTGATTTGTCAGGATTCTTTTGAAAGTTTTTAACTTTTATATGGCCAATATCAATCAAAGCTTTTAAGCAAAAATTAACGCTCCCAAGGCTAATGCCTAGTTTTTGAGCGAGTTCCCTTTGCGTAATTGATGAATTTTCTTCTAACACATGAAGTACTCGAAAATGAATATCTGGGTCAATTGCTTTGTTTTTTTGCGGCACTTATACTATCCTAACTTTTGTTCAATTTTGAACAATATTAAGCATTCCAGCAAAAACTGTCAATACAATCTTTTTATTTTTTAGTGTTAGGTATAAGAAAATTAAGGATTAAATAGCCAATAACAAAAATTCCAATCGCAATACAAATCGACAAGGATTTGTTATCCAACAAAAAAAAGGCTATTAATGGATAAAGCCAAAATAAAGATAAGGATGGTGTCACTAAAGCATTGGCTATTTTTTTAAATTTGTAAATCGGCTTGAAATAATAAAAAAGTTTAAGGTGTATGTGATCTACATCTGGATGGAAGGCCGAATTGCCCTTTACCACTCGCCTCATAAAACTAAACGCAACCTCAGTAGCAGGATAAATTAAAATAAGAAGTCCGCCCCATGGTGATAGATCGGAGTGTCTTCCAAAAAATATAATAGTGATAAGACTTAAAAAAATACCCAAACTGTATGCGCCTAAGTCACCTAAGAAAATTTTCCCATACGGGTAGTTAAATAATAAAAATGGTATTAAGAGCATGATTAATGCAGACAGTGCGACGACCATAGCTGTATCACCCATTTTATGTGCTAAAAATAACAAGCTAAAAAAACATGACAATGCAACGGATACGCATAGCCCATTAACCCCATCAAGCAAATTCATGCCATTAGCAATAGAGACAATGCCCAAGCTATAAAATAAGGCTATCCCTCCCGGCAAAAGAATCAATTTATTAATAAATGTTATATTTTCTAAGCTTGGCAATGGGCCTGAATAGAATGCTCGAAAAAGCCAAGCAGTTAATAATAAGGCTATTAATCTTATAGTGGGATCGACGTTATGGAAAAAATCTTCTTTTAAAGCAATTACCAAAACCGGTATGGAACAATAAAGGATTTGTCTAAGAAGAAATATTGAGTCAATGCTTGATGAGCTCAATAAATAACCAGATAAAGAGACAACAAAAATGAGCCCGCCTAATCTAGGAACCTCATTCACATGAATACGCTGAATACCTTGATATTTTTTAAGATTTATATGTTTATATAATTTTTTATGCCAAGCAAATACAATTAACCCATTCAAAACTAAAGAAATTAATATCCAGGGAAATATTGCAAAATCCAACCACAAAAAATTATTGGTATTCATACATGGTCCTTCTGAATTTTAATTGATTGCTTTGGTTTTATTTTAAAAAAAGATGGCTTTTTACCACCGTACCCACTTAATAATAAGCCAATAAGAAGACAATAAAACTTACCTTCTGTAGCATCTAACAGAAGAGAATTAAATAACGAGCCTACAAAAATTAAAATAATAAGGCCTTTTGCCAAA
>Ga0114975_10002092_pt1 | contig 13802 bp, 18 predicted proteins | sample S_130626_EF_Meta_FD_87031 | JGI IMG/M metagenome (GOLD analysis project Ga0114975, IMG submission 87031) | Freshwater microbial communities from Lake Simoncouche, Canada to study carbon cycling - S_130626_EF_MetaG | ecosystem: Environmental > Aquatic > Freshwater > Lake | place: Lake...
ATTGTAAGTGTATGATTCTATTACATACGTATTAATACGCTGTTATCAGATATGCCGTAAAACGTCACATAGTGCTGCAATTTGCGGTATAGCTATATGTATGTGAGTACTTACTAACCTAATACGTATTTATCTATGTACTAATATACGTATACAGTATGTGCAAAATACGACAATAAGTAGATAAGTATTGCGCTGATAGTCGCATGGGCTTGTGTGCTATCTACATCACGCTCATGCGCCAATCTATTAAATATACATTGGACAGGGTAGTTCCGCATAAGTTCCCTAGTTCCGTAAATATATTTTGCATGGGCACTGGGCATGGGCATGGGCATGGGCATGGCCTGATTGATACGCTTCCCAATCTCGCTATCGTATGCCTGTGCGCCTGTGCCGGCATGGGCATGGGCAGTATGCCGGCATTGCGCCTAGCCATGCGCCCACCCGATGGACTTGATATCCCTATGTGAGGAGTCACCATTCGCTACCCCCCCCAAAGAAAATACGCCTTTTGTGCGGATATGCTTATAATGGTTGTACTGACATAAGGAGATGATATGAATAACGGGATACAAGTAGAGAAGAACATTGCAATGCCAGCAATGCGGGGTAATGAAGGTAATGCTTATCCGTATGGGGAGATGAAGGTGGGGGATAGTTTCATGGTAACGGGGGGTACGAAGTCATTGATTAATGCGGTATGTGCGAGGAACAAGAAAGCGGGGGTGGAATGGAGCATGACGTTCACGGCGAAGAAGGTGGAAGGTGGCGTGAGGGTATGGCGTGTAGGGTAATCCCAGGCTGTCAGAGTTGCCGTTGGAGTGAGTGGCGGGAGGAGAGGCTATGGTGCAATTACTGGCGCAAGGTGTGTGTAATGCGGTGTGTAAAGTGGACTATGCCGCATGACAGAGATGAGGGATGCCGAGCAGAGGTTGAGTGAATGTAGGCAGATACTCAGGGATGAGATGGGTAGGGCCATCTTCTGCAAGAATGATCAGGATAAGCGCCTTCTGGCGGCGGGGTGGAAGTTGAAGTATTCCGCTACTATGTTTGAGCAGTTAATCCGCGTAGCCAAAGATAAGTCTGCCAGACGTATCATCGCCAATTGGCGCATTGATGCCTTTGATGCGCTCAAAAGAAAGCATAAATGAAGTTCAATCTTAAACAGTTCTATGCGTTCTGCGCCCAGTTAAAGATTGAAACCAAGGAGCAGGGGCTGCGTAAGATGGATACGCTGCTAGGTACGCAGACGTATGTAATGGATGAGATAGCCAAGGGCTTGGATGAGGACATTCATATGTTCATTATCCTCAAAGGTAGGCAGCTAGGTATTACTACCATCTCCCTTGCCTTGGATCTGTACTGGCAGTTCATACACCCAGGCTGGCAGGGTACGCTGGTATCGGATACGGAGGAGAACAGGGATATGTTTCGCTCCACCTTGGCGATGTACATGGACGGACTGCCCAAGGAATACAAGATCCCCCTGATAGCCCATAACCGTAATCAACTGGTACTGAAGAATAGATCCCGTATCTTCTATCAGATTGCCGGTAATAAGAGCAGGTTGGGTCAGGGTAAGGCCATCACCTACCTGCATGGTACGGAAACCGCCTCATGGGGCAATGAGGAAGGACTCGCTTCCCTGATAGCGTCTTTGGCTGAAACTAACCCTAATAGGCTGTACATATTTGAATCTACGGCACAGGGTTTTAATATGTTCCATGAGATGTACACCACAGCCAAACGTGCGCGTACACAACGGGCGATCTTCTGCGGCTGGTGGCGTAACCAGTTCTATTCGGTTGGAGCCGATACAGACATCTACAAGGTGTACTGGGATGGCAAGCTAAACGTAGAGGAGAAGGAATGGACACGCGATATTAAGAAGCTATACGGTGTGGAGATTAACTCCCGTCAAATGGCATGGTGGCGCTGGAAACTCCATGAGGGCATCAAGGATGATTCGCTCATGTATCAGGAGTTCCCCCCTACCGAGGACTACGCCTTTGTAATGACCGGTACGTCCTTCTTCTCTAATTCCCGTTGCACCGATGCAATGAAGATTAGTAAGAAGATTGAATGTGATTACTACCGTTACTCTATGGGGAGCGATTTTAAAGATACGGACTGTATTAAATCTACAGAGCGTATGGCTACCCTCAAGGTGTGGGAAGAACCCGTAGATACCGCCTACTACGTCATTGGCGCAGATCCCGCCTATGGTTCCTCTGACTGGGCTGACAGGTTTTGTATCCAGGTGTTCAGGGCGTATGCAGACGGTCTGGAACAGGTTGCTGAGTTTGCTACCTCTGAATTGAATACCTACCAGTTCGCTTGGGTCATTGCTCACCTTGCAGGGGCGTATAAGAACTCTACCCTGAACCTGGAGGTCAATGGGCCAGGCCAGGCGGTCATCAACGAACTACGCAACTTAAAGCGCCAGGCTTCCATGCTAAAGGGCAACGTAGGTAGGGATCTGATGGATGTGTTATCGCATATGCAGAACTACATCTGGCGGCGTAATGATGCGATGGGAACCCTCTCTGCCAGCATTGGTTGGGTTACCACTACCCAGACTAAAGAACGTATGTTGACATATATGAAGGACTACTTTGAACGCGGGATGATGGCAATCTACTCTGGCGATACGCTGGAGGAAATGAAAACCATGATTCGTGATGGCGGGTCTATTCAGGCATCAGGCCGTAACAAGGATGATAGGGTTGTAGCTGCCGCCCTAGCCTCCGCAGCCTTTGCCGAGCAGGTTCAACCTCGCCTTATCCAGATGGGTCATACCCGTGACCTGTCTAGGAAACTGGAACCGGACAATAGTCCCGAGGGCTTTGCAGTCAACAGAAATGTTGGTGATTACCTCAAGCGAATAGGATTAAATGAAAATCACTAAATTCAAGGCTTATTTGAAGATGGTGCAATCTACGGTCTATTCCGAACCCGATACGCCAAACTTCCATACGCCCGTCATCATTAAAGCCATTAATGACTTCATTCCGCTTATGACGCTAACCAAGGAGGGGTTGATCCTTGACATTGGTTGTGGGCAAGGGGCGTTTATGACCGAGATGACTGCACGTGGTGAATACAACCTGGTTGGCGTTACCCTTAGTCCAGAGGATGCCATAGCTTGCCTAGCCAAAGGATTCCAAGTTCTTAACTGCGATTTCTCTGACATTGCGTACAAAGATAAAACCGCACAAATGATTTGGTGCAGACACGCCCTAGAACATAGCCCCTACCCCCTCTTTACCTTGTTTGAGTTCAACCGCCTCCTGCAAAACGATGGGTGGCTCTACGTTGAAGTACCCGCACCGAACCTTGAACGCTTCCATGAGAACAATCCTAATCACTACTCTGTCCTAGGCGATAGGATGTGGGCAAACCTATTCCGTACAGCAGGGTTTGAGATAGCCTCCTACCAGCAGATTGGTTTTGACATAACGGTAGATGATAAGAAAATGAATGAACTCTTTTATTGCTTCGTTCTCAAAAAGAATAAATCTCTACCATGTATCCAGTAATTCTCAGAAAGCAACTGCAAAAAATAATCCAGCGGTTTTTTGCGGACGAGAACAGAGGGATCTCCGTTGCGCTCTTTGCTGAAGCAGCAGGGTTATCCGAGAAAACCCTTTACAACGTATTCGTTCATAACGAAACAGCCATGACCGAAATGGTGCAGCGCCGCGTAAGCAAAGCCTATAACGCCTGGCTCAATGGCGAACTGCAAATAATGATGAACCGTAACCAGACCCGATTTGTGCAGTATCGCAAAGTCCCACAGCCTAAATTAACCCGCAGCATGGGCTTGGAATTGTGTAACGGTAGTATTAAGATAAAGACGGGTATCCGTAATAAAGCAGATTACTCTGGTAGCGATTTGGACGAACAGTTAAAGGGGATGTAAATGGCTAACATACTTAATGATTATAAGTGTCAGGAACACGGTTACTTTGAAAGCTATACCGCACTTTGCCCCAAGGGATGCACTACGGACGTATTCATCGTCCACTTGCAAGCCCCAGGCATGATGAGCGATAAAACCAAGAAAAACGATAAAACGGTCAAGCAATTGGCTATGGATTTCAAAATGACCAATATCAAGTCCACCCGAGAGGGTGAAGCCCAGACTGGCTACTTAACCCGCAGCAATCAACCTCCCGTAGAAGCGCCACCAGAGCAAAGAGAGGCGCAGCCGCGTGATTCGGCTATCTGGGGTGGTATGGGTAATAAAGGACTTAATATGGGTTCTCTGCTGTCCGGTAAGGCCGTTAAACCAATTTATGATGAGCAAGTTGGCTTTAACCCTAAATCTAATGCAAACTTGACAGGCCCAAGGGCTGCGAGTTATATGGCAGATCAAGACAACCTTTCGATCAGTAAGAAATAATGCGGATTCCAACAAAAAACGACGAACGCGAAGATTTCTACCTCGATCTCATCTTTAAGTGCAACGTATCTAAAGATGAGCGCAAGGGCGATTACACTAGCCTACGGTCATGGTATTTGTTTGGAGCAGGGCCAGAAGAATCACCCGCCCTATTCAATAAGATATTCCCGCACATTGATCAGCTAACGTCTTTCCTCTACTCAGCGGAAACAACGCGCTTCAACATTAATATCGGCGCTTCAGTTCCCCTCGCTGAACACAAAAAGATTCCCGTACTGACGCAAGCCCTCAACGATGAGTGGCTCAACAGTAATGCGGATCAAGTAATGAGTACCGCAATAACATGGGCGCTTACCTATAACTCGACGTTTATCAAACTGATCTACAACAACGGCATACACCCGTATCTTGTAGAACCAGGTGCGTTGGGTGTATTGCGTGAAGATACCCCGTACACAGACCGCCAAGAGGCAATGGTTCAGACGTACTACATCACCCGTTCTGAACTGATGGCAAGGCTGTACTCGCATCCTAAGCGTGAATCAATCCTAAGCCGCGTTACTGCTGGCGTGAACAAGACGCAATCGGATGTACCAGAGGGCGTAGACCGTATCGTCATGTCGCAGGTTAATCCGACAATGTACGGCACAGTCAACTTAGACCTGTACGGGATGAACCGCTACAAGGCCAGGGTGTCTGAAGATACCGTTGAGATGCAGGAGTTGTGGCTCTGGAATGATGAAACATCTGACTATCAAGTCGTGACCATTGCCAGCCCCGATGTAATCATCTACGACAGGCCAGGTGAGTCCGTATTCTTGAAAGGCGAGTTGCCATTCATCCAAGTATGCCCGAACCCGCTATATGACTATTACTGGGGGCAGTCCGAGGTGCAGCGCCTCGTATTCCTCCAGCAAATGCGTAATAAACGCATGACAGAGATACAAGACCTGCTCTCCAAGCAAGTCAACCCGCCAACTGCGCTGACAGGGTTTAGTGGTATTTTGGATGAGAAGAACTTTGCCCTGAACCGCGCTGGTGGCCTTCTCTCCTCTGATATGCCCAATGCGAAGGCAGAACGCCTAGCCCCGCAGATGCCTACAGACCTCTACGAAACTATCCGAGAAATAGATAGGATGTTTGAGGAAGCCTCTGGCATTGGCAACGTATTGCAAGGCAAGGGTGAGGCAGGGGTACGCTCTGCCGGTCACGCCAGCCAGCTTGCCCGTCTGGGTTCTAGCCGCGCTAAGAAACGCGCCCTGATTATAGAAGATAGTCTTGAGAAGGTGGCAACGCTCTATCTCAAGCTAATGCAAGTCTACGATCCTACCCATTTCAAGAGCGAAGAAGGGATACCGTTTGTTGCGGAACAGTTCACCAAAGACTTTGTGGTCAAGGTGGATGCCCACTCTAATAGCCCCATATTTACTGAAGATTTACGCCAACTTGCGTTTAACTTATTCAAGGCGCAAGCTATTGGTAAGGAGTCTTTGCTAGACCTACTTGAACCGCCAATGAAACAGCAGTTGCTGGACAGGTTGAAGAAGATGGAAGCAAAGCAAGCTGAGCAACAGGCCATGCAGCCACCGCCCCAGGCTAAGGGTGGCAAGCCTGATCTTAAATCTGTAGGAGGCGAATAATGCCTATGAATGTAGCGCCAAAGGCTGATCAGCCCCGCGTATCTACGGGTAGCTTGCCCAAGCAGGAACCTAATTTGCAATATCGTGTTCAGGGTTTTAAACCTACAAACACGCGAACACCTAAAAGAACTAATGATCGGGGAAGTCGGGACTAATTTAGGAGAGCAACGTGTACAAAAAAGCTAAACGTAGCCGTAAGACTCGGCGGTAAAGAATCCCCGCAAGGGATAAGGGTGTGGCTTACTTCCCTCTAAAATAGTTCGCCTCCTCTGGTTAGGAGTGAATCATGCGTAAAGCTCGCAAAGGCCGTAAGAAGGCTAAGTAAGGAAATTACCCCGAGGGGCGGGTGATTAAATATAGCCCCTACTTGACTTTATTTTGAAGTGAGTGCCTACTACAAACATTAACTCAGGATTATGTATGAGCGTACCTCCAGATAAGATGATGGAATTGATCAAGAGTCAGCGCGGTGGCGCAGCGGCTCCAGAACCCGCACCCGCTATGGATGCCGGTGTTCCGTCTGATACGGAAACGCCTCCGATGGCAAGCCCTATGTCTACACCGGAACCCAAGATGGGTAACCGTGAAGGGGCAATGATTAATCTCTCAATGGCTATGGATTTGATAGAACAGGCGCTCCCCGTACTGGGTTCTGAGTCACCTGAAGGCCAAAAGGCTTTGTCTGTCCTTCGTCAAATGTCCAGTATTCTTGGTGTAAAAAAAGAACAGACCAAGGAACTGCAAAATGCTGAGATTATGCAAATGCTTCAAAACTTGCCCCAGGCCGGTGGTGCAACACCTGAAGGCAAGGCGATGGCCCAAGCACCCGCTATCCCTGGTATGGCTCCCGAAGGTGGGATGCCGCAAGGCGGTGGCGCACCACAACCCCCAATGTAAGGAGTAATCATGGATCTGTTCAAACCCAGGGGTGCGTCTGCTCCCCGCCGTCCTACCGACAACAATCAACAAAACGGGCAAATTTATAACACGCCGCGTTATGCAGAATTTGGTGGTCTTAGTGGGCCGACCAAGTATTCCAAGAATCAGATGACCTTGGAAAAACAGCCTAGCGCCAAAACAGGCCGTAAAGTCATCTAAGTAAAAAGGGGATAAAGATGAGTTTAGAAGATCTAAGTTTAGAAGCGCGTGATGAGTTGGCTTTGCTTGCCCGTCAACTCTCAGAGAATCCTGCTACGCGGAAACAGTTTCTTAAATTGACGAAACAGGCTAGGCCAGATATGCCTATCCCTGAATTGGAGATTGAGGAATACACCCGCGCCGCAGTAGATCGTTCTGAGGATCGGGTATCGCAACTGGAATCACAACTGCGTGAACGCGATGCAATATCGGAATTGGGTAAGCGGCGCGATAAGCTGATGAAAAAAGGCTTGATTGACCGTGAGGAAGATGTTGAGGAAGTGGAGAAAGTGATGCTTGAGAAAGGTATTACTAACCATGAGTCGGCTGCGGAATACTGGCGCTGGATGAAAGAGTCTGCCGCGCCTACTCCAAGTGGCTACAACCCCAATGTCATCAGCAAATTTGACCTGTCGAAATACTGGAAGAATCCGGTGATGGGTGCGCGTGATGAAGCAGCAAAAGCACTCAATGAGTTGCGTAAAAACCCGCGACCCATTGGTTTGTAGTAATAGGGGATTTTTTAAACTTCGGAGATAAGCTATGCCTATCGGCGGCGGTATTCTTCCGGCTTCAGGTTCTTCGCAATATAATGAACTTACCTATGTAACCCGTAGGGCGTTTATCCCGAAGCTGGTCGTACAACTTTATAACTCGACACCCCTCATGGCTGCGCTGATTGCAAATAGCCAGCAAGCATCAGGTGGTGTTTCCCAAGTAACCGTACCAGTTCAGGGTTCGCAGTTTGTGAACGCTCAATGGTCTGACTACAGCGGCTCTTTCGCGCAACCGTCAGTCCAGCAGGGTGCTTTCAATGCTGAGTTTAACCTGAAGCTGATGATTGCCCCCGTACCGTTCCTCGGTATGGAAGGCGCAGTCCAGCAAGATCACGCGGTTATCCCGCTGATTGAGGCGCGTATGAATGACGCTACAAACGTCATGATGGACGCGATGGCAACGGCGCTCTACAACAACACGACCAATACGCAACAATTTACCGGTCTGCCCCTGGCGGTTTCTTCGTCGGGTACTTACGGTAACATTGACCGCGCAACTTATTCGTGGTGGCAGTCAAAGCAGTACGCTGCTGGTTCGGTTAATCCGACCCGTCAGAACGTACTCCAGTACATCAGCGGTACGGTTAAGAACGGTGCGGAAGTTCCGTCCTTTGGCGTATGCGGCTTTGGTACTTGGACGCTGCTGGCTCAAGACTACGTTGGTCAAGAACAGTACGTTATTACCCCAGGTTCGGGTTTTGATGCAGATGGCAACGGCCCCCAGGCAGCGTTCCGCGCCCTGATGGTTGCTGGCGTTCCAATCTACCCCGATCCGTATTGCCCAGAAGGTACTCTGTATCTGCTGAATACGAACTACCTGTCGCTCTACATTCACGACCAAGGTTCGTTCGTATTTACCGGATTTGAGTCCACCCTCCCGAACTGGCAAATTGGTTATGTTGGCGCGGTTTTGATGATTGCCGAATTGGTAAACACCAAACCCAAAGCCATGACCAAGGTGACGGGCTATAACTCGCTGTCCATCTAAGGAGAAATAGTCATGGCACTCGCACTAAATAAAATTATCATTTCAGGCGCAGGTACTAATACTGCTGGCGCTTACTTTCAAACCACTACGGTTGCTGCCGTTACCACGCCAGGTACGGTTATCCCTGCTGGTGTTTATCTGATGTTCCCTACGGCTAACATAACTGTTACTGCCAATAACGGAACTTCATTTAGCACTCTCATGGCTAACAACACCGGCGGGGTAGTTATTTCGGATGGCGTAAACGTCAACGTGGTTGCCGCTTCTGCAAACGCAAACGTCACCATGATTACCGTCAATGGTGGTGCGTCCGTTTCTGGAACGTATAACTCCTAAGGAAACCGTATGATTGCGAATCGTGTAGGAGCAAATTACACCGATAAGTTTAGTCGGTATGCCATTGGCGAAGCTATTGGCGTATCGGTTACTGCTACGGGTAATGCGGTTGCTACCATTCCGATTTTGGGTGGTACGCAATACATCATTCGCCAGATTACGGTAGCAAACGCAAATGCAACAATAAACACGGCAAATATCACGATTATTACCAGTAGTGATGGTAACGCGACAAATGCCGTGTCTAACAACGTTGTGTTGGCTAATGTTACAAGCACTTCTACCTATCAAGACCTTGGCTTGGTTGCCGGTACTGTTACTGGTACTTATACAGCCGCAGCCTTGTTTGTGAAGGTAAATACTGCCGTAACCAATGGCACTTGCGATATAACCGTATTTGGCGATGTAATAAGTCTATAACTATGACAACCGTATATGTGACAAACAAATCGAAAAACGAACTGATTACGGATTACGCCTGTAAGGAATTGGTGTTTCCGATTAATAAACCAGTTGAGATTTCGGTTGCGATTGCGCGTCACATATTCGGGTATGGTGAGGTTAATAAAGAACCTTACATGGCTAGTCTTGGGTTTATCAAAACAACGAATGACATACCGGAAGGTTTGAAAGTTCTTGAGAGTTTTGAGATTACCCAGGAAGCGCCGCAAAGGAATCACGCGTTATCCCCCGTGGTAGAAAGAGTACCCCTTCCCCATAAAAAGGGTGGGGGAAATTTCTCTGCTATGCCAGCATGATTTGGGATATAAATGTCACAAACTCTTTCTGGATACATCACAGAATGTCGTAGGCTTTTGCACGATGCCAATGCAAATTTCTATTCAAATCCTGAATTAACGGATTACATTAATCAAGCGCGTCAACGACTGGTGCGCGATACCGGCTGTCTGAGAACTTATCAGACCTCTGCTACCGTTACAAATCAAGAAGTCTATACGTTTGCTTCGCTGCCTAATGCGGCGTTCACGATGGACATTCTTAATATCAACATCATTTGGGGTAATTCGCGCATACCTTTGCGCTATATGCCTTGGACGCAGTTCAATGCTGAACTTAGGTTCTGGCAAAATTATTATGGTAGACCCATAGCGTTTTCTATGTATGGGCCGACTAGCTTTTACATTTCTCCCGTACCAGACCAAGTTTATGCAATGGAACTGGATACGGTTATTCTTCCCACTCCTCTTGTTACTGATGCCCAAGTTGATGAGATACCTGACCCCTGGACTTCTCCTGTAGCTTTCTACGCTTGCTACAAAGCCAAGTTTAAAGAGCAATCTTACGGGGAAGCCGAGATATTCAAACAAGAATATACAAGACAGGCTCAATCAGTATTAGCAACAACCTACACAAGAAGGATGCCTTCACCTTATAGTTCTCCGTACTGATATGGCTGCTGCTGAACAAAAGAAGTCTTATCAAGTAATCAAACAGTTCAAGGGTGTTAATACCAAAGCGAACCGTACCGCTATTGGTGAAGATGAATTTGCATGGCTAGAAAATGTACAGCCGGTAGGGTATGCAAACCTTAAAGTAACAAACAGCAGATCCGTTGTTTTAAATTCAAGCAATGCTGCGGTTACTTTTGCGAATACGGTTTCGCATTTAACTTCTGCCAATATCAATAACAAAGACTACATTCTTGCTTTTGAAGCAGATGGTAGGGCTGAGTATTTTGATTTAAACACGCTTACCAAGGGTAACGTAGCAGTTACCAGCACGTTCTCAGCCTCTGGCGTTGAAACTAGCCAATGGAAAGATGAACGCGTATTGATTATTGACCCGTCTAAAGGTTATTTTACTTGGGATGGGAACAATACCGTCTTTGTAGGGGCTGTAGGCCCGATTGCAGCGGTTAATGCCGGTACGGGCTACACCTCTGCGCCTACGGTCACTATTGGCGCTCCTAATGATGCCAATGGCGTACAAGCGCAAGCTGAAGTCACCGTATCGTCTGGTGCAATCAATTCCATCACGATTACTGAAGCTGGAACCGGTTATACCGTTGCGCCAACGGTTACGGTATCTGGTGGCGGTGGCTCTGCTGCCAATCTTGTAGGCGGGTTGATTACATTTGCTACGGGTACGGTTTCTTGCCTAGTAACGAACCCAGGATCAGGCTATACCAATGCGGCAAACACCGTAGTAACCATTTCTGGCGGCGGCGGTGCTAATGCTGCGGCTACGGCAATCATTTCAGGGAATCAGGTCAATACGATTATTATGACTAACCCTGGCTCTGGCTATACCAACAGCGCCAATATCACGGTGACCATTACCGGCGGGGCGGGGGCTAATGCCACGGCAAAAGCAATAATAAATAGCAACGCAAATAACGGTATTTCATCGTTTTCGGGCAGGGTTTGGATTTCTTTTGGACGTAGTGTTGCCTACAGCGCGGCTGCATCCTATAACGATTTCACCAGCGTATCTGCGGGAACCATTAACCTTACAGACTCTACCTTGCATGGAAACATCCAGCAAATATTGTCTGCAAATAACTTCCTGTACATTTTTGGTGATGACAGCATTAACGTCTTTTCGGACGTTCGTGTAACTACGGCTGGATCTACGCTCTTTACCAACACTAACGTCAGCGCATCCGTTGGAAGTAAGCGCCCACTAGCAATATTCCCTTATTTCCGTTCAGTCCTATTTCTCAATGATTATGGCGTTTATGCTCTGGTTGGCTCAACTACTAGCAAACTCTCAGACTCTCTGGATGGGGTATTTCCCTTCATTGATTTCACCTACCCGATTACCGCCGGTCAAGTTCTGCTAAACAATATCCTCTGCGCGGCTTTTAATTTTAAACAAACGTATCGTGGGTCTGCCAGATTTGTTCAGGCCGTTTTCTTTGAGAAAAAGTGGTTCTTTACCAGCCAAGGCGATAACCTAAACTTTGTTACCTCTGTTCCTGTAAGCGGGTTAATTAATCTTTACGGTACAGAATCTAACGCGCTTTATAAGCTGTACGGTAATACAACGGCTAATGTAAGCAGCACGATAGTAACGGCTTTAATGCCTATGACTGATCCTATTCGGGATAAGCAAGCATTGAAGGTTGGGATTGAGGCTACGCTGTCTACGGCGGGAACTTTGTCGGTTACTGTCGATAGTGAAGTGGGCAGCACTCCGGTATATTCTTTAACCAACGTAGTGGGTTGGACGAATTACCTTGGCAATACGATTGGATGGACTAACAGTTCGGTTACGACAATAACGTGGCTTGCGGGTGGATACATCCTTTATAAGACAGATGCAGAGCAATGGGGCAAGTATCTAGGTCAGACGCTTACTGCAACGGTTCCTGGCATTGTCGTACACGGATTTGAATTTGAGCATGAATTGAGAGCGAGGTTCTAACATGGCGGTTCCAAATACATTTGCAACGGCAACTAGCGCCATACCGCTGTCGCAACTAGACGCAAACTTTGCCACGGCGATTACGCTAGGCAATACGGCTGTCTATCTTGGCAATACGACTAGCACCCTTGGTAACCTGACAACGACCAATATAACCGTTACCGATTACGTTGAATCTGTGGTTGCTGTTGGTACGGTAGGCGCATCTAGTACCTTGTCGCTTACCAATGGTACGGTTCAAACGGCTGTGCTTACTGCCAGTACGCCCTGTACCTTTACGATGCCCACGGCTACGTCTGGCAAATCATTTATCTTGCATCTTACTCAAGCCGCTACCGGCATGACTACCGCCACATTTACAGGTGTTAAGTGGCCTGGTGGAACTGTTCCAACCTTTACCGCTACCGCCTCTGCCGTAGACATAATTAGCTTTGTCTGCGTCAATAGCATTTGGTACGGCATTGCATCACAGGCGTTCGCATAATGTTTGCAGCCCCTAATTTCTTCCTTGCTAGAGCCGCTGGTGGTTATACGATCATCCAGCAATTCACCGCATCAGGAACGTGGACAGCCCCTACGGGTGTTACGCAGGTTGACTACCTTGTGGTTGCTGGGGCTGGCGGCGGCGGTAAAGGTAGTTACGGTGGTGGTGGTGGCGGTGCGGGTGGATATAGGACTTCTACAGGTCTATCTGTCTCACCGGGAACTGCGTACACAATCACAGTTGGCGCTGGTGGTGCTGGATCAACATCAACAGGTGCTAAAGGCGTTAATGGTTCTGATTCTGTGTTCTCCTCTATCACATCAGCCGGTGGCGGCGGCGGTGGTTCTGGAAGTTTGACTTTCTCTACTGGTGCAAACGGCGGTTCTGGAGGTGGTGGTAATGGTGGGTTCCCAACTGGCAATGCTGGTGGCTCCGCATCTCCGTCAGGTCAAGGTAATGCTGGCGGCAGCGGTATTGCTTCTGCCATAGGCGAAAATTCTGGTGGTGGTGGTGGCGGTGCAAGTGCTGTGGGACAAAATGCAACGTCTCAAACAATAGCTGGTAACGGTGGCGCTGGTAGTTCTAGCAGCCTCTCTGGTTCCTCTGTAACGTATGGGGGTGGGGGTGGGGGTGGAAATGAGGTGGCTGGAACTCCCGGTTCTGGTGGTTCTGGCGGTGGCGGTGCTGGCGGTGCTGTTGCGGCTGCTGGAACTGCGGGTACAGCAAACTTAGGTGGCGGCGGTGGGGGTGGCGGTGGGAACGGCGCTGCTGGCGGTTCAGGCATAGTAATCATCTCCTACATCGCGCCCAGTAAGATGGCGATATTCAACTCATCGGGTATCTGGACTGCTCCGGCTGGCGTGAC
>Ga0114975_10002093_pt1 | contig 13796 bp, 14 predicted proteins | sample S_130626_EF_Meta_FD_87031 | JGI IMG/M metagenome (GOLD analysis project Ga0114975, IMG submission 87031) | Freshwater microbial communities from Lake Simoncouche, Canada to study carbon cycling - S_130626_EF_MetaG | ecosystem: Environmental > Aquatic > Freshwater > Lake | place: Lake...
AGATGAAAGATGGAAAGCCTACCCGACTTTTACTTTCTCTTAGAGCTTGGGGCGCAACGTCCAAGGAAGACGCTAAAGCTAAGGCTAAAGCGATCTCTAAGAGGAATATGAAGTGAGACCAGTTTCTGTCGGTAAGAATCTAACTGCTAATACGGCTACTACGCTGTATACAGTTCCTACTGGCTATTACGCTAAATGTTCACTCTTGCACGTTTGCAATACTTCTCCTAGCAAGCATATTTCTTTTAATTGGTATGACGCAAGCACTGCTACAACAATTGTAGTTGTGAGTGAGCAAGTTTTATCTGCTAGAACAACACTAACACTTATCTCAAATGGGCAATATTTTGTCATGGAAGAAGGTGATTACATAAGTGCTACTTCTGAAGCGGGAGCAACAATGTCTGTACTTGCAACATTTGAAATTGAAGGGTCACAGAGAACATGACTTACTTAGAACTTGTTAACGATGTGCTAGTTCGCTTGCGTGAAAGCACAGTTTCTACTGTTGGCGAAACAACTTACTCTTCTCTGATTGGCAAGTTTGTCAATGATGCCAAGCGTCAGATTGAAGACTCCTATACATGGAATGTTTTAGCACAAACAGTCACAGTTACTACTACTAGCGGCACAAGTTCTTATGCTCTAACTGGTGTTGGTCAGAAGTTTCGTGTTAACGATGCTATTAACACTACTAGCGTTATTACTTTAGATAACACTACTGTTGCGGACATGAACCGCAAGCTCAATTTTGGTACGCCTTCACAATCTATTCCTAGTGAGTATTGTTTTAATGGTGTAGATGGCAATGGCGACACAAAGATTGATTTGTTTCCTGTTCCTTCTGGTGTTTTTACCTTGTTGTTTGATGTAATCATTCCACAGGCAAATCTGTCTGCTGATGGCACTTCAGTCAAGGTTTTAGATTATTTGGTAACTCAGAGTGCTTATGCTCGTGCTTTGATTGAACGTGGAGAGGATGGCGGTACAGCAAGCTCAGAGGCTTATGCTTTATTCCGTGGAATGTTATCTGATGCGATTGCAATGGAAAGCACTCGTTATCCTGAAGACAACTTTGTGGCGGTCTAATGGCAAAGCAACTCCAAAGTTACAGTCTCTCAGCACCAGGCTTTTATGGCCTGAATACTGAAGACTCGCCTCTTGATTTGGGGGCTGGCTTTGCTTTGGTTGCAACTAACTGCATTTTGGATCAGTATGGTCGAATTGGTGCTAGAAAAGGTTGGACAAGGGTTAACTCTTCTTCTGGCAATCTAGGTGCTAATGACGTTGGTGTTATCCATGAATTAGTTCAAAACGATGGAACTTTGACAGTTCTGTTTGCGGGTAACAACAAGATATTTAAACTTGGTACATCTAACGCTGTAACTGAGTTGACCTATGGCGGTGGAGGTTCTGCTCCCACTATTACGGCAAGTAATTGGCAATGTGCATCTTTGAATGGCATTGCATACTTCTTCCAAACAGGTCACGATCCACTCATCTATGATCCCGCTGTAAGTACTACTACTTATCGTAGAGTATCGGAGAAATCAGGTTATGTAGCTACAGTTCCGCAAGCAAACATTGCTATTTCAGCATTTGGTCGTTTGTGGGTGGCTAATACTTCTACAGACAAAGTAACTGTTACCTTCTCTGATCTGATTGCAGGTCATGTATGGGGAGGTGGTACTTCAGGCTCATTAGATGTATCCCGTGTATGGCCTAATGGTGCTGATGAAGTGATGGGGTTAGCGGCACACAATGATTTCTTGTTTATCTTTGGTAAACGACAGATTCTTGTTTACGCCAGTGCTTCTACCCCCGCATCTCTTGTTCTAAGCGACACAGTAGGTTCTATTGGTTGTATCGCTAGGGATACGATTCAAAGCATTGGCTCAGACGTTGTTTTCTTGTCAGACTCAGGTGTTCGTTCATTGATGAGGACTATCCAAGAGAAGTCTGCTCCATTAAGAGACTTGTCTAAGAATGTTCGTTTTGATCTAAATTCATCTTTGGCAAGCGAAACATTGGCTAATTTAAAGTCTGTTTACTCAGAAAAAGAAGCCTTTTACTTGCTTGTTCTTCCCGCAACATTCCAAGTCTATTGTTTTGATACTAAACAAAGTTTGCAAGATGGTGCATCTAGGGTTACTAAATGGGACTCAATTGCTCCAACTGCATTACGTTCTTTGCGTAATGGCGACTTATACATTGGCAAGAATGGCTATATTGGAAAATATGGTAGTTACTTAGATGATACCTCGACATACCGATTTGCTTACTACACCAACAATGCAGACCTTGGTAATGCAAATCAGATTTCTGTTTTAAAGACTATTTCAGCTATTGTGATTGGTGGGTCAAATCAGTTTCTTACGATCAATTGGGGCTTTGATTATTCTGGCGCTTACCAAGCTCAGAATGTTTATATTCCTACGCAAGTAAGTTATGAATATGGAACTGCTGAGTACAACATTGCTGAGTACACAAGTGGCATCCCAATTAAAACATTGAGAGCAAACGCATCTGGTGCGGGGAAAATTGTCCAAACTGGTTATGAGACAACGATTAACGGCACACAATTATCATTGCAAAAGATTGAAATTCAAGCCAAAGATGGCAAAACGGCATAAGAGGTAAACCATGAGCAACTATACAAAGACCACAAACTTTGCGACTAAAGACAACTTATCTCCTGGCAATCCTCTAAAGATTGTTAAAGGTACTGAGATTGATACTGAGTACAACAATATTGCTACTGCTGTTGCGACTAAGACAGACAACTCTGCTGCCGCAATTACTGGCGGTGCGATTGATGGTGCAACTGTTGGCGCAACCACTCCCGCAACAGGTGCGTTCACAACCCTAGCGGCATCTGGAACAACAACTCTAGCGGGTGCGTTGGTTGGTGCGGCTACACAATCTGCATTTAATACTGTCTCAACCACTTTGAATCTTGGCGGTGCGGCTACTGCTGTGAACCTTGGTGCGGCTACAGGAACAGCCACAGTTAATAACACAACCTTGGCGGCAAAAGCAATCACGGCAAGCACCACTTTGGCGGTGACAGGAACATCTACTTTGACAGGTGCTGTAACAGCTACTGCGGGTGTATCTGGCCCGATCACATCTTCTAGCGTGTCCATCACGGGTGGTTCAATCACAGGCATCACAGACTTAGCAGTTGCTGATGGCGGTACAGGTGCTTCTACTGCGGCTGGTGGTCTAAACAACCTCTTACCTACTCAAACAGGTAACGCAAACAAGTATCTTCAGACTGATGGCACAAATGCCACATGGGATGCTGTAACTCTTTCTACTGCCGACATTACAGGAACTCTTCCTGTTGCTAATGGTGGTACAGGTGTAACTACTTCTACTGGTACAGGCAATGTAGTTTTATCTACTAGCCCTACTTTAGTGACTCCTGCACTAGGCACTCCATCTGCACTTGTCGGAACAAACATCACAGGTACTGCCTCTGGTCTGACTGCGGGTAACGTTACCACTAATGCAAACTTAACAGGTGCAGTCACTTCTGTTGGTAATGCAACCTCATTGGGTTCATTCACTTCTGCTGAATTGGCTACGGCTTTGACAGATGAAACTGGTAGCGGTGCTAATGTCTTTGCTACCTCTCCTACCCTAGTAACTCCTATCCTTGGAACACCCACTAGCGCAACCTTAACAAACGCTACAGGTCTTCCTATCTCTACAGGTGTATCAGGTCTAGGAACTGGTGTAGCAACGTTCTTAGCGACTCCATCAAGTGCAAACCTAGCGGCTGCTTTAACAGATGAAACTGGTAGTGGTGCTAATGTATTTGCGACTTCTCCAACTTTGGTGACACCAATATTAGGAACACCTACAAGTGCAACCCTGACCAATGCGACAGGTCTTCCTTTAACAACTGGTGTGACAGGAACTTTACCTACTGCCAATGGTGGTACAAACCTAACATCATTCACAGCTAATGGTGTGGTTTACGCATCTAGTGCTAGTGTGTTGGCTACTGGTAGTACCCTAGCCTTTGATGGGACTAACTTATTATTAGGCACAGCCACTTCAGATGCAAAATTACGTGTTGTTTCTACTGGAACAGCCGTAGCCAAGTTTACTGGCCCTGCTAACGCGTCTATTCAATTACTCAGCGATACTGTAACGCTCAAACTTCAATGTGGCGGTGAGGCAGTTTTTGGTAGCCTTACTAATAGCCCCGTAGCCTTTGTTACCAACAATACGGAGAGAGTTCGTATTGATACATCTGGAAATTTGGGTATAGGCACTTCGTCACCAGTGGCTAAATTAGAGATAAACGGCAATGTTCGTCAACTCAGTAGTAGCGCAACTATTTACCAAGCATTTTTGCTAAACAATGGTGATGCTAGTGGTGCGGGTAGTCGAATAGATTTTAGCCAAGGTTTTACTAATGTAATTGGTTCTATAAAAAGTTACTACAGCGGAGGCGGATGGAAACTTTCATTAGGGGCAACTAGCGTTGGTGAATCTGCTATTTTTGATGCCGCAGGCAATCTAGGGCTTGGTGTTACACCGAGTTCTGGTGGTGGTGTTCTTCAACTTAAATCAGGCATCACATTCCCCGCAACTCAATCAGCATCTACAGACGCTAATACGTTGGATGACTATGAGGAGGGGACTTGGACACCTAGTGTTGGTGGTACTGCTACTTATAGTGTTCAAGAAGGAAGATATGTAAAAGTTGGTCAGTTGGTTTATTTACAATGCAAAATTGAAATTCTTCTTTTAGGAACTGGAAGCACAACAACTATTAGTGGTCTTCCATTTACAACTTTAACAACTACATATAATTCAGTAGGAACTGGTGCTGTAAATTATTTTGGCTCTTTAGCCACTTCAGTTACTACTTTGGTTTCTGGAGTACAGGCGGGTGCAACAACTATTAATTTTGGAGGATTAACTGCGGCAGGAACTTCCATGACAGGGGGAATTACTGTTTTTGGAAACAGCACTCGAATTGACTTTTCAATAGTTTACCGAGCCGCCAGTTAATTAACTTTTCAACATAGGAAACAATCATGTCCACATTCACAGAAGTCGTCTACATCTCTCAGTTTGACATTCAACCTAATGGTTGCATTGGTGTTCGCAAAAGCACTGATGTTTTAAAAGACGGAGTTGTTATTTCAACAACTTACTGGCGCACAACCCTAGTGCCTAATGACCCACAAGCATCAACAGTATTGGATGAGGCTTATTACCTCAACATTGCTACGTATGCTTGGACTCAGACATCTCCACAACCTTACAACCCTCCTGAGGCTTGAACATGACTACATGGACAATCACAACCCTAGACCGAGAAGTCTCTAATGGCTTTGTTCTTACTGCACATTGGACTGCAACACAAGTTGATGGCGACTACACAGCATCCATCTATTCCACTTGCTCATGGGCAGAAGGAACACCTACGATTCCTTATGACCAACTGACACAAGAAACTGTCCTTGGTTGGGTATGGGCTAATGGTGTTGACAAGCAAGCTACTGAAGATGCTCTGGCGGCTAATATTGCTTTGCAAAAGAATCCTGTTATTGCTACTGGTACACCTTGGAGTGCATGATGAATTTAGAGTTAGACGTTAACGAAATCAATTTTGTTTTACAGACTTTGGGAAACCTTCCATCGTCTAGTGGCGTGTGGCCTTTAATTGTGAAGATTAAAGAACAGGCTGAAGCGCAAGTGCCTAAAGAAGCGGAGTAAAAATCATGGCTACATCTTATGAAGATATTGTTCAAGGTGCTTATAGTTCTATCGGGCGAACAGGCCTTGGCAATGCTGTAGGTCAGATTGATAAAGAGGGATATGACTTTTGGCTTAATGCTCTCAAAGCGGGCGCTGTATCTCCAGATCAGTTATATGCTAACTTCAATCAAGCTGTAGCCACAACATTACAACAGAAACCTGAAGTTGCTAATTCTCAAGCTGTTGCTGCTTACATTGCAGATAAACCTTTAGCATCAAAAATTGATCCAAATAAGGTATTAGCTATTGGAGACTCTACAACTTATGGAGAGCTTTCTGGCAATCAAGTAAAAAACAACATGGTTACTACTGCTCAGAAAGAGCTTGGTAGTGGTTACACAGTATCGAATTTAGGTATTAATTCAACAACTGCGGGTGATTTTTTAAACAGCACCGCTTTTGATAAAGCACTATCTAGTAGTGCGGGTACTGTAGTTTTGAACTATGGTATGAATGAAGCGTTTCGCAATGAAGACACCGCTACATTTGCTAATAATCTAGCGACAGCAGTACAAACATTGCAAGCTGTTGGCAAAACTGTCATTCTTCAAACACCAAACAAAACAGGTGTTTCTACAAAGATTGAAGATGCTTGGATGGATAATGTTGGCGCTTATGCTGATGTTGTTAGAGATGTTGCCAAACAAACAGGAACAACATTAGATGATAAATTCACTTATACAAGTGGTTTAAAGAATGCAACTTCTGCAACAGACCTGATACACCCAACAGAAGCAACTTATGCAAAACTAGGAACTAACTTAGCTGATGCTATTAAAACAGCAACTACTGGAGTAGCTCCTAAAACTATTGCAGTTACTGCTCCTGCGGCTCAAGCAGCTTCTTCTGCTGTACAACAAGGCTCATCAGTAAGCACAGGCACAGCCCCTACAGCCAACTTAAAAGACCAACTTTTAAGCCAATGGTCGCAATTAGGAGTTAAAGAACTTCCTGGTGGGATTTCACTTGCTGATCGTGCTTCTGCTTTGGCAGATACGATGAAACAAAACGGCATCACAAATCTTGCTGATTTAAAACTTGGTTCAAAAACAGTATCAGTAGATGATGAGGGTGGAACAGCCCCTGTAAGTTATTTAACCAACAATGGACAGCAGTTAGGTTTCTTAGGTAATGTTAATGAAAACCTGAAAAATAAAGCCGATTACTTACAACCAAATAACTTAGTTTCTTGGACTTCCGCAGGTGGAGGTAATGTTGCATATAAAGCTGTTCAAACTGCTGATGGCAAAGTAGCAATTGTTCCGCAATGGAATAGCTCTAGCGACATGCAGTTTGTTCGTGATGCGGCTAAAGCAGTTGCATTGGTCTATGGTGCGGGTGCTTTGGCAAGTGGCGGTTTGTTTGCGGGTACTGCTGCGGGTTCAGGTTTATCTGCCGCAGAACTGGCTACATTGACTGCTAACGAAGGTGCTATGTTGGGTGGCGGTGGTCTATTAGGAGGCGCTGCCGCAGGTGGTTTAACAGCCAATCAATTGGCTACGTTAACTGCTAACGAAGCTGCTGGATTTGGCAGTGGTTTAACATCTTCACAATTAGCATCTATTTATGGCGCTGGTGGGTTAAGTGCCGCTGATCTGGCTACCCTTACCGCTAACGAAGGCGCTCTAATGGGTTCTGGGCTAACAGCGGCTGAACTAGCAAGCATTGGTTTAGGAACTGGTGCTATTAGTGCCGCTGATTTGGCAACTCTTACAGCCAATGAAGGTGCTTTGATGGGTTCAGGCTTAACTGCTGCTCAATTGGCAACTCTTGGTTTGGGTGGTTCTGCATTATTAACTGGTGGTGGCGTTGCAGCGGGTGGTGGTGCAACTACTTTAGCTGATACTCTTACAAAAGCCGCTGTTACTGGTGGTGCTACATCTTTAGTCAATAATGTCCTTGGCGGTGGAACATCAAACTTAGGAAGTCTGTTTAATACAGGACTAACTACTGCGGGTGGACTTTTACAGCAACAGACATCTAAAGAAGCGGCTCAAAAAGCACAAGCAATGATTGATGCTGAGACTGCTGCCGCTAAAGCATCCGCACAGTTCCGTCCAGTTGGCATGACTACTCGATTTGGTACTTCACAGTTTGGTTATGATCCTAAAACTGGTCAGATGACAAGTGCGGGATACACATTAAGCCCAGAAGCCAAAGCACAGCAAGATCGATTTGTTGCTTTGTCTAATGCGGGATTAACACAAGCAGAAGGCGCACAAGCTCAATTTGCTCCTTTACAAACAGGCGCACAGAGTTTGTTTAGCCTTGGTAATCAGTACTTGGCTCAATCTCCTCAAGCTGTTGCACAAAACTATCTCAATCAGCAGATGGCTTTGTTACAACCAGGCAGAGAGCAAGAGTTGGCTACTTTGCAAAACAGATTACAACAACAAGGTCGTGGCGGTCTGTCTGTAGCTCAAGGTGGAACAATGGGTGCTACAACTCCTGAATTACAGGCTTTGTACAACGCTAGAGCGCAACAAGAAGCTCAATTGGCGGCTAATGCTCAACAAGCGGGTCAACAACAAGTTCTTTATGGTGCAGGATTGTTGGGTCAAGGCACTACTGCTATGGGCAACTACTATGCGGGTCAACAAGCCGCTTATGCGCCTTATACAACTGCACAAGGACAGGTTCAGAACTTGGAGACACTTGGTCAACAACCATTCAATATGAGTACAGCCCTTGCCGGACAAACATCTACAGCGGGTGCAAGAGCGGGTCAATTAGGTTTAGAGGGCGCAAAGTTAAGTACAGCCTTGGCAACAGGTCAAGCCGCTACTACTAATCCTTATGCAACCTTATTGGGTGGACTAGGTGGTTCAAATCCATTTGGTCAAGTATTAGGTAATGCGGCTAATAGCTTGTTTGCGGGTGGCGGTTTAATTGACAGAACCTTATATCCATCTGGCAATCCGCTACAAACTGGCATTTATGCTGACCCTTCACTTTGGACATAAGGATTCATCATGGCTGAAAATATTGTAGCGGGTTTGTTTGGAATGAACCCTGATATGTATGGTGAACAACAACGTAGAAGTGCTTTAAATGAAGGTATTGCTCTTGCCCAACTAGACCCCTCGGCCCGTGGTGCGGCAATGACCTATGCGGGTGCTAGAGGTCTAGGTAATGCTATTGGCGGTGCTATGGGTGTTCAAGATCCTCAATTGCAGATGATTGCACAGCGTCAACAGATATTAAAGCAACTTGACTTAACAGATGCAAAATCTTTAATTGAAGGTGCAAAATTAGCTACTTCAATTGGTGATGGTCAACTTGCTGCTGGTTTGGTTGATAGAGCAAGGTCATTACAAGAATCATCGTCAAAAATTGCTTTGCAACAAGCACAAGCACTTAAAGCATTACAACCCGCTAAACTTACTGGCGATGAGCGTTATATCAGTATCTTACAAACTGTTGAGAATAAGTATTTGAGTGGTCAACAGCCTACTCCTACTGAATTATCTACTGCTAATATGGCAGGACAGATGTTATCAAAACCACGCAGCTATCTTGACCAAGCAAGCGGTCAAATGATTACGCAACCCGCTACTGATCCATCAAAAGCATTTCCATTGACCTATAAAGCAATGACCCCTCCTGGCGAAGAAACAACTAGCCCAGTACCAAAGCCAACTGTTCAAAAAGCAACTGCTGGTAATCTTCCCGCTGGATCACAACAAGACATTGCTGAAATTGATGCTAATCTTGAAAAAATTTCTGGTTCAACACAATTAAAATCTTTGTCAAATTCACTTAAATCCGGTGATGTAAAGTTTAATGCCGCTGCAAATGCGTTTGATTTCCTTGGTGCTGTTATTCCTCCTGTTTTTGGTGGTGGAGAAGTTGGAAATCAAGTAAAGAAAGATGAATTTACAAGGGCAATTACTGAGCGAGTAAATTTTGTTTTAAATACTGCTAAAGGTGTTCAAGCTAAGGATGATGCTAAACGAGCAGAAAATCAAATTGCTACTCCATCAACTTATCTAAGTTCTGCAAGAATGCAAGGTGCTATTGACAGCCTTATAAAAGCAGAAGAAAGTTTAAAACAAGAATTGCTTGCTAAGAAAACTGCTTTGCAATCTCAAGGTAGAACAGAAGCACCAGGTGTTCCATCTGCAAAACCAACAGAAGAAAAATCTACTCCTAAACCAACTTTAAAACCTGTTGGAGAAACTAGAGATCAACTAATTGAAAGAATAATTAAATTAAATTCTGATAAAGGTAATCGTGTTACTAAAGAACAGGTTGAGAAAAAACTTCGTGACTCTGGTTTTTGAGGAAATATCATGGCAGACAATCGTCCCAATACACGGCAAGAAGCATACGATGCTCTTGTTAAACAACTAAATTTTGCTAAAGATCGTTTGAATGCTGCCATAAAAAGTGGTGAAGTACCAAATGAATCTCGTGCAATTCTCAATAGTAAGTATGCCAAAGAAGTTGATCGCATACAAAGTCAAATTCGTTCTACTGGTGCTATTGGTGAACTAGGCTCTGGCGTTGTTTCTGCCGCTACAGGGCTTTTAACAGGCATTCCTGACCTTGCAATTGGTGGATATAATCTTTATCAAGAAAAGCGTTCTCCAACATTGTCAGAGTTGATTGCGGGAAAGAAAGGTTTGTTTGGTGAAGAGGCCGGTAAATTGCCTTCATTGCGTGAACGAACATTAGAGTTTGCGGGGATGACTCCTGAAGCAACTTCTAAAGAAGGTGCTCTTCTACAATCATCGCCAGATATTGCCGTTGGTTTAGTTGGTTTGACGCAATTAGCTCAGTTTGGATGGAAAGCCTTTAAAGACAGAAAGTTAATGTCAAAGGCTGATGAACTTTTGGGGGAGTTGAATCCTTCAGAACGTAATATGTTCCAGAACTATATGGTTCGTGGGCAAGGCTCATCTTCACCTGAAGTTGCCGCCATGATTGAAAAGGTTCGTAAGAATCCAAAGTATTCTGAACTATTTACAGCAATGGAAAATGAAGCGGCTAAAGAGGCTTTAAAAGGAATTAGACCAAGACCATCTGTTCAAACGCCAGAAGAGGCCGCTACAGGTATTGCAAAAACAATACAGGATAAACTTGCAGCAGTAAAAGATGCAAGAAATACTGCTGGAAATGAAGCATTTAACAAGGCATTTAAACAAGCTGGAGACGTTCCATTTGTTGAAACAACAGCAACAAGAGCGACAATTGAAAAATTAAGAGGGCAGTATCCAGACAATGATTCTGTATTGTCTTATTTAAACAAGTTAGAAAACAAACTTCTTGTTGACACGCCAACTGGAACTATTCCAGACAAACTTACTGTCCAAAGACTTCAGGGTTTCTTGCATGAGTTTGGCAAAAAAGCAGAAGGTGGTGATTCTGTTGTCACAGGATTAGCTTTGGATGACATGAAAAGGGTTAACAATGCTTTATTTGGTGGTTTAGCTAATGATTTATCAAATACTACAAAAGTAGCAAGTGATGTATCACAGAAAAAAGCGGCTGGTTATCTTATCCAAGCAAGAAATCAATATAAAACTGCATCTGAAGAATATGATGCTTTGATTTCTCAAGGTGTTCCTAAATTCTTGCAAAATAAATCTTTTAATGAGATTACGATTGAAGATTTAACGAAAGCATACCAAAAAACTAACCCTGCTCAAAGACAGCAGTTTAGAGAGTGGGTTGGAGGAAATCGTGCTGAATCCTTAAAGGCAATTGATAAGCGAGTCTTTGATGATTTCTTGAAGGATTCTTATAAAAAACAACCAGATGGAACATTTACTTATGATCTTGGTGCTATTTCAGATAAATGGAATACTGTAAAAGCAACTGATCCTAACTTAGCGGGCCAAGTTGCTGATGCACTAGGAACAAATGCTTCTGAGTTTTCTAAGAGAATGAAAGATGCCGCTGTATTTACAAGAAAAATACAGATAGGAACTGCGCCAGTAGATGAGGCTGTTGTTGGCGGTGGACTTGCAAGGGATATAGAGGCTCTTGCGGGTACTGTCGGAGGTTATCAAATTGGAAAAGCAACTCGTTTAACCACAGATGCAGTTAATGCTATTTTCAAAGACAAAGGTTTGACAGAACAACAACTGATGTCAGTATTACTTTCTAGTGAAGGTAAGAAGTTTTTACAAAATGCGGCTATTTCACCCCAAAGCAAGAATACTTTGCAATCTTTAGCTGATTTGGACAAAGCAAGCCCAATATTGCCATTTGCGGCTGCTACTACTGCTTTACCCACAACTCAAACTCAAGCACCAACTCAACAGCCTACTATTGAGATGCCTATTGATGTTGAATTACCACCAGATTTAATGGGCGGTGCATCAAAAATGGATATTGAGTTGCCATCAGATTTAACAAAACCTCCGTTAATTTCTATGCCGACTACTGAAGTAGAGCGTCAGAAATATCGTCAAAATACTTTTAATCAAGAGTTGCAAAATTTAACAGCATTACAAATGAAGCAACAATCGGCTAATGATATAGATGGTGTTAATCGTACAACTAGAGACATCGATGCTTTGATGCGGGAAGCGCAAAGGTCTAATGTGTCTTTGTCGCAATGAAAGACTGGGCTGTAGCATTCATTGCCGCAGCCTGTTTTTCTGCTTTTATTATCTTTTGTAGTTACATCATAATTTGGGCGATGCCGTGAAATGGTTATGGATATTGCTCATTCCGTTTTTTTTGTATGCAAGTGCTAGGTCACCATGCTTAGTAACTGACTTTTACGGAATTAGTTGGATCAGCGAACCCACTTTGCGCCACATGGAGTTATCTAGGTGGTTGACAACAAATGGGGATAATTGCTCATCTGAACAACTGGTTGTAATTTGGAATAGATTATCTGAGTGGGCGGGAGTTGCTGATAGTGCTGAATTAAGGGGGAAAGTTCTTTATTTCTACGCTAGAGCAATGGAGAGGGAAAAGAAATGATTGATAAAATCCGTATGTTTCCCTTGGTTGATGCTACTGGCTACCCGCAAAAGATGGATGCCAATGAACGCAGAATTGAAAAGCACCATGAAGAATATCGTGCAGTAATTAAAGCAACGAAAATAGAACGTAAGTTAGATGAATTGCTAATGGATTTGTATAACAAGAAAGCTGAACAACAAAGAATAAGCCTTGAGATATTCAAGAACCGCAGATTAGACCTCTATGTATAGGAGTTTGAAATGGAAGATGTGAAATCAAAACTAACCTTTTATGTGACCTTCATGGTTAGCTTTACTTTGTGTGTATCTGTACTTTCAATGGTTGCGGCTTTTGTTCTTGGTTTGTGGGCAAAAGAAGTGGATAACGCTGAAATCTTTAAGCTAATCAGCCCCGCATTTCAGACCATTATTGGTGGATTTATTGGCTTGTTGGCGGGTGTAAAACTGTCGCATGATGAAGAAAAACATTGTAAAAGGGACTAAAAATGCTTGATATTCTTTCTGGTGGAATACTTGGTTCAATCTTTGGTGGGGTGTTTCGCCTTGCTCCAGAGGTCTTAAAGTGGCTTGACAAGAAGAATGAGCGTGAGCATGAACTTAATATGTTCAAGAACCAATGCGAATTAGAAGCTCAACGTGGTCAACAGAAACTGTCTGAGATTGGCGCACAGCGTGAAGCTGCGGTGGACGTAGGTGTCATGGATGCCTTCAATAGCGCCATTACACAGCAAGCAGAGATGGTTAAAGCGGCAGGTGGATGGGTAGCTAGTCTATCGGCCTCTGTACGCCCTGTAGTGACCTATTGGGTACTATTCGTTTGGTCATTCATCCATGTTTGGTTTGCTTGGAACGCATGGTTAGGTGGCGCGCCCGCTACTGAAGTGTTTAAAACAATGATGACACCAGACTTTGCCGCCCTTCTTTCAGGGACAATTAACTACTGGTTTCTTGACCGTACTCTAGCCAAGCGTGGGATATGAACTTAGAACTGGCAGCAGAACTATGTAAAAGGTTTGAGGGCTTTCGTTCTAAGCCCTACCTTTGCCCCGCTAACGTGGCTACGATTGGCTA
>Ga0114975_10002094_pt1 | contig 13796 bp, 11 predicted proteins | sample S_130626_EF_Meta_FD_87031 | JGI IMG/M metagenome (GOLD analysis project Ga0114975, IMG submission 87031) | Freshwater microbial communities from Lake Simoncouche, Canada to study carbon cycling - S_130626_EF_MetaG | ecosystem: Environmental > Aquatic > Freshwater > Lake | place: Lake...
AATAAAAAATCAGATATTTTATTTCAATATGGAAAAGAAAACAATTTTCAAGGACATAGTTTCTTTTTAGTAAGAGAAAATAATGTTATTGTAAATGTTGGACTAGATCGATTTAAGGTTATCAGAACCCCTATGTTAATGGTACTTGACAACTTATCTTCTTCTTTGAAATTGGCAAGTACCGCAAAACAAAGTGAGGTATTGTCAATGGAATTAACTGGGGAAAATAAAGACAAATCGGAAGCAATTATTAATGAAATTATCGATAAATTCAATCAAGATGGGCTTAATGATAGGCAGTTGGTTTCACAAAGAACTATCGATTTTGTAAATGAAAGATTTGTTAATTTAAGTGGAGAATTAGACAACATTGAAAATCAGAAAAAAACATTTAAAACAAATAATAATCTTAGCTTTTTGCAAGAAGACGCTAAAGTTACAGTATCAAAAAAATCAAGTACGGAGGGAAATTATTCTGCGATTGAGACACAAATTGCATTAGCTAAATTACTTGAAGATACTCTAAAAAAAGAGGGCCCTTTTGAATTATTACCATCAAATATTGGAATTGAAAATGAAAATATCAATTCTTTAATTTCTGACTATAATAAAATTAAATTAGAAGGAGATAAATTTTTAGTCAGTGCCGGAGTTAAAAACCCTATTGTTGTTGAATATTCCGATAAATTAAAAGAACTAAAACAGAATGTTTTATCTTCAATTCAAGTGCTTCAAAAACAATTAACAGTATCTTTAAAAAATATAAAATCAGTAAAACAAGATAATTTAACTACTTTCAGCAGCATTCCTGCCAAAGAAAAAATATTACGTTCCATTGAGCGCCAGCAAACCATTAAAGAGACCCTCTACTTATTTTTATTGCAAAAACGAGAAGAAGCTTCTGTAGCAAAAGCAATTACAACTCCTTCTATAAAAGTGGTAGATTATGCCGTTACAAATTATATTCCTATAGCACCTAAAAGAAGTTTTGTTTACTCAGCGGCATTAATATTAGGTTTGTTAATCCCTTTTGGAACCGTCTATACTTTATTCTTATTGGACACTAAAATTCACAGCAAACTTGATTTTGATCTTTTGTCACCAAATATTCCCATTCTAGCTGAAATTCCATTCATTAATAATGACCAACTTATTATAGCTAAAAATGACCGTTCGGTTTTGGCAGAATCGTTTAGAATTTTAAGAACAAATATTAATTATTTAATTCCACCTAAAAATAATGTTGAATGTCCTGTAATATATTGCTGTTCTTCAATTAAAGGAGAAGGCAAAACTTTTGTTTCGTTGAATTTAGCTTTGACCTTGGCTTCATTGGATAAAAGAGTTTTATTATTAGGTGCCGACTTAAGAAATCCTCAATTACACAAATACCTTAAAATAGATAAGAATAGAATTGGGTTATCAAACTATTTGTACGATTCTACTTCCGATTGGAAGAATTTACTTAATGAAAAAGTACTTAATAATGAGTTTTTAAGTATTGTTTTTGCTGGTTCAGTACCACCAAATCCAGCGGAATTATTATCAAATGGTAGATTTGAAGAATTATTAAATATTTTAAAAAAAGAATACGATTATATTGTTGTAGATACAGCCCCAACAATATTGGTTACTGATACCTTATTAATATCTCATTTAGCAGACATTACCGTATATATTACTAGGGCTGATCATACCGACAAAAAATTAATAACTTACTCAAAAGAACTTAATGAGCAAAGAAAATTGTTAAATTTAGCCTATGTTATTAATAATGTTGGGGGCAAAAATAGATACGGATACAAATACAACTATGGTTATAATTATGGCTACAAGTATGGTTATAAAGAAGAAAAAGGTGATCAAAAAAAAGCTCCTAAAAAGAATTTCTTTTTTTAATGTTTAAAATATGAATTTCTTTCTATTGCTGAACAAAGTTGCGCTTCCGACTTGATTATTATCTTATTTTCAAAAGAAACTACATGTTTCATATGATGAACATCGGAACCCACAAAATCAATATAATTTTCTTTCAATAAAAAGTCTGCTGCAGCTGCAACAGATGGGCCATAGTAACCAACACTCGATAATAGATTGAGCTGAAATTTAACCTCTAGATCTTTTAAAGTACTGAACATTTTCTTATTGTTATGATAAAAATGGTACCGCTCTGGATGGGCTAATAAAGGTTGATATCCTTTAAGTTTTATCTCAAAAATAATATCTTTTAAAGCCAAAGGCGGATTCAAATAGGACATTTCAATTAATACAATATTATCCTTTAAAGTTAATAAGGGCTCTGTTTTCCATCGTTCAAGAAAGGCCTCATTAATCATGTATTCTGAGGCACATCCATCAAGTAAAGATCGAATTGGTTCGTCTAAAAGTTGTTTTGTAGAATGAAAAGTTTCGTTAATTCCAATTGAAGTGTTTTCCCATATTTCTGGAAGTGTATGTGGAGTCGCAATACATTTTGAAAAACCAATTTTTTGCAAACCTTCCAACAATCTTGTTGTTTGAGATATATTTTCTGCGCCATCATCAATACCAGGTAAAATATGGGAATGAATGTCTATATATCCTTCTGGGATTAAATCGGTAAGCTTCGGTTTCGATTTAAATAGTGAAAACACGTTGTTTTATTTTTTTACAAATATACGGATATACAATCAATATGAATTGTTATTATCATATTTGAATTCACTAAAACATTCAAAATTCCGCACTTAAATAAACAATTTTACTACATTTGCAAAATGGAATTTTCATCAAAACTATTAGAAGCAGCAGTAAATGAAATGGCTCAATTGCCAGGAATTGGCAAAAGAACGGCTTTGAGATTAGTTTTGCATATGTTAAAACAGCCTAAAGAGCAAACCCTCTTTTTGACGTCTGCTTTGACCGCTTTTAGAGAAGAAATAAAATATTGTGAAAGTTGCCATACTATTTCAGATGTTACTATCTGTGAAATATGTAATAACAATAAAAGAAATCACCAACTGATTTGTGTGGTTGAAGATGTTCGAGATGTAATGGCAATTGAAAATACAGGCCAGTATAGAGGAATTTATCATGTGTTGGGAGGAAAAATTTCACCAATGGATGGAATGGGACCAAGTCAATTGAAGATAAATTCTCTGATTGAAAAAGTAAATTCGGGTAAGGTTCAAGAACTGATATTTGCGTTAAGCTCCACAATGGAAGGAGATACTACTAATTTTTATATTTACAAGCAAATAAAAAATAGTAATATTATAACTTCTACTATAGCAAGAGGAATATCAGTAGGAGATGAATTAGAATATGCAGATGAAGTTACCCTAGGTAGAAGTATTTTACAAAGAATTCCTTTTGAAAATACATTTAAAAACAATTAAAATTTATTATAGATTAAATGGAAATTACTAAAATTTGTTGCATCGGAGCAGGATATGTTGGTGGCCCAACAATGGCTATAATTGCGCAAAAATGCCCTCATATAAAAGTTACTGTGGTAGATCTTAATGCCGACAGAATTGCAGCTTGGAACGATCCAAATGTAGATAATATTCCAATTTATGAGCCTGGATTGAGTGCAATTGTTGGGGAAGCTAGAAATAGAAATTTATTCTTTTCAACTGATGTTGACTCTGCAATTGACGAAGCCGAAATGATTTTTATTTCTGTTAATACTCCCACAAAAACCTATGGTTCAGGAAAAGGAATGGCTTCAGATTTAAAATATATCGAACTTTGTGCAAGGCAAATTGCCAAAATTGCAAAAAATCATAAAATAGTAGTTGAAAAATCCACACTTCCTGTTCGAACTGCTGAAGCAATTAAAAGTATTTTAGATAATACAGGAAACGGAGTTAAATTTCAAATATTATCCAACCCGGAGTTTTTAGCTGAAGGTACTGCTGTAAGTGATTTATTAAACCCGGACAGAGTACTAATTGGAGGTGATCCATCTGAAGAAGGTCAAATAGCAATCCAAAGATTATTTAATATTTATTCTAAATGGGTGCCAAAACAACAAATTTTAACTACCAATCTTTGGTCATCAGAATTATCAAAGCTTACCGCAAATGCTTTTTTAGCGCAGCGTATTTCCTCCATAAATGCCATGTCGGAATTGTGTGAAAAAACAGGAGCTGATATCAATGAGGTGGCAAAAGCTATTGGAATGGACAGTAGAATTGGCCCTAAGTTTTTAAAGGCATCAGTTGGTTTTGGAGGTTCGTGCTTTCAAAAAGACATATTAAATTTGGTTTATATAGCTAAATCATTTGGTTTAAATGAAGTTGCCGATTATTGGGAGCAAGTGATTATTATGAATGATCATCAAAAAGTTCGATTTGCAAAAAATATTATTACCACGCTATACAATACTATTTCTGGAAAAAAAATAGCATTCTTAGGTTGGGCATTCAAAAAAGATACTAACGATACTAGAGAATCAGCTGCTATTTACGTGGCGGATTATTTACTCAAAGAAGAAGCTAATATTGCTGTTTTTGATCCTAAAGTTTCAGAAAATAAAATTTTATCCGATCTAAATTATTTAGAATCTAGAAAACCTAAATCAAACAAAAAAGGAGTAACTGTGGTTGAGGATCCTTATAAAGCATGTAAAAATGCTCATGCAATTACAATATTAACGGAATGGGATGAATTCTGTGACTACGATTGGCAAAAAATATACGAAAATATGGAAAAACCTGCTTTTGTATTTGATGGAAGAAATTTATTAGATCGAAAAAAAATGACCGATATTGGATTTATTTATCAAAGTATTGGGAGCTAAATTTATTTTATTATAATGAAAAAGATTTTAATTACCGGTGGAGCTGGTTTTATTGGTTCGCACGTGGTTAGGAGGTTTGTAAATAACTATCCTAATTACCATATTTATAATTTGGATGCGTTGACTTATGCTGGGAATTTAGAGAATATTTCCGATATCGAAAACAATCAAAATTATACTTTCGTAAAAGGCGATATTGTTGATGAACAATTTATTTCAACATTATTTGATACCAACGAATTTGAAGGTGTTTTGCATCTTGCTGCAGAATCTCACGTGGATCGTTCCATCGAAGATCCTTTGTCATTTGTAAAAACGAATGTTATAGGAACTATGAATTTGCTTAATGCAGCAAGAAAACAATGGAAAGGCAATGAAAATGGTAAACGTTTTTATCACATTAGCACCGATGAGGTTTATGGTAGTTTAGGCGCTGAAGGTTTATTTACAGAAACTACTTCCTATGATCCTAACTCTCCGTATTCTGCTTCTAAAGCGAGTTCCGATCATTTTGTTCGTGCCTACGGAGAAACCTACGGATTGCCTTATGTAATCACGAATTGCTCCAATAACTACGGACCTAATCATTTTCCTGAAAAACTAATTCCACTTTTTATTAACAATATCATTAATAATAAGCCACTTCCAGTATATGGCGATGGAAAATACACTCGTGATTGGTTGTTTGTTGAAGACCACGCCGTAGCAATAGATTTAGTATTCCACGAAGGAAAAAATCATGAAACGTATAACATTGGTGGATTTAATGAATGGCAAAATATTGATTTAGTCAAATTACTTTGTCAAATAATGGACAGTAAATTAGGCCGTGAGCCAGGAACATCTGCAAAATTAATTACGTATGTAAAAGACCGTCCTGGACATGATTTAAGATACGCTATAGATGCTTCTAAAATTAATAAAGAATTGGGCTGGAAACCATCTGTAACTTTCGAACAAGGATTGGAGCGAACCGTAAATTGGTATTTGAATAATGAATTGTGGCTCAAAAATGTAACTTCTGGCGAATATGCCAATTATTATAAAAAACAGTATTCTTAGGATACTGTTTTTTTATCTTCTATTTTTCAATAATAGCTGAATCAATCTAACTCCACTAGTTATAATCAAAGGAGTTACAATCACTAAATAAGGTTTGTTTAATAAAATAGCAATATAAATTAACAAACAGATTAGGCTGAAAACACTTGAATAGAAAATCCATTTTTTATTGTTTTTTATTTCAAAATAAACTAAAATAAATAATATTGGATTGAATAATAAGATGTTGTAATTATTAACTAGTTCTTTGTGTAAAGAGTAAAATCCGGCAAAAATAAAGAACAATCCTAGTAAACCTAATAGCATAAAATACGCTTTGAAAATGGAGGATTTATTCAATAGTAGTATCATTACAAATAATAAACAAAAAACATAAAAATTGTTCCACCACGAAAAGGGAATTTCCCCTTTTTCAATGTCTAATATTTTTCTACTCTCCTTGCAAATAGTTTGATTGTTGACCTTTAAATTCTGGATATTTTTATAAAGTTCAGTTGGTAAAAATAATTGGTCACTTTTTAAATCTACTTTGGATCCAAATATAATACTTGTGCCTAATTGTTCATAAAAATGACCATTAAAATAGGGGTAGAGAATTTTTCTGCACGTTTGAGAATCGTCAGCAGTAATGCCAATGACAGTTTTTCCGATTATTTTATTAATAGTATTGATCACCATTGTAGTACAATTTTTATCAATAAATTTATAGGTATAAAACCGTTCATCTGAAAGCAAAGAGGAATTTAAATAATCAAAAAGAGCTTGTTTTTTTTCTTGAGAAAGGTTTAAAACTTGTTCGTCAATACTTCGTTTTTCATATAAATATTCTTGAAAAAATTCTTCGAAAGTACAGCTCGTTTCTAAATATTGTAAATCTCCTTTGACAAATTTCAAATAAAAATTGGGAGTACTAAAATCAAAGGTCCCGTAGTTATAAACTTGATCTACAAAGTTGGTTGAATCTTTTATTCTAATTGCGGTATGTCCAAATAAAGAATATATTTCAGAGCCTGTTCCGCAAGTCAAAACACTAACTTCAGCAGTATTGGAAAGGGTAATTTTCTGACTATTTGCCTGATTCGTAAAAAGGGTTATAAGTAGAATAAATAATAAAGCAAATTTTCTATTGCACATTTGTAAATAAAATTATTGTCCAAAAATACTTAAATCTACTTTTACTGAAAATATATTCGAATACAAAGCAGCACTTTGATCTCCTAAATCAGTCAAAGCGTAATCAATTTGGATGCCTTTGTACTTAAATCCCAAACCGACATTGGGTTGAAATGCAACTTTTTTGGTATTATCAATTTGAACTACATTTTGAAAATTTCCAACACCTGCTCGAACGAAAACCAAATCAGTGTATCCATATTCAAATCCTAAAGCTGGATCGATACTTAAACCATTGGTAGAAAAAATATCGTTGGTTCTTACAAAACTCATATTGAAATTGGCTGCAGCCAAAAGACTGGTTTCATTATGAAATTCAAACTTTTTTGAAACTCCTAATTGGGCTTTTGGCATGGTAATTTCAGTATTTTCTGGTAATTCTTGGTTTTGACCACTTACTGCATCTTTAATAGTGTTGTATTCTGTTTCGTTAATTGCCCAAACATTATAGGTGGTAGTAATGTCTCGAAGCATTAATCCAAATTTCCAATCGTTTTTTTCCAATTGTAGTCCTGCATCAAATCCAAATCCCCAAGAACTAGCAAATTTTCCGATAATTCTTCTGATTATTTTTGAATTTACGCCATAATGCAATCCAGAAAATTTTAACTTTCTAGCATAAGAAAAGGTGACTCCATAATCAGCAACTGAAAACAAACTAATTCTGTTGTAATCTACATTTCCTTGATTGTCAATTAATTGAGTGGTATTCATAATGTTGTCAACACCAAATCGAATTACCGAAAATCCCCAAGCATTTTCATCGTCAATTGAAGTTGCATAAGCAGCGTAATCGTATTGCGCAATATTTGCAAAATAACTTGCGTGCATTAATGCTACTTGTTTTCCCTCTAATCCAATTAATCCAGCTGGATTCCAATAGCCTGAATTCACATCATTGGTACTTGACGTAACCGCATTCGACATTCCCAAAGCTGCGGCATCAACTCCAATATTCATAAATTCATTGGAATATTTCCTAGCCGTTTGGGCAAAGTTCATTGTGGTTGCAACCAAAAATACTATGAAGAATTTATTTTTCAAAAGGATGGATTAACTTAAATGCCGATTTTTTAATTTTTATCAAAAATATACATTTATATTGATGTATCTACTTAGTTTTTGTTTTTGATCAAAATTCTATTCTAAAAACGTATTGGACTATAACTTATTGTATTAAATTTGCTTTCTTTGTTACTTTAAATTGACATCCATGAACATAAAAAATCACATTCCAAATTTAATCACCTTGTTAAATCTATTTAGTGGATGTATTGCTTTGGTTTTTGCAAGTAAAGACAATTTTGAAATGGCTTTCTTTTTTGTTTGCTTAGGAATTTTCTTCGACTTTTTTGATGGTTTTTTCGCTAGATTATTTCATGTTTCTAGCCCATTAGGTTTGCAACTAGATTCATTAGCAGATATGATTACCAGTGGAGTGGTACCCGGATTTGTAATGTTTAAAATGCTGTCAAACACTGTGAATTCTGATCCCTCTTTAAACTATTTACCTTATTTTGGATTTATTATCACTTTAGGTTCTTGCTACCGATTGGCTAATTTTAATATTGATACCCGTCAAACAGACTCTTTCATTGGTTTGCCAACGCCGGCAAATGCCATATTTATATTGAGTTTGCCGTTAATACTTAAAAATTCAGATTCATTATTATTGCTTGAGATGCTGACCAATCATTCGATTCTACTATTTGTGTCTGTTATTAGCGCCTTTATCTTAAATGCTGAAATCCCTTTGTTTGCATTAAAAATTAAGAAATTTAATATAAAAGATAATGCTTTACAGCTTTTCTTTATATTGATTTCACTGATTTTATTGGTGCTTTTCGAATTTTCTGGAATCGCTTTGATAATAGTTTTTTACGTTCTATTATCTATAATTTCAAATAAGTTTAAAGCAAATTAATTCTAATAAAAAAGCCCTTAATTTAGGGCTTTTTAATATTAAAATTCTAATTTCTTTTTTCGTAATTCGAAATTCTGACCGAGGTAAACTCTTCGTACCATCTCATCTTCTACTAATTCTTCTGGTTTTCCTGCTTTTAAAATACCACCTTCAAACATCAAATAAGTTTTGTCGGTTATAGCTAATGTTTCTTGAACATTGTGATCGGTAATCAAGATGCCTATGTTTTTATTTTTTAATTGAGCTACAATTCTTTGAATATCTTCAACCGCAACAGGGTCAACTCCTGCAAATGGTTCGTCCAATAAAATGAATTTAGGATCGGTTGCTAAGCATCGAGCAATTTCTGTTCTTCTGCGTTCCCCGCCAGAAAGTAAATCCCCGCGATTGGTACGAATATGATTCAAGCTAAATTCTTCAATCAAACTTTCCATTTTTGCCTCTTGCTCTGCTTTCGTATGATTAGTGAGTTGCAATACACTCAGAATATTTTCCTCCACACTCAACTTTCTAAAAATAGATGCTTCTTGAGCTAAATATCCAATACCTTGTTGTGCTCTTTTGTACATTGGAAAATCAGTGATATTCATGTCGTCAAGATAGATGTTTCCAGAATTGGGTTTTACTAAACCCACAATCATGTAGAAAGAAGTTGTTTTTCCGGCACCATTAGGCCCTAAAAGCCCAACAATTTCTCCTTGGTTTACTTCTACAGAAATCCCTTTTACGACACTTCTGCTTTTGTATTTTTTTACTAAATTTTCCGCTCTTAGGATCATTATTTATTTGGTTATTAGAATCCGATTTTTACTATTCGCAAATTAACGAATTACAAAATTATCGAATCAACACATTAACATTTATTTAGTTTTGCTTACTGATTTTGATCTTCTAATGCTTCCCAAAATTCATAGGCTCTTCGCAAATGAGGGATAACAATTGTACCGCCTACTAAAGTGGCAATACCCATTGCTTCCATCATTTCTTCTTTAGTTGTCCCCAATTTATGACTTGTTTCAAGGTGATATTTCACACAATCATCACATCTTAAAACAGCAGAAGCAACTAATCCTAACAGTTCTTTTGTTTTTACATCCAAAGCACCTTCAGCATAGGCATTGGTATCTAAATTAAAAATTCTCTTTACGATTTTGTTATTGTCTGCCAATAACTTTTCGTTCATCTTTGATCTATAATCGTTAAATTCAGAAAGGATATCAGCCATTTTCTTTTAATTTATTTTTATGAACAACTACTGCTATAAAGATACTTGCTTCATAGATTAATAACATTGGAATAGCAACAATTATTTGGCTAACTACATCCGGAGGAGTAACAATTGCTGCAATTAACAAAACAATTACAACTGAGTATTTTCTATATTTTCTTAAAAAGGCAGGAGTAACCAAACCTAACTTTGTAAGGAAATATATGATAATTGGAAGTTCAAAAAACAACCCACTTGCAATAACTGATGTTTTCATCATTCCAATGTAGGAATCTATTGTAAATTGATTTTGTACCATTTTGCTCACAGAAAAAGTAGCGCAAAAATTAATTGACATTGGTATAATAACATAATAGCCAAAAATCACTCCAAGAAAAAATAATATTGAGGCAACAAATATAAAAACCCTAACGTTTTTCCTTTCTTTTTCATATAAAGCAGGGCTAATAAATTTCCAAAATTCCCACAAAATATAAGGGAAGGCTAGAATAAAACCTGCTGTTATACAAGTCCAAATAAACATATTTACTTGGCCTTCCATATCGGTATTCTGAATAATAAAAGGCAATTCAGTAATGCAAATACTATCAGCAAATCCCAATTGGTGAGACAATTCGCAAAAATAAGTGTAGGTAAAAAAATCAGGGCTTGTGGGAGCAAAAATTATGGTATCAAAAATAAAATCACTAAAAAAATAGGTAACTATTGCCATAATAAGTACCGCTGACGTGCTTCTAACTAACAACCATCTTAATTCTTCAAGATGATCTAAAAACGACATTTCATTCAGTGCTTTTTTTGCCATTATACAATTCCTTCTTTTAGTATGTCATGCAAATGTAAAATACCTTGGTATTCTTCGTGGTCTATAACTATCAATTGTGTTATGGAGAAATCTTCTAAAATATTTAAAGCATCGGTTACCATTGAAGATAATTGAATCGTTTTTGGATTTTTTGTCATGATGTCTTTAGCTGTTAGGTGCGCAAAGGTATCATTATTATTAAGCATTCTTCTAATATCACCGTCTGTGATAATTCCTATAACTTTATTATTTTCGATCACGGCTGTAACTCCCAATCTTTTTTCGGAAATCTCAAAAATTACTTTCTTTATGCTCGTTTCTGGAGTTACTTCTGGTTTGTGACTTTGATCCAGCATATCGCCAACACGAAGTAATAATTTTTTTCCTAATGCGCCTCCTGGATGGTATTTAGCAAAATCCTGAGCTTTAAATTCTCTTAATTCCATTAAACAAACGGCTAGGGCATCTCCCATTACCAGCTGTGCAGTGGTGCTATTAGTTGGTGCTAAATTGTTAGGACAAGATTCTTTTTCAATAGTGGTATCTAGAATAAAATCGGCACCTTTTGCTAAAAATGAAGTAGTATTTCCTGTAATTGCAATTAAGGAATTCCCAAAATGTTTTAAAATAGGTACTAAAACTTTTATTTCCGGACTATTACCACTTTTTGAAATACAAATAACTACATCGTCAGGTTGAACCATTCCTAAATCGCCATGAATTGCTTCAGAGGCATGTAAAAAAAGCGATGGCGTACCTGTTGAATTCATCGATGCAACAATTTTTTGAGCAATAATCGCGCTTTTTCCAATGCCTGTAACTACTAATCTGCCCTTGGAATTAAAGATAATTTCTACCGCTTTTAAAAAGTCATCTGTAAGTAAATCAGCAAGTTTAGCAATAGATTTACTTTCAGATTCGATTGTTTTTCTTGCAATCTCTAATATATTTTGGTTTGTTTTCAAAACAGATTTTTATAAAGTTTGTATATAATAAAGAAATTAGTATCTTTATGAACCACAAATTTATATAAAATACTATTAACTAAGAATGAAATCTAACGAAATTGACATTCATAAGGAATTAAAAAAATATTTTGGGTTCAACCAATTCAAAGGATTACAAGAACAAGTCATTAGAAGTCTTATTTCAGGTAAAAATACATTTGTAATTATGCCTACAGGAGGTGGCAAATCCCTTTGCTATCAATTACCTGCTTTAATGAAAGAAGGAACAGCAATTATAGTTTCTCCTTTGATTGCCTTGATGAAAAATCAAGTAGACGCCATTCGAAGTTTGTCTTCAGATGATGGTATCGCTCACGTTTTAAATTCTTCCTTAAATAAAACAGAAATCAATCAAGTTAAAAAAGATATTACCTCAGGATTAACCAAATTACTTTATGTTGCGCCGGAATCTTTGGCTAAAGAAGAATACTTAAAATTCTTAAAAAATAGTAACATTTCATTTGTAGCAATTGACGAAGCGCATTGTATTTCAGAATGGGGACACGATTTTCGTCCGGAATATCGAAATTTAAAAAACAGTATAAAGTTGTTGGGCAATGCTCCTGTTATTGGTTTAACCGCAACTGCTACTCCAAAAGTTCAAGAGGATATTCTTAAAAATCTTGAAATGGCCGATGCCAATACCTTCAAGGCATCCTTCAATCGTCCTAATTTATTTTATGAAGTTCGTACGAAAACTAAAAATATAGAATCAGATATCATTCGATTTATAAAACAAAACAAAGGAAAATCGGGAATAATCTATTGCCTAAGCCGTAAAAAAGTGGAATCGATTGCGCAAGTTTTACAAGTAAATGGTATTAGCGCTGTTCCTTATCATGCCGGTTTAGATGCAAAAACTAGAGCAAAACACCAAGACATGTTCCTTATGGAAGATGTAGAAGTGGTTGTGGCAACAATTGCATTTGGAATGGGAATTGATAAACCAGATGTTCGTTTTGTAATTCATCATGACATTCCTAAATCACTTGAAAGTTATTATCAGGAAACGGGTCGTGGTGGTCGTGATGGAGGTGAGGGTCATTGTTTGGCTTACTATTCCTATAAAGATGTTGAAAAATTAGAAAAATTCTTATCCGGTAAACCGGTTGCCGAGCAAGAAATCGGTTTTGCTTTACTTCAAGAAGTGGTGGCTTATGCCGAAACTTCAATGTCACGTAGAAAATTCTTGTTGCATTATTTTGGTGAAGAATTCGATACCGAAACTGGTGAGGGTGGTGACATGGATGACAATGTTCGAAATCCAAAAAACAAAATTGAAGCTAAAAATCAAGTGGTTCAATTGCTTGAAATGGTTCGGGATACCAAACATTTATATAAATCTAAAGAAATTGTTTTTGCCTTAATTGGTAAAGTGAATGCCATGATTAAAGCACATAAAACGGATACCCAGCCTTTCTTCGGTTGCGGATCCGATTTTCAAGAGCGCTATTGGATGGCTTTACTTAGACAAGTACTCGTTGATGGTTTGTTGTCAAAAGATATTGAAACCTACGGTATCATTAAAATTACCGATAAAGGTGTAGATTTTATTGAAAATCCAAAATCTTTTATGATGTCGGAAGACCATGAATATAATGAAACTGAGGATGAAGCAATTGTTACAGCTGCAAAATCTACTGGCGTTGCCGATGAAACATTGATGGTAATTTTGAGAGATTTACGTAAAAAAGTAGCTAAAAAATTAGGTGTTCCTACGTTTGTAGTTTTCCAAGACCCTTCACTAGAAGACATGTCGCTTAAATATCCAATTTCTATGGATGAAATGAGCAACATTCATGGAGTTGGCG
>Ga0114975_10002097_pt1 | contig 13787 bp, 17 predicted proteins | sample S_130626_EF_Meta_FD_87031 | JGI IMG/M metagenome (GOLD analysis project Ga0114975, IMG submission 87031) | Freshwater microbial communities from Lake Simoncouche, Canada to study carbon cycling - S_130626_EF_MetaG | ecosystem: Environmental > Aquatic > Freshwater > Lake | place: Lake...
AAATTACTTTTTCAAAAGACTCAAAACGAAATGAGTAAAGCGAATGAGTTTTGTGTCTGATGCAAAGCAGAAGACACAAACAATCACACACAAGTATTACACATACACAAGTATTACATGTGGCACAAAACCCACAAAAAATACCCCAAAATTTGTAAAAAAACAACACAAAAATGGTTGCCCAGGTGCCAAATTGGCTTTATAATACATACATGTTCAACACAAACTGGTAAGCAAAATGTCAAAGTTAATTACACTCATTTTAGATATTGCATTTTACGGTATCTTGATTAGCCAAATTGGCAATCCTGCAAACACAGTAGGCATTCAAATTCTTTTGATCTTGGTCATGATTGTTTTTGGTCTTAGTGAAATTGCTGTTCGCATGGGCTTTATTGAACACCTGGCCGCTTACACTGTTAGAATGAAAGCAGAAACTGCTCGCATCCGTGCTGAACAGGAGTTGGCAAAATGAACAAAGTTACAACTATCATTGGTAGACTATATGTTCTAATAGTAAGTGCAATCATTGCACTTATGATGATTACAGGCTTTGTAGGTTTTCTTAACAATGGCACTCAAAGCGCAGAATTTAAATCAATGCCCATAGCTAGCCTAATTTTATTAGTGGTATCAGTGATTGTTTATCGTGCTGTTCGTTGGGCATTTTTTGGATCAAAATGAAATCGTTATTGACATTTATCATCATGTTGTTGTCTTACAGTAAGAGTCGTCATCGTAGACAACAGGCCTGGGGCAAGCGCAGATATGACGGCACTGATCCACCCTGGTTTTAAATAATCTAACGTGTAAATCTACTGTAAGACTAATTGAATTAGTCTAGATCTACTAAAGTTATAGGCAGTCCAGGCTTGAAATGGTTTCAAGTTTTTTCACACTCTAGCAGGGCTAAATATTCCATAGCTTAAGGAATTCTCCATGCCACAAGTCAGACAAAAACCCTATGACGAAGTCAAGATACCATTTAATAAAATGAGTTTCACACCTGATGTGCCTTCTGCACAGTTGGGTCCCAATGAATACAACTCAGGTGCCAACGTAGAAACAGATGTGCGTGGCATTCGTTCAGTGTCAGGTGACGCTGAGATTCTGGCCACTGTGCCAGGTACTCCAACTTATGTGAGTGGTGGTTATCGTTATGATGGTGCTTTTTGGTTTGTGGTAGCTGTCACAGAAGGCAAATGGTATGCCAACAATGGCACTTCAGGCTGGTTAGATATCACACCAGGTGGCACTACATTTGTGGGCTACACACAGGCCATCAACATCACAGAAGGTTGGAATGGTAATGTGGCATTTTTCAACGACACCCTACATCCTCCAATGTTTTGGCCAGACACACCTGGTGCTACCTTGATCTTGTACAGCAACACCTTGCCTGGCACCATCTCAGACATTGTGTATGTGGATGCCGCAACCATGCAAATTCAGTTGAGTGACAGCACTTATACTACCCCACCTTATGCCACAGGTGATCAGATCCTGATTTCAGGTGTCAACAATTACTTTGATGGCACATTCACTGTTGTGAGTTCAACAACCACAACCATCAACTACACAGCACAACCTGGCGCAGTGTATCCAGGTGGCAGTGCCACAGTGAGCCCTGCTTATGCCTGGAACTATAATCCCAACTGGAAAAGTTACACAGCACAGTGGATGCGTCTTTACAACACTCCCAATGTGGGCTCAATCCTGGTTGCTGGTAACCTAACAGTAACAGACCTAAATGATGTGGTCACAACATATCCAGTGACTGTGCAGTGGAGTCAGAACTTTGGACTAGAGCAAGCACCACTCACATGGGAACCCACTGTGACAAACGTGGCCAACCAGTTAGAAGTTCCGCTACGTGGACCAGCCTTGGATGCATTTCCTTGTAATGGTCAGTTGTTCTTGTGTTCAGCCTGGGACACAGTGGTGTTTAGTCCAATCAACTACACAACCACCAGCACTCCTATTCTGGGTGTTAGACTACTGAATCAAGGTCGTGGACTACTAAGTGCCAATTGCTGGGCCAACACAGACAAGCTGGTGTATGGTCTAGATGCCAGAGACATTTGGGTATTCAACGGCAATGACTTTCAAGGCCTGGGCAATCAGCGAGTAAAGAATTGGTTCTTTGAACAGTTAGATCCTGCTTATGTGGATCGTGTGTTCATGCAGACCAATACACAAAAGAACCAGGTAGAGATTTACTATCCAGACTCTGATGCTGTAAACGGTGTGCCCAACAAGATGTTGAGTTATAGATATGATATAGATGTTTGGAATGCACCAAGAGACGTTAGTTCAGCAACCTTTGCATGTGAAGCACCAAAATGGACAGGCACGCAATTCAACACAGGATCTAGATGTGTGGTCTATGCCAGGGGAGTTTCAGGACAGCAGTTGCTGATGCAGGACCAAGGTTACACATTTGCAGATGGTGCACCTATTGTGAGCAGTTTCCGCAGAGACAATATCAAACTATTAAATGATTATTCAGGCAAGCTCTTGGTGCATCGCATCTTGCCAGAAGTTGTTAACCTAGATGACACAGGCTTACCTATCAATCCTGCCACACAGCCAGGCCTTGTGGGTGATGTAGAAATCACCATTGAAGGTGCCAACAGTGTAGGACAAACACCACAGGCCACCACAGGCATAACAGTGGCCACAGATACAGATTATCCTTGGGCACAGATGAAACAAAATGCTTATCGTGTCAACAGCATTGAAATATCAAACTCTAGTTCAACAACCATTTGGATGTGTACTGCCACTTCATGGCAAATCACACAAGTTGAGGATGACCGTTAATGTCAAGCCAATATCCCTTATTAAAAACTGAAGATCCAATTGCGGCCATCAACTACTTGCTGAGTGGTCCAGGCGGTCTTGGACAGTTGTTCAAAGGCTTCAGTAGTTCAGACACTGCTTATGTAACTGGAAACTATCGTACTCCGTTTTCACAAAGCAATTTAGCAAACTTTCATGTGGCTCCCATCAATCTGGCAACCAGTCAGATGTTGGACAACCGCACCATCAAGTTTACCTATGCCATAGTTCAAAGCACTCCACCTTTTGCACTTGGCAACAATGTGTCAGTGTCAGGTGTTGCCAATGATTTTTATAATGGTTCTTACACTCCCATTGGCGTGGTAGAAAGTTCATATGGTTACTGCATTGTGCGTCTCAATAATGAGTATCCCCTGGAATTAAGTTCAGCAGGTGGCACCATCAGCTTGGATGCACAAAGTTCAAACTTTCATGATCCATATTTCTTAAGCACTGATTGCAATGCCAAGGTACAGATACAAGGTGCCACTGACAGAGTATTCATTAGTGCTCAGTTAAACGCACTCATGAACTATGTGGCCACTTATGACAGTGTGCTAGAATACACTGTCAGCGTGAATCGTTACAGTGGATACCCCAACAACAATCCTGTTAATCCAGATTATTTCTTTTTGTTTGACAAGACCATAGCAACAAGAACCTATAGACTACGCTGTCCCGCAGGCACTGATTCAGTTCCGCCCACACCGCCTGTGACAGACTATCTGATAGATGCACCTTACATTGACACTGTGTTTGCCAGTGCCATTGACAATCCTGGACTTGGCTACTATTGGTATATCTTAGAAGTGGCCTTTGCTGTCAACTCAGGTGAAAGCACTTATGTGGGCAATGATTCAACAACCACATTCCCTGTCACAAGTGGCAACACAGACATGAGCAACGTGGTTGTTTACCTGCAGAATATAGACACAGGTGAATGGATACAACAGTATGACCCAGATGAATATTCTATTTCAGGCACCAGCATTGTGTTTGTCAAAGCACCGCCTGTGGGTTACAATGTTGTGATATATCAGATAAATGGTTATATCACCAGCTGTGAAACTGGTCAGCGCAGTTTAACTGCTCAGGTGGTCAAAGAATAAACCGCTAAATATGAAAAGGATAAGACATGATAAAGTTTCAGGTAGAAGCGTATGGCAGTGAGATTGTAGAAGCAATCAAGCCCTTGATTCAATTACACTATGAAGAAATAGCCTTGCATCAAGACTTGATACCATTAGATCCAGACTGGGAAAAGTATAAAAGACTGGCTGATCAAGGCATGTTGTTTATTGCCACAGCCAGAGATGAAGCAGTTCTAGTTGGCTACAGTGTGTTCTTTATTATAGATCACATGCACTATCGTTCAACAAGAATGGCATCAAATGATGTGCTGTTCTTACATCCTAAATATAGAACAGGAATGACAGGCGTAAGATTAATAAAGTTTTGCGAAGCAGAACTTGCCAAACAACAGGTTGTCAAGGCCATGTGGCATATCAAATTTGCACATGACTTTAGAAAGATTTTGTATAGACTAGGCTACAACGATGAAGATGCCATAGTTGGAAAGATTTTAAAGGAATAAAATTATGGGAGTTAGTGCTATTGTAGCAGCCATTGCAGACACGTTTGCTACCACAGTCATAGCTGATGCTGTTCTGACTGGCGCGGCAATTGGCGCAGGTGGAGCTGTTTTAAACGGTGGAGACATTGGAGACATTCTAGAAGGTGCGGCCCTGGGTGGTATCACAGGTGGTATTGCTGGACCCACAGCTGGCTTCCTAGGTGAACTGGGTGCAGGAGCCACTGGCTCATTGACCAATACACTGGCCACAGGTGCTGTCCTGGGTGGAGGCAATGCCGCTGTGCATGGTGGTGATATTCTACAAGGTGCCTTACTGGGTGGACTAACAGCAGGTGTATTCCAAACTGTAGCAAATGAATTTGGTGGCACCACACAAATCTTTGATGATGGCAGTACCTTGAGCACAGACGCCAGCGGCAGTGTTGTAAGTTCAACTCCTGCAACAGATGGCACCTTGGCTCCTGTTGTGGATCTAAGTCCAGGCAATGTAACACAAACATTTGATGATGGTTCAACCCTGACAACCAATAGTCTTGGTGATGTGATCAATACCACAAACGCCACAGACACAGGCATACTTGGCACCACTGGCACTACAGGTAATACCACGCAAACATTTGATGATGGAAGCACACTAACAACTGATGCTTCAGGTAATGTTGTCAGCACCACAGATGCTCACACTACTCAAATCTTTGATGACGGCTCAACCCTGACCACAGATTCCTCTGGTAATGTTGTAAGCGGAACTGATATAGATGGTAACAGTGTAAATCTAACAGGTGGCAACAGTGGAACGACCACAACAACATTTGATGATGGTTCAACCATAACATATGATAAAGATGGCAATGTGATCAGCACAACTGATGCCACTGACACAGGTGTAATCACCACAGGCGGAACCACAACAGGCACAGGCACCACAACAGGCGTTATTGGCAGCACAGTAGGTGGTGTTGTAGGCGGTGTTGGCACAGATGGTAAAACCACAACAGGTACCACTGTAGCAGATGATACCTTGATGACTTACGACTTGCCAGACTTCAGTGTTAGCAATTTAAAAACAAACTTTGGCTTGAATCCTGGTATGATAACTCCAGTGGCAGCTTATCATCCCACCAGCGATGTGGGCAGTCGCTTTGCCTGGGGTGCAAGCCCAATGCAAACAGGTGCCACATTTGATCCTGGCATTGTCAACGTAAATGCTCCAGCAGTGCCTTGGGGCTTGCAACAGATGTATCATGATTTAACTCCACAAGAGATGGCAAGTTTAGTACAGGCTCCCTTGTATCAACAGGCCAGCCTAGGCACAGTAGCGGGACCAGTCGCTCCTGCCATGGTTAAATAAACACAATAAAGGAAACAGACAAATGAGCAAAAGTTCAGGATCAGGTAGTTCAACAGTAATCCCAACTCTAAGTCCAGAGCAACGTGCAAGAGTTGCGGCTGAGAACGAGTTCTTTACCAAGACTATTGTACCAACATATCAACAAATTACAGGCAAGGCCACAGACATTTACAATCAAAATGCTCCTGGCATGCTTAACGCAGAACAAAATCTAGCCAAGATTGCTGGACAAGCAGGACAAACATTTGGTGAAACAGGTGAGTCAGCACTACGCACAGGCGTTGCTGGCCTACAAAACTTGTTTAGTCCAGACTATGAAAAGAATCAAATCATGGCTGCCTTGGCTCCAGGTCAAGCACAGTACACACAAAACGTTGCCAATCAACGTGCTGGCTTTGGTGGCATGGGTCAACTGGGCAGTGCCAGACAAGCTTTAGCTGATCGTCAATTGGCAGGAGCCACACAAGGCGCACAAATGGCCACAGCGGCCAACATACAACAACAAATTGCAGGACAACGCCTACAGGCCGCTAATCAATTGGCAGGCATTGGACAAGGCAACTTGGGCAGTGCAATCAATGCCGCTGGACAAGTGGTCAATGCCGCTGGTATGCCCATGGGTGACTATGGAAGATATGCCGCAATTGCATATGGCACTCCAGCCGCAAGTTATAGTAATATTGGTCCTTATGGAACAAATACTAATACATCAAACCAAAACTTGAGTGTTGGTTTCAAAGGCATTTCATTCTAAGGATACGACAATGGCATTTACATTTGATCCATTTGGCGCTGTGATAGACCTTGGTGAAACTGAGGAAGAACGCAAAAAGCGCGAAGAAGAAGTTGCTCGTGAAACCACCATTAAAACATACGGTGATGGTTCCATAGAAAAGACCACAACAGAACAACTGCCAGCAGAAGCAGTTCAACCAGTTGCTCCAGAGCCAGCCGCAGTGGCAGAACAGGCCATGCCAGCTGAGTCAGCTCAGGCTCCTGCGGTGGCTTATACAAGTCCAGTTCTGAATCCTGAAATTCAAACCACAGAGTTACCTGCCCTGGCAGAACCTGCGGCCGCAGGCACACGTTCCTTGGCACAAGCAGCCGCGGCAAAAATGAAAGTTAACCCTGTGACTCCTGACAAGTTTACAGCACAACAAGAATCAGGTGGCAACTACAACATTGGTTATCACTATCAACCCAACGAAGCAGGTCAGCGTAAGAGTTCAGCTTTTGGTGCTTATGGCATCACTGCTCCTGCTTATCAAGACATTCAACGTGCTGACCCATACTTTGCCAATCGTCCAATCACCAGCTTGACTCCTGAAGAACAAGACCGTGCTCAAGGTGTACTGAAAGGTCAGTATGCTCGTCAATTGTCAGCACAGGGTGTAGAAGCTTCTGAAGAAAACCTACGTGGCGCACACTTATTGGGTGCCAAGGGTCTTGCCAACTATTTAAAGACTGGTCAAGTAAGTCCACAGGCTGCGGCAGCCAATGGCGGTGAAGCCAAACTAAAACAAATCCTAGCACAACGCATGGCAGGTGCACCAAGTCCAGCATCAGGTGCCACACAAGCACCTCCTGTAGCACCCATTGCTCCTGGACAAGAACCAGCACCAGCACCTGTACCTGGACAAGCACAAGCAGCCGCACCAGGAGCGCCAATTACAGCTACACCTCCTGCACCAGCTACTCCCACACAAGCGGCCATATCAGCTTACCAAGCAGGTCAAGATGATCCAATGGCCTTGTTGAAACTAAGTCAAGATGAAACAACTCCTGCCTGGATGAAAGAACGTGCTAGAAGCCGTGCAGGCGAAATATTGAATCAAAGTTTAGAAAAGCAAAAAGCAGAAAAGCAAGCAACAACTTTAATTGAAGCTACACTTGCAGGTGACCCAAAAGCTTCTCGCACATTAGGTTCAGAATTGGCCAGCAAGACTCCTTCATTCTTAAAGATGATTCTAGCAGGCTTTGTAAGTCCACAACTGGCAGGTGAGTATGCCAAGGATCTAGGCTTTGGCAGCAAGTGGTCCACAGGCACAGATGCCAATGGCAACACTGCCATGATTGAATATGATGGTCGTGGCAAGCCTGTGTCAGGTGTCAAAGCAGATGGCACACCTTTGAAAGGTGATGAGATCATGGCCTATGCATCAGGTGGCACAGGCAAGTGGCAAACAAGTGCAGAGTTCTTCCAGGACAAAGCAGGCAATGTATATCAAGCACAGCACAATGACAAAGGTCAGACACGCATGGTTGATACCAAGACTGGCGCACGTTATTCAGGCAGTGATCCATTGAACCGCTTGCGTGATGTTGCTGGACAACAGAAGATGACTCAACAACAAGAGTTCCGTAGAGAAAACATGAAAACTACTCTAGGCAATCAGTTGACAGCAATGAAAGCCAAGGATCGTTTAGGTGTGTTCTCAGACTATAACAAAGCCTTGATAGCTGAAGGTCTACCTACACTGACCATGTCAGATATGGGTCTAAACGCAGATGGTTCCTTGGCCAGTGAACGAGCCGCAGGCGCTACAGCACCTGCACCTGTAGCACCCATTGCTCCTCCCACAACAGCAGGAGCCGCAGCCGCACCAGTAGCACCCATTGCTCCAAGCGGTGCCGCAGGTGGCGCACCTGTTCCAGCAGTGGCTCCAGCAGGTGGTCCAGTTGCTCCAGGACCAGCGCCAGCTGTCGCTACAGCACCAGGTGCACGTCCAACTCTAGCTGAAATTGAAAAACGCAAAGCAGAAGAAAAGAAAGCACTTGAACTAGAAGCCGCTCAAGGCAAAGCCAATATACAAGTGACTGAAACAGAACAAAAGAACTTCTTGAAGTATTCAGATGAAGATATTACACCCAAAGCAGATGCTGGTGGTAGTGTAAGTAGAATCCGCAAGGAACAAATCAGTGGACCAGATGGTATCTTACGCAATCCAGAAATGGCAGGTATATTGCAAGGTGGCAAAGGCAGTGAAGTTGCTAATATTATTCGTGACGTTGTCACTGGCAATTTCAAAGACCAAGCTGATTTGACTTCACGTGTTGAAGCCCTGCGTTTAGATGATCGTCAGAAGAATTTATTGTATCGTCAGATCAACCTGGCAGCAAGTGTTAACCCATTTACATTAAAGGCCAATGCAGGTGCAGGTGCAGTCAGTGACGCAGAACAAAAAGCCAACAAGGCTGCCAACATTGATCCATTGCGTCAGCCATTGTATGCTGGTATCACAGACTTGTCACGCAGTCAGTTTGTGAATGATACGTCAGTGGCACGTGCAGCCTACAAAGCCGCGCATCCTGAATTAAAAACAACTGATGCTTTTAATACTTCATGGAGCAAAGAAAAAGACAAAGTACAAAAACAGTATGATCAAATCTTTGAAGCTCGTGCTCAATACATTGCCAAATACAATCCTAATGGTCAGAATCCAGGTGCGGTTGTAGATGCATTCAAGCATTATCCAACACCAGAGTGGAATGCTCAAACTAATACATGGAACCTAGGTACTGATTTTGCTCGCAAAGCCGCAAGACCTAAGTTGTCAGATTTTAACAGATAAGGAATAACATTATGGCATTTGATAGAGCAGCCGCAAAAGCCGCAGGTTACAGTGATGAGGAAATAGATGCATATTTGCAATCTCAACCTGCCACTGTACAAGCACCTGCGCCAGTTCAACAAGCTGAAGCTGAGCCAGGTGAACCTCCCGCACCAACCACTGTTATTCCAGAAGTAGGATCCACAAGTGGTAACATTACAGAAGCCGCTGCCTTGGGTGGTATGGCAGTGGCACCTTATGTGTTACCTGCCGCTGGCGCCGCAGCCGCTGCCTATGGTGGCAGTAAACTTTATGGTGCATGGAACGCCAGTGCTCAAGCCGCGCAGGCCTTGGCTGATGCCAAGATGGCCAGTGAAGCAGGCATTGCAGAAAGAGCCGCTGCCAAGGCTGCAGGACGTATTCCAGGACCTGTAGCACCACAGGCCGCACCAGGCACAAGTGCTATTTTAGATTCAAGTGGACGTCCAATGGTTAGACAGCCAATTGCCCCACAACCAGCTCCAGCCGCACAGGCCGCTGAACAAAGTATGGCCAGTAGAGTAAGACAAGCAGCCGCACAACGCATTGCTGGGCTAAGTGAATCAGCAGGTAACATGTTGGGTAGAGCCGCACCTTATGCCGCACGTGCCGCAGGCGTTGCTGGTGCCGCATTGATGCCAGGTAATGCAGGACAAAACTACAACTTTCCAACCACAGGACCCTTGCGTGGCAGTGAGATAAATCCAAGAACAGGACGTCCATGGACAGGTCAAGAACTAGCGGCCTATAAACAGCAGTATGGAGGATAAGACATGACAACAGCACAACAACTAACACTAATTTTTAAGAACAACTTTGTTGCATACTTTAGAAGTCATGCGGCACATGTTAACATCACAGGACGCAACTTCCGCAGTGATCACAAATTGCTGGGAGGTGTTTATGAACGCCGCCAAGCACAGATTGATGCCATTGGTGAGATCTTAAGAACCATGCAAGAGTATATGCCATGTGACATATTTGAACTTGTGCGTGACAGCAAGATACCCACTGATGCCATTGAAGGTTCAGCAGATACTTTATTGGAAACTGTTATGATGGATCTAGAACACTTGTTGGCAGACTACAAAGAATTAATTGTGATAGCCACAGATGAAGGCCTAGAAGAAATCAGCAACTACGCTCAAGACCAAGCCTTGGACTTGGAAAAGTCAATTTGGATGTTGCGTAGCACATTGAGTTAAAGTCAAGTAACCAAGACCCTTATCAAGAACTGGATGATTTTGTTACTTTCTAATCCAGGTATCAACTAATTGGCAGGAGTAGCTTGTGTCAGGGTCAAACGTTTATAGGCAAATGAGCCTCTAACACTGTAGCCGCGTCGTGAATGGAGTTTAAGAAAACCATCCTGGTCATGACGCATAGTAGTAGAACAGATTATAGGAGTACCACAGGAAGTAGCAAATTGTTCCCATGAGTCAAGCATGTCATTGACCAGGCGAATTCTTAATTTAGGACTTAGATCCATATTAACATGCGCCATGTGTACGCTTACCATAGGATCATCACTCCACCAACTACGTTCACCATTCTTGGCCCAGGTATATGCTATCAGTTTGTTTGAGTCATCTCTAGCAACTATAACAAGGTCAGAGCCAGGTGAATAAAATTGGTTAACTACAGCGTAGGTCAAGTTCCTACTGTAGGCAAGAGGTTGGGGTGTGAAGATAAGATCAATTTCGTTTTGAAAATGAGTTTCAGCTAGTGCAACGATATCATTAACGTCCGCGCCTCTAGCTTCTATCCAAGTATAGTTCATTTCAGTTCCTTTCTTAGTGCTGTATTTAATCATCAAATAAGTGGATAAGTAAAGATATGGATAACAAAGACATTAAAGTTAAGAAACATGGTGGAGCTAGACCAGGTGCAGGTCGCCCAAAGGGTGGTCGTAACACATTGACCATTGCTGATTTATTAGACAGCGTTGAAGCCAAATCAAATGGACGCAAGTATGAAGATGTGCTAGCAGAAGATTTTATCAATGCTAGACATGAAGGTGACAATCAATTGGTTTTAAAATACCATAATTTAATTTTAAACAAAGTAATGAATTCACTGGCCAGAATTGAAATTAACGAAAGTGCTGATGCTGTTGAAGCAAAGAAAGCGGCTTTTGCAGAAGCAATTGCCAAGCTGGCTGGTGTAGAACCAAAGGATAAATAAAATTATGCCACTACAAAAATCATCTAGTGACAAAGCATTCAAAAAGAATGTTGCTACAGAAGTTAAAGCAGGAAGACCTGTAAAACAAGCGGTTGCTATTGCGTACAGCACCAAGCGTGCCGCGGCAAAGACAACTAAGTCAAAAGGAAAGAAATAATATGCAAGCAAAGAATCAAAAAGCAGCCGCTGGTTATAACGCAGCCACTGGCACCAGCAGTGAAGGTTACAGCCGTGGTCCAATGAAGTACTGTGGCAACATGAACCAATCAGGTAATCCAGATGCACTAATCAACAAAGGTCGTGGACCCACAGTTGGTAACAAAAGCGATGATGATCGCACATATCCAGATGCCGCAGTGGTTCCAAAACTAACTCCTGGCAAAGACATGTTCAAGGGTTCAGACAATCCACAAGTTCGCACCAGTGGTGGTGGACGCTTCCCAGGCACAAGAGCATGGATGCCCAGTGCAGGACAAAATTATGATGGCAACGCTGACAAAATGAATGTAGGCCGTGGCCCAACTAAAGGAAATCAACGATGATCAACGCATATCAAGTTACAGGCCTAACACACAAAGTTACTGCTACATCAACTAGCAGTCAAATTGATATTACGCCCACAGAAGCAGGTTTTAGTTTTGCTGGCCAACGCGGTCCACGCTACTTAAAGATTACCAATGGTAGTGCTGATCAGAATGTTTATTTCTCTACAGGCACTACAAGCCAGACAGCAGTGATTCCAAGTGCTGGCACACCTGGTAGCACACCAATTCCAGCCTATGCTGAAGTTATTGTTCAAGTAACTTCACCAAGTTCATACCCAGCAACAATTTATGTTGCTTGCGTAGCAGCCGCTTCAAGTCCTGTGTATATCACACCAGTGATGCTAGCAGGCAACGGATTCTAAAGGAAAAACAAAAATGACAACATTAAGAACAGATTTAATTCCAAACTTATTCCCAAATGGAATTGTAAGTGTCAGCAAGGCCAGTACAGCAGTGATGTCAGTTCCTGTAGTTGCCAGAGTAGCCAGCACAACAGGCACCATTGGCACAGTAACAGGTTCAGGCACAACCAGTGCTCCTTGGACTGCTACAATTACATTGATGAGTTCAACAGTAGGCTTACAAAGTGGTGATGTTATCACTGCCACAGCAGGCACAGGTACATTTGCCGCAGGTGGTGAAGTCAGTGTCAAAGCTGTCACAGGTAATCAAAGCATCACAATCAATAAAATTGGTGGAACTATTCCCACAGCAGGCACAGTAACAAACATTACAGAACCAGCAGCCAGCACAAAGCCTCCATTCTTGGTCACTGGCGATCCTATTCAATTCACCAATCCAGGTAACAGATTGACATTTACAACTTCTAGTGGAACATTTGCAATAGGTGAAACAATTAGTCAACCAGTAAGCGGTGCTACAGGTGTTGTTACAGATGTGTTTGCAACTTCTATCACTTACACAGCAACATCAGTGGCTGCTTTTAACACCAGCAACATAGTGACTGGTGATGTCAGTGGTGCTACTACAACTCCAACAGGCGTAACAGGCATGCACCAATTGATGACTGCTGGTGCAAACAACACTAACTTGTTTTATGTTAACATTTTAACACCAACCACTTTTGAGTTGTATAGAGATGCGGCTTTGACAACCAGTGTAATCAGCACTAACTTTACAACATACACACCCAATGCTGGTCAATACACCACTACTGATACAGTGGTTATTACACAAGCATAAAAGGAAACATTATGAATCATAAATCAAGTAACCCACAGGGTAACAAAGACATTAACCAAAAGCGTGGTCCTACAACAGGCAACGCAGGTAGCATGAAAAAGCGTGATACCTATGTGGCAGAAAAAACTGCCAGTTCAGGTGAGAAAGCTGTGTTGGCCAAGATGGTCACTGACGCACTAGAAATGCGTGGCCGTGGTCAAGCAGGTAAAACTAATCCTGCTTTAGAAGGTGTTAGTATGAATACCAACACAGGTCCTAAAAAGAACTCCACTGCTGATGGCAGCCGTTTGCCTGCCAAGTATAAGAAGTAATCAATCATGGGTGCATCATCAAATCTAATGCCTGCAGTGGGTCAAGCAGTCGCAGCCACAAGTCCAGGCGCAATTGGCAACCCACGTCAAGCACGAATTGACAACCGTTTACAAAAACAACAAACTCGTGGAATGATGCCTGTTAATCCTGGTAAAGTTCCAGCAGTG
>Ga0114975_10002099_pt1 | contig 13779 bp, 11 predicted proteins | sample S_130626_EF_Meta_FD_87031 | JGI IMG/M metagenome (GOLD analysis project Ga0114975, IMG submission 87031) | Freshwater microbial communities from Lake Simoncouche, Canada to study carbon cycling - S_130626_EF_MetaG | ecosystem: Environmental > Aquatic > Freshwater > Lake | place: Lake...
ATTTTCATCGCTTTAATGATCGCCCGTGTGGGCTTATTAATCGCTGGAAAATCTGAATTATTTGACGCCTTTTTTACGCAAGTTTCTCTTCCCTCATCTCTTGATCTGATTCTACAAAGACCTTGGAGTCTACTCACCTATTTTTTCTTGCACATCGAGGTCTTTCATCTGGTGTTTAATATGATGTTCCTGTATTGGTTCGGTATTATTATCCAGGATTTTATCGGAAATAAGCGACTCGTTCAACTCTTCTTTTATGGTGGATTGGCCGGAGCGGCAGCCTTCATTGTCGCCATGAATACCGTAAGTTTTTTCATTGAGAAAGGACCTAATTTTATGAATGGGGCCTCTGCAGGGGTTTTTGCGGTAGTAGTTGCCGCAGCCACGATTCGACCTAATTACGAGGTGCGTTTGCTTTTAATAGGACAGGTGCAAATAAAATACATCTCTGCATTTTATGTGCTTTGGTCCTTCATTGAAACGACCGGATCGAACGCTGGAGGGAATATTGCACATTTAGGAGGGGCAATATTAGGATTTATATTTGCCAAAAACTTTTTAGCCGCCTCCCGCCCTCAAGCCATATTTGAAATTAAAATAAAAGAATTTGCACAGGTAGTAAACCAGAAAATTCAACCTAGAAAAGAACCTGAAACTGTACCGGAGGACGAGTTAAACTCCATTTTGGACAAAATATCACAGTCCGGATACGACAGTTTAACCGATTACGAACAAAAAAGATTATTCAAAGCGAGTCAAAAAAATGACTAAGGCTTAAAAACATTTTTACCTTTGCCTTGTTACTCTTTCACTATTACATCACAAGCGTCTATGCAATTTGAAGCCGGTCCACTACTTAGTAAAATCAACTCTCCGGAGGATTTGCGTAAGTTGCCGAAATCAGACTTAACTCAAGTTTGTGCTGAATTGCGTCAGTTTATCATAGACAACGTATCGGTGAATGGAGGCCATTTTGGTGCCTCTTTAGGTGTAACCGAGTTAACAGTAGCCTTGCATTATGTGTTCAATACCCCGGACGATCAATTGGTTTGGGATGTGGGACACCAAGCTTACGGACACAAAATCTTAACGGGTCGCCGGGACGTTTTTCATACGAATCGCCTAATAGGCGGCATTTCCGGTTTTCCGAAGCGTTCTGAAAGTACATTCGACACCTTTGGCGTAGGTCACTCCTCTACTTCTATCTCAGCAGCGCTGGGAATGGCGGTAGGTTCACGTTATAAAAAAGAAACACAAAGGCAGCATATCGCTGTGATTGGGGATGGATCGATGACTGCGGGTATGGCCTTCGAGGCAATGAACCACGCAGGCGATATCCCGAACAATATGCTGATTATCTTGAACGATAATTGCATGGCAATCGACCCGAATGTGGGGGCCTTGAAAGAGTATTTAACTGATATTACCACATCACATACCTATAATAAGGTCAAAGATGATGTTTGGAATCTGTTAGGAAAGATGTCCAAATTCGGAAAGACGGCGCAAGAGATTGTTTCGAAGATTGAAAATGGATTGAAAGCCACGCTTTTAAAACAAAGCAACTTATTTGAATCGCTTAATTTGCGGTATTTTGGCCCGATTGATGGTCACGATATCGATAATTTAACGACCGTCTTAAATGACTTAAAAGATATTCCTGGACCGAAGATTTTGCATTGCATAACGACCAAAGGAAAAGGGTATTCACTTGCCGAAAAAGATCAAACTCTTTGGCATGCGCCAGGTAAATTTGATAAAACGACAGGTGAAATTCATAAGAAAACGTTCGATGATCCGCAGCCACCTAAATACCAGGAGGTTTTTGGCCATACGCTATTAGAATTAGCCGAAAAGAATCCTAAAATCATGGGTATCACGCCGGCGATGCCATCGGGATCTTCCATGAATATTATGATGCAAGCTATGCCTGATCGCGCTTTTGACGTGGGAATTGCGGAACAACATGCCGTTACTTTCTCCGCTGGACTGGCTACCCAAGGCTTAACCGTCTTCTGTAACATCTACAGTTCCTTCATGCAACGCGGTTACGACCAGGTCGTACATGATGTTTGTTTGCAAAAACTGCCGGTCATCTTTTGTTTAGATCGTGCAGGATTAGCGGGAGCAGATGGGCCTACGCACCATGGTCTACTTGATTTAGCCTTTATGCGCTGTACCAAACATGATTGTGGCAGCTCCTCGCAATGAGCAAGAACTACGCAACATTATGTATACGGCTTCTTTAGATACCTTCAAAAACCAGGAGAAAGCGATTACTATTCGCTATCCTCGGGGCGAAGGTGTGATGCCGGCATGGAGAACTGACTTGGAAGAAATTGAAATAGGTAAAGGGATCCAATTATTGGAGGGGGAAGAAATCGCCATCTTGTCCATTGGACATATTGGTAATGAAGCAATCGCTGCTTGCGAAGCTGCACGTGCTCAAGGACTAAAACCGGCCTTATTCGATATGCGCTTTGTAAAACCTTTAGACGAAGTATTATTACATCGCATTTTTAAAGAATTTAAGAAAGTCATCACCGTAGAAGACGCCGCAATTCAAGGCGGATTCGGTTCAGCCATTGCTGAATTCATGGTCGACCATAGCTATACCTCACAACTAATTCGCCTAGGAGTTCCCGACGAAATCATCGAACACGGGGAGCAAAAAGAACTTTATGCCCTATGCGGAATCGATGCAGCAGGCATTTTGGCAAAAATCGAAGCGAACAGTGTTGCTCGTCCTACGAAAAATAATCCGAAAGCACTTGTTTCTTAATTTGCTAATAGTACTTTTCAAAGAAATATTACCTACCTTTGCACCTTGAATTTCCCAATTAAAGGAATTTCGTTTCATTCAACGAATACATTTTTATGCTAAGCATTCGCAACATTGCCATTATTGCCCACGTTGACCACGGTAAAACGACCCTAGTTGACAAAATCATTCATGCCTCCAAGATTTTTAGAGAAAATCAAGAATTCGGAGATTTGATCCTTGACAATAACGACTTAGAGAGAGAAAGAGGGATTACAATTACGTCTAAAAACGTATCTGTTCGTTATAACGGGGTAAAAATTAATATTATTGATACACCTGGTCACGCCGACTTTGGCGGTGAGGTAGAACGCGTTCTACGAATGGCAGATGGTGTTATCTTATTAGTGGATGCTTTCGAAGGCCCTATGCCTCAAACACGTTTCGTTTTATCTAAGGCTATTGCTTTAGGTTTAAAACCTATCGTGATTGTAAATAAAGTAGATAAAGAAAACTGTCGCCCGGACGAAGTACACGAAAGTGTATTCGATTTGATGTTTAACCTAGATGCGTCTGAAGATCAATTAGACTTCCCTTGTATCTATGGTTCATCTAAGCAAGGATGGATGAGTACTGACTGGAAACAACCAACAGATAATATCATTCCTTTGTTAGATGCGATTATTGAGCACATTCCAGCTTCTAAAGTACAAGAGGGAACACCACAAATGCAGATTACGTCATTAGACTATTCTTCTTTCGTGGGTCGTATAGCGATCGGTCGTTTAGAGCGCGGAACGTTAACAGAAGGCATGCAAATTGCCTTATGTAAAGCGGATGGTTCAACGAAGAAAATGCGTATCAAAGAACTTCAAGTATTCGAAGGTCTAGGAAAAGTAAAAGTAGATAAAGTTGAGTGTGGTGAGATTTGTGCCATTACAGGTATCGAAGATTTCGAAATTGGTGACACAGTCGCTGATGCGGAAAATCCAGAGGCTTTAGAGCGTATCGCTATCGATGAGCCTACGATGAACATGTTGTTTACGATTAACAACTCCCCTTTCTTTGGTAAGGAGGGTAAATTAGTGACATCTCGTCACTTACGTGATCGTTTGTTCAAAGAGACAGAGAAAAACTTAGCCTTAAAAGTGCTTACGACAGATAGCGAAGATAAGTTCTTAGTTTTTGGTCGTGGTATTCTTCACTTATCCGTATTAATCGAAACGATGCGTCGGGAAGGTTATGAATTACAAGTAGGACAGCCTCAGGTTATCTACAAAGAAGGAGAAAATGGCGAGCGCCTAGAGCCGATCGAATCATTAGTAGTAGACGTTCCTGCAGAAGTAGCTGGTAAAGTAATCGAATTAGCGACTCAAGGAAAAGGCGAGTTATTGATCATGGAACCTAAAGGTGACTTGCAACACTTAGAATTCAACATTCCTTCCCGTGGTTTGATTGGATTACGTTCGAAAGTGTTAACGGCTACCTTCGGAGAGGCGATCATGGCCCACCGTTTTATTCAATACGAAGCATTTAAAGGAGCGATTCCAGGCCGTATCAACGGATCATTGATCTCGATGAATACAGGTCCTGCTATTCCTTATGCCATTGATAAATTACAAGATAGAGGGGTGTTCTTCATCGATCCAGGTGAAGAAATCTACACTGGAATGGTTGTAGGTGAGCATAATCGCCAAAATGACATCGAAGTGAACCTTCAAGCATCAAAGCAATTAACGAATATGCGTGCGTCTGGTACAGACACAAACGCAAAAATTGCTCCTAAATTAAACTTCTCATTAGAAGAGTGTATGGAGTTTATCCAAAAGGATGAATACTTAGAAATCACTCCGAAATCATTGCGTATGCGTAAAATTTGGTTAGATCCAAGTGAGCGTAAGCGTAACGAGAAGAAGCCAAGCTAATTTCCGAAAGGCTGCCCTCACCGGCAGCCTTTTTTTATAATTGGATAGCAGGCCGCTCATCCAAGAAATAATAGCGCCGCGGCAGATACGGCTTCAAAATCCCCATCCAATAAGCAGACGGTTTCTTCAAGAAATACCAAGTGGCACCCCGCCAACTTTTTAGCCAGAACGGGTTTTTGTATTTTATCTCTTTTCCCAAAATCAAATAGGATTGCCCGCTACCTTCCGTGGGTTGTCGGACATAGGCAAAATGCTTGCCATGGTAATTCCATTGAATATTTCCTTCTAAAGGCCAGCGCCGCGTCAAGGTGTCCTTCACTCCTTCTTTCGCCCACATAGGACTTAGATGTGATTGAATCCAGGCAGGTTCCACAGATACTGGTAAGGAGGCAATGGAATGTCGTCCTGATTTTTCAACCCAAACTGCCTCGCCTTTTAAAGTACTCAGGTACGCCGCTGGTTTTGTTTCCGTTGTTTGCCAAAACAACAAACTAACGAGTGCATAACCTTTCCACCTACGAGGCGCCCAAACTAAGAGGGCGATAGCCATAAAATATCCCAAAATTTCAAGGGGCGAAATGCGCAAAAAAGGAATCACTGAGGTAAAGCGCTCCACCCATTGAAACATCAATCCATGCAGTAACCGAAAACTAGTTGAAAGTAAATAAGCCAAAGGCTGAAAGGCCCATTCGGGCAAAAAAGAGCCAATCCCCAGTAGCAAAAAACCTAAAAAGAGCGCAATAGAAGAGAAAAGAATCAAAAAGGGATTGAGTAGAAAAAAGGAAACCGGGTGCGGCAATTGATGAAAATAATACACGATCAATGGCCAGGTAAGTACTTGGGCAGCTAAAGCGACACAGGTTAATTCCCAAATTTGGGTCAAAGGCCAGCGAAACCAACCTGTAAACTGAAATAGCCTGGCCCAACGTTGCTGAAAGGCGATTAATCCCCAAACCGCTAAATAAGATAGTTGAAAACCTGGGTCATACAGAGAGGCTGGATGAATAAACAGCAGCACAAAAGCACTAAAGGCGAGGGTGTTCAGACTCTCTTGTCTGTGGAGGAAGGTTTTGGCAAATAAAATCACCGAAAACATCCACGCGGACCTCAGCACCGGCAAAGAAAAACCACTAATCCCCGCATAGCACCAAAGCAATGCCATCATCAACCCAAAAAAAACATAGGGTCCCACCGGCCGGCGCTTCAATATAAAACCAAAAATCAAGGAAAGGCCCATATACAAAAGACCCACATGAAGTCCCGAAACCGACAAAATATGAATCGCACCTAGAGCCGAATACGTAGACAGCGTTTCAAAATCGATCTTCGTCTTCACCCCTAACAACATCGCCTCCGCGACATCCCGATCACGGCCCGGCTCAAAAGCGCGCTCTAATAAGCTAACAAAATAGCCCTGAGCCATTTCGAAAAAGCTCACTTCCTCCACACCTTTCCGCACTAGCCGAATTCGATCCAGCGAAACAAAGGCTGAACCCCCAATTCCCTTCAGCGCATAATACTCTCGCCAATCTTTCTCATGTGGGAAGAGCGGTGCAGGAAACGGCTTTAATCCTGCGCGAACTTCATAGACATCCCCTGACCTAGGCCTCGAAATTTGATTAGTCATATACAGCCGATACAATCCAGGACTCGCGCTCCAAATCGCTGAGGAATTCCGAGTACCTACACAGCGAGCTAAAACGGACCAAGATTTAGGTTTTTGCTCCACCTGACCTTCCACTTGAAAAACCCAGGCGTCGCTAGGGAGCACGCTTACCAGGGGTTTTAGATGATCAGTCCAGGCCATCGAACTAGCGACCAGCAATGCCGAAATGCCTATACTTTTTACAATACGAGAGGGGAAGAAAAGTAAAGGGGATGAAAGAAACAGCCAATAATGACTTCCTGAAAATAGGATTCCCAACATCCAAAACAGGACGATTCGGACAAAAGGAAAACGAGAAAAATAGGAATTCATCGATTAGGCGGAAAGGCCTAAAGGTAGAAGTTTTTAGTAGAGATTAAGGCCTCCACTTCATCAGGAACTAGATATTTAATGGATTGCCCTTGTTGAATGCAGGCCCGAATATAGGTAGCTGAAATATGTAAAACAGGTGCCTCGATCCGCTGAACGTTCTTATGTTCCCACAAATCTGAGCTTGGCTCTTCTCCTCGTGGGTAGACATAGAGGCCATAATAATCAAGTATTTGGTGGTAGTTTTTCCAGCTTTTGAACTGTTCTAAATTATCACCCCCTAAAATGAGTTTGAATTCGGTCTCCGGATGACGCTCGGCTAAATGAACCAGCGTATCTATCGTATAAGAAGGACGGGGTAAATGAAACTCGATATCAGATGATTTGAAAGCAAAATTATCTGCAATAGCCCGGTCCACTAGATCTAAACGATCAAACTCGTGCAAGAGACTCTTGGATTTTTTATGTGGATTTTGGGGAGAAACGACGAACCAGATTTGGTCTACCTCCGTCTGATTCAACACGGCCTGCGCAATGATCAAATGACCCTGATGAATCGGGTTAAACGAACCAAAAAACAGGCCTACTTTCATTATTTAGTTAATTTATCAAATAATTCCTGCGCCTCAGCGACCGCATCTTCCAGCTTGTCATTAACTAAAATAACATCAAATTGATCCTGAAAAGACCACTCAAATTTCATCTTAAATATACGCTTCGACAAAGCCTCTTCGTCTTCTGTGCCACGTGAACGCAAACGATCTTCCAGCATTTCGAGGGTAGGAACCTTCACAAAAACCGCTAAAGCGCGATCCCCGTAATATTTTTTCAAGGCCAAGCCTCCACGAACATCCACATCAAAAATCACGTGCTTTCCTGTCGCCCAAATGCGCTCAATCTCTGATTTCAGCGTTCCATAATAGGCACCAGAATAGACCTCTTCCCATTCCACAAATTCATCATTTGCAATTTTCTGGCGAAAGTCATCGGGCGTTAAAAAATAATAATCCTTTCCGTGCTCCTCATGGCGACCCCGTTTATCACGCGTACATGCCGAGATAGAAAAGCCTAAATCAGCATTGCGCGCTAATAATTCTTTAACTATGGTAGTTTTACCGGAGCCCGAAGGGGCGGAAAATATGATGAGTTTGCCTTCCAAAAATTCTGATGATTATATGAACCAACAAAATAAGGGAATTAAGAGCAATATAAGCAGTAGAATCGATGATATTTTTAAACGAATGCTATCTATCAAACTGGATGGGCATTTCGAGTGGCAGGAGGATTTTAATGCTTTACGTAAAGCTAATTCTAGCTCATGTCCTTCTTTACAAGGCAAGCATTGATCCTTGTTAGCTAAAAATGTTGACTCTTCCTCCGCAGTCGCTTCCTTATCCAAGATTCGTTGGATCAGCTTCATGCAATCAGATTGGTGGGAACAATTCGTCTTCATAATTTTTATAACATAGCTTCAACTAAATTAGTTCCTGACTAGGCTGACAACATGTCAGTTTTATAGCCTTTCTTTTCCGCATAGGAGGCTAAGGTTTCTTTTAAAAAGGCACGAGCTCGGTGGAGACGGGAACGCACGGTACCGATGGGAATATTCAGAATTTTGGCCATTTCCTCGTAGCTAAACTCCTCTAAATCACACAGGATGATGATCATCCTAAAATCAACAGGTAAAGCCTGTATGGCCGTCGTGATTTCATCCCCTAGCATTTCATTCACCGTTTCAGCCTTCAAATCCGCTTGAAAAGCGGGTTCAGGATCGTCATCCCCGGCAAAAGATTGCTCCACCCATTCGAATTCTACTTTGGATGGACCTCGGGATTTTTTTCGGTAATCGTTGATGAAGTTATTCTTGAGAATGCGGAATAACCAGGCTTTGGCATAGGTCCCAGGCTCAAAAGACCCGATAAAACGAAACGCGCGCATGCACGTATCTTGCACTAAATCATGCGCATCATCCTCGTCATTCGTCAGTCGAAGGGCAAAATTATACATCGCATCTAGGTGAGGCACAAACTCTTTTTCGAAGAGTGATCTAGCTTGCGATTCTGTCAGCGCAATGGCTGAACTTGTTTCTGTACTCATGGCGGTTTATCTATAAGATATACCTAGGCTTACAATTTAAACGCCAAGAATGAAAGATGACAAAAAGACTTATTTGCCTTTGTTAAATAACTCTAACAAAGTAAATACGATAAGTCCCAAAAGGGTACTTAAAAATGCCTTCAGCAGGCTGAGTCCAAATAAACTTGCATTACTTGCCTCTAAAAGAAACAATACGAGATGATGCGTGAACAACATCATACTTAAATAGGGGAAAAACCACATCCATTTCATCTCATCAAGACTAATAGACGACCGCTCATCATACCCATTCGCAGGTGTCAAAAAGCTAAAAATAGCTGGGCGCAACCAAGCCACTAAAACCGTTGCAAAGGCATGCATGCCATGCGTATTATAAAATATATCTAATAACCAGCCTAAGGCGAATCCACCAAAAATTAGATAAACAGGCGGCGTATCAATCGGTGCTTTCACGATCGCCCATAAATAGATGAAGCAAAATCCATAATAAAATAAAGCCAAATCCCGCAAGAATAACAATTGAACGACGATCGATACAACCACCGCAATCAACCACTTGTATTGAAAATTTGCGCTCATGTTAGTCGATTTTAGGTTTAGCTTGTTCTAATTTCTTCTGCTGTCCCGAAAATTTATTCTCAATCACATACACATAACGCAGTGTGGAGAAATGAGTCAATAACATTACTTTAATGTCATGGAAAGTGCCGTCATCCTGCAAACCGACTTTAGCCACAATCCCAATCGGAATGTTAGGAGGATACACCGCATTATAGTCGGAGGTGACGATGGTATCGCCTTTGACCACTTTCTTGTATTTAGATACATCCATTAGCTCTGCCACTTCCGTCTGGTAGCCTGGCCATTTAAGGTAGCCTAGTTCGCCGGATGATTTGATTTTCGCAGAAACCGTATTACTTGTATGTAAAACAGATACGATTAAAGCCAAATCCTGGGTACATGAAATCACCTTCCCCACAATTCCAGTCGAAGAAATTACGGCCATTCCGGGCTTAATACCGTCTTTGTAGCCTTTTTCGATGGTTAAATAGTTTTGGGAGTTACGCGTGCTTTGGTCAATTACTTTACAAGCAATGGGTTTGTAGCGATCTAAGGCAGCTTTACTAAAAAAGACCGGAAGATCCGCCTTCTGTTGCACTTGTGCCTGCAATTGAAAAATTTGTTGATGTAATTTTTGATTCTCTAAGGCTAATTCCCCATTGATTTCCCGCAATTGATGGTAAGATGCCACTTCTTGTCGGGTGGATAAAATAGACGCTGCCCAGGCATTCGTCGTATTAAAATAAAGGGTATGCTGGTAATTATTGTAAGTAAACACAGACCAAAGACTGATCCCCTGCAGCAGAACAAACAAGAGCAGGTTTCGCTGACGCAATAAAAACTCAAACAGTTGATTCATCCCCTACTAGGTAATCAATACCGCACGGTATTTCTCTAAGTTTTTCAAGATCTCCCCCGTTCCGCGAATTACCGCCTTCAAAGGATCATCCGCCACGTGCACTTTCAATTGCGTCTTCTTCTCGATACGCTTATCTAATCCGTGCAACATCGCACCACCACCCGCTAAATGAATACCGTTGTGGAAAATATCGCCGGATAATTCAGCTGGAGCTCTTTGTAAGGTCTCCATAATCGCCACCTCAATTTTCGTAATCGAGCTATCTAAAGCATACGCAATCTCCGAATAATTGATTAGAATTTCCTTAGGAATACCCGTCATTTGATCACGGCCGCGAATTTCAAAATCCGCAGGAGGATTCTCTAATTCGGGTAAAGCAGATCCTACTTGAATCTTGATCTGCTCCGCAGAACGCTCACCGATAACTAATTTATGTTCTCTTAATAAATAATCCTTAATGTCACGCGTGAACTCATCCCCCGCTACACGAATCGAGTTTTCGACTACGATGCCGCTCAAAGAAATAATAGCCACCTCCGTGGTTCCTCCTCCAATATCTACTACAAGTGATCCATTCGGTTGTTCAATATCAATTCCGATACCGATTGCCGCAGCAATAGGTTCGTGTACCATATACACTTCACGTGCTCCAGCGTGTTCTGCGGAGTCTTTTACGGCTCTTTTTTCCACCTCGGTAATACCTGATGGAATACAAATCACCATTCGTAAGGCTGGAGAAAAGAAGGAATTTCCTTTATCCATCATCTTGATTAAACCACGCATCATTAATTCTGCCGCGGTAAAGTCAGCAATCACACCGTCTTTTAAGGGACGAATTGTCTTGATGTTATCATTTGTTTTTTCGTGCATCATCATTGCCTGACGACCCACCGCTAACACCTTATTGGTGTTACGATCTAATGCAATTATGGAAGGTTCATCTACGACCACCTGATCTTTGTGAATAATCAAGGTGTTTGCCGTACCTAAGTCCATGGCAATGTCCTTCGAAAGAAAATTAAATAAGCCCATCTGATTTTGTGATAGTAAAACACAAATTTACATAAAAAATGCCCTAAATTTTGAAAAAAATAGAAATTTACAATTTCCTCGAAATAATCATAAAATAGGCCAAAGCAGATGCTCCGAATTACTTCCATCCAATAATCTGCCTCTTATTGATATATTACAAATAAATACCCGAAAAAAAACAGGACAAATCAGGCAAATTAATCGACGAAATAATTTGGAATTATTATCTGTTTTATTAGTTTTGTCCAAGTTTATTTAGGAAATCGTATTAATTACACCGATTGGTGATAAATTATGGAAGATTACAACAAGATCATTGAGTCCTTAGGTGTTAAATTCATCAAAGCGAGAAACATTAGAATATTACAACCGATTCGTATCAAGAATTTCTATGACGTAGAAAATTCACTCTTGATATTGTACAAAGGGGAGGTATCTTTTGGTGAAGAGGAGACGCCGGTAGAAGAGGGTGATATGCTATTTATCCCTGGCGGTAAAATGATCAGCGTAACTTACGGAAATGCAGAAAAACCGAAAGCCGTGAACAATGAAGAGTTCATGACACATCGGGAATTGTATTTTGACCAAAACACCGATGCAGCTCAAATCGGAACGCAACCTAACTCGTTCGGAATGGTGGCCTTCGAAGCGAAAGTTTTCGATTCAGTTAACTTCTTTACTTCCCTAGATATTCCTCCGTTCTTAATCAAACGTGATGATAAATTAGCGGCAACGATCCGTGAGATTTTAGAAGAAGATCTTTCTGATGCCATAGGTAAAGGACGAATTATCAAAATCAAAACGGAAGAGATCGTGATCGAAGTAATTCGTTACATCATCGAGAACCGTTTGTTCGTAGAGCAATTAGCGACGAACTCGACTTATTTCAAGGATCCTCGCTTAATCGATATCTTCGCCTATATCAAAGATCATTTGGGTGGTGATTTATCGAACAAAGTTTTAGCAAACGTAGCGAACGTTTCTGAGGACTATGTAGGTCAATATTTCAAGATGTTAACGGGTATTAACCCTCAAGATTATATCGAGTACCAACGTATGGAAGCGGCGGTAGGTTTACTTCGCACGACGAAGAAATCCATCCGCGCGATCGGTTCCGAAGTAGGGTACAAAGACACGGCGTATTTCTGCCGTCGTTTCAAGATGATGTTTGGTATTCCAGCCGGAAAGATGAGAAGACGGGAATCGTTGATGAATATTTAAACAAAAAACCCGCTGATAAACAAAAAACCCGCTGAAAGAATTCAGCGGGTTTTTTGTTAGTCGCTAGTCACTAGTCGCTAGTCGACTAAATCGCGAAGCGATGACTAAACCGAAGGTGACTAAGTCTGAAGGACGACTAAGCGACAAGGTCGCGACTCTTTGACTACATCGCGCAGCTATGACTAAGCCGCCGCAGGCGGCGACTGTCGAAGCTCTGCTTCGACTACATCAAATACTTCAACTTCACTAACTCTCTCTCCGTCAAGAATCTCCAGCTTCCGCGTGGAAGATCTTTCTTCGTTAGGCCAGAGAAAGTGGTGCGATCTAGCTTCGTTACTTCGTAACCTAGGTGTTCGAAAATACGACGAACGATACGATTTTTGCCAGAGTGGATTTTAACGCCGATGACGTAGCCGTCTGGAGTGACTTTGGCTAAATCATCTACTTTAATTTCGCCATCTTCTAAGTTTAAACCTTCCTTGATTTTCTCGAAATCTTCGTCTGTCAATGGCTTGTCTAATTCTGCCTGGTAAATCTTCTCGATTTCGTTCGATGGATGCGTTAATTTATCCGCTAATTCACCATCGTTTGTTAATAATAACAAACCAGTCGTGTTTCTATCCAAACGTCCCACCGGGTAAATACGCGATTCTGTTGCATTCTTCACTAATTCCATGACGGTCTTGCGATCGTTCGGGTCGTCGGTTGTAGTTAAAAAGTCTTTTGGCTTATTTAATAATAAGTAAACTGGTTTTTCCCGGTTTAACTTACGGTTACCGTATTTCACGATGTCCGTCGGATGCACCTGGTAGCCCATTTCTGTAATTACCTTGTTATTTACTTTGATTTCACCCGCTTCGATTAATTTATCCGCATCGCGACGAGAACAAATTCCCGCGTTGGCGATGTAGCGATTTAAGCGAATTTCGTCAGAACGACGATCAGTTTGGGCGATTTTCTTTTGAATTTTCGCCGGAGCACGCTCCTTGTAACGATCTAATTTATATTGTGGCTCGAAAGCGGGACCAGCATCAAAACGAGAACGACTTTTAAAGGTCTCGCGATCAGAATAACGGGGATTGCGATCTCCTTCTGGACGCTCAGGGCGATCAGCAGAACGCTCTGTACGCTCCTCATATTTACGCTCAATGCGTGCAGTTGGATTTTCATCACGCGGTGTAGTCGACTCTTCTGAGCCCTCTGGCTTAGGTGCCGCATTGCGATCCCAGCGATTATCTCCTTTATAAGGTGTACGTGTTGGATTTTCAGTTCTGCCAAAAGGCTTACGATCTCCTCCTTGATAAGGTTTGCGCTCGCCATCAAATGGCTTACGATCTCCTCCTTGATA
>Ga0114975_10002100_pt1 | contig 13778 bp, 14 predicted proteins | sample S_130626_EF_Meta_FD_87031 | JGI IMG/M metagenome (GOLD analysis project Ga0114975, IMG submission 87031) | Freshwater microbial communities from Lake Simoncouche, Canada to study carbon cycling - S_130626_EF_MetaG | ecosystem: Environmental > Aquatic > Freshwater > Lake | place: Lake...
CGGGTTGCCCGAGCGGCCAATGGGAGGGGACTGTAAATCCCCCGGCTCTGCCTTCGAAGGTTCAAATCCTTCACCCGCCACCAGCAAGACCTCATGTGAATGAGCGGGTAGTTACTGCTTCTTAGCTGAAACTCTCGCTGCGCGAGATAGGAATAGCGCAAAGACAAGAGCCACAACAATTCCAGTATTTACACCCATTTCAATTAATGCTCGGTTGAAATATTCGGTCGTCTTCTCTTTTTCCATAGTAAGAGATGCACCAACTGTAAGAATATGTCGAACCGCTGCAATAACGCCGATAATCAAGAAGTTATCCAATTGAAAAACACCATCTGTAAATCTCACAATCACAGTACGCATGATTTCTAGAATAATTACAACAAATAGAATGTCATTGATTCCTTGAATCATCCCTACTGGAAAGAATGGACGAGTTTCAATCAGACGCTGCAAGCTGTACCCGGCAGCCAAGATCGAAACTATGAATAAAAGGATTCCAAGGAAACCGTGCAACACATCTTCGAGCTTGTCGATGAAAGTTACAGGGATCAGCGACTCATCGCTCTTGAGTAAACCCTTGACCGATTTGTACTTCATGATGACCACCCCTGTTAGCAATAAGAAAGAGTAAACACAGAAGTACGCTCTGGCAAGAGATATTGAAGATTTGGTTGTTAGAAACTCAGTGGGTTGCCGTATTGGACAAGCAAGGCCTTTAAATTAACTTCGTTTCGATCTTGGTTCCCATTTTTCCAAAGCCCAACTTCTTGCGTGCTATCGATAAAACTTAGGTGATCTAACCCAGAAAGCCTGCGAATCAAAGTTCCTTTTCTTCGAGCTTGGAAGAACCACCATAAGTCATCGGTGTTATGGGAAAGTTTTGTATACAAAGCGCTGTCAGATGCATCTTCATGCAAGGCCTTAGATGGGAACAAGGTGCCGGCGCCTGTCGTTGGCATTAAATCTTTAGCTGGACCTTCGGTGAGGTCGTAATGTTTATGCCAAGTGCTAAATGGAAGCACATCACCAGCTTCATTTACTGCTAACCGATGAACACGTGCTGCAATAATTGCATCTGGATACAGATAGTGGTTAATCATCAGATGAAGGAATAACTCATTTTCAAAGTACAAATCATCATCAATTGTAATTATTGGTAGATTGCGTTGAGCCTTTAGGGCAGGAATCAACTTCTTACCTGATCCCAAATCGTCACAAGAATTAATTGTGATGTAACCAGATTTTTCTAATTCCCTAATTGAATTTGGAAGAACAGCCATGTCTGCATCAGCGATGTAAACATTGATTGATTGCGGTTGCAAAATTTGGGCTTTAAGCGCACTAAGGGATATCGCCAATGCATTAAATCGAGCAGGATGACTGGTGACAGAAACTTCAAATTTCCAATCTGGTTCATTGCCTTGAATAAAAGGAAGGTACAGAAGCTGCTCGCGACGTTTTGCTAATTTCGCCTCGGCAATCAACAGCTGCTCGATTTCGTTGAAGTTCTTGTTATTGGCGCTCTGCAACTTAGAGAGCTTGGTCCCAAGTTGACGCGACCCACGCACTAGGTAAGCCAGCAGCAGTACAGAAAGAGCTGATAACAAGACAACTAGGCTAATCATGATTCAAATCGTACTTGATGCTAGTCCTTTTTACGTGCGATTTACTTGCAACTAGACACTTCCCAGATTGATTATTAGCCTTTGCGGGTATCCATTTCGCCCAACCAAAAGGAGCTAGCGTGAAAAAACGTCTTGGAATTTTCGCCGCAATTGTTATTGCAGCTGCATTAACACTTACAGGCTGTTCATCATCTGACTCAGCAACATCTGAAAGCGCTTCATGTGCAAAGGCAGATCTTGCAACAGTTACCGATGGCAAGCTAACAATCGCAACTGGCGAACCTGCTTACTATCCATGGATTATCGACGATGCTCCAGAGACCGGAAATGGTTTTGAAGGCGCAGTTGCATATGCAGTTGCAAAGCAACTTGGATTTGATGCGGCAGATGTCGTTTGGGTTCGTACAACATTTGATTCGGCTGTAACACCTGGAGAAAAGAACTTCGACTTCAACTTGCAGCAGTTCTCGATTACTGAAGAGCGCAAAGCAGCAGTTGATTTCTCATCTGCTTATTACACAGCTCCACAAGCAATCGTTTCATTTAAGGGAAGTAAGATTGATGGAAAGACGTCACTTACAGAACTTAAGGGTGCAAAGCTTGGCGCAGCAGTTGGAACAACATCACTAGATGCGATTTCAAATCAAATCGGTGCAACACCACAGGTGTTTAACGACAATGCTGCTGGAGTTTCTGCACTAAAGAACAAGCAGATCGACGGACTTGTCGTTGATCTACCTACAGCTTTCTATCTTTCAGGTGTCGAAGTTCCAAACGGTCTAATCGTTGGACAGCTTCCATCAACTGGAGCCGGAGATCAGTTCGGTCTCTTGCTAACTAAGGGCAGCAAGCTAACTTCATGTGTATCTGGCGCAGTAGATGCGATCACTACAGATGGCACATTGGCAGCGATTACAGATAAGTGGCTAGCAACCGATGCTGGCGCTCCTGTACTGAAGCCTTAATAGAAACTAAGAAGTAAACACGGTAGTTTGGCGACCATGTCAGAGAAGCAAAACTCTGCGTGGTCGCCGAGCTCACGTGAGATACAACGCCGCCAATCCAGGCGTGCGATAAGCCGCAAGCAAGCAGGTATTGCTGCGGCTTCTTCTATTTTTGTACTTGGAACCCTGGCTCTCATTCTTGTTACATCACCTGGCTGGGAAACCGTTAAAACTACCTTCTTTGATATCGAGTATGGAAAAGAAGTATTTCCAACTGTTATCAAGGGCCTTTGGATCAATCTGCAGCTTACTTTTATCGGCGGGGCAGCGATCGGCGTCATTGCACTTGGTTTAGCGTTGCTACGAACCACTAAGTCTCCGGCACTAACACCATTTAGATTTCTAGCAACCGCATACGTTGATATTTTTCGAGGCGCTCCACTGATTCTGATTATTTTGTTAGTTGGTTTTGGCGTTCCGGCACTTGGTCTAAAAGGTGTTTCAAGCAATGTGATTTTTTTAGGAACAGTTGCTGTTGTACTTACTTATTCGGCCTATGTTGCCGAAGTTATTCGTAGCGGAATTTTATCGATTCACCCAAGCCAGCGAGCGGCAGCTAGATCATTGGGATTAACTTCGGGTCAAACAATGCGATTTGTTGTTTTGCCACAAGCAATTCGACGCGTTGTACCGCCACTTTTAAATGACTTTGTTTCTCTTCTTAAAGACACGGGTTTAGTTTCAATTCTTGGTGTTACAGATGCGGTGCGTGCGGCACAGATCAATGCAAGCCGTACCTTTAATTACACTCCATATGTAGTTGCTGCAATTTTGTTCTTGCTCATTACTATTCCGATGACTCGGTATACAGATCGCGCCATCAGACAGCGCACAAGTGCTCAAAATTCAGAAGGTGCGATCTAATGAGCAATGTTCTAGAACTTGTAAACATACGTAAATCCTTTGGATCAGAACTTGTATTAAATGATCTTTCTTTGTCTGTCCCTGAACACACAGCGACAGTGTTAATTGGTGCATCTGGATCAGGTAAATCCACCTTACTTCGCTGCATTAATTTGCTGGAATCAATCGATGATGGGCAGATCTTCTTGGATGGCGATGAAATCTCTGATCCATTAATCAATGTCGATGATGTCCGTCGCCGATTGGGTATGGTTTTTCAATCATTCAACCTTTTTCCGCATAAAACTGTTTTAGAAAACATCACCTTGTCTCCGATAAAGGTGCAGGGTAAAAGCAAAGACGAAGCAAATACAGCAGCTCTTGAATTATTGAAGCGTTTTGACCTTTCAGACAAAGCTGATCAATACCCAGATCGCCTCAGCGGGGGACAGCAACAACGCGTTGCAATTATTCGCTCGCTTGCAGTTAATCCCCGCTTGTTGTTGCTTGATGAAGTTACATCCGCACTTGATCCAGTTTTGGTTAATGAAGTACTAACCGCTGTTCGTGACCTAAAGAGTGATGGAATGACAATGGTATTGGCAACGCACGAGATGGGATTTGCAACCCAGGTTGCCGATGAGGTCTGTTTCTTAGAATCTGGAAATATCATCGAGCGTGGAACAGCAGATCAAGTACTGCACAACCCTCAGAATCCAAAGACTCAAGAGTTTTTGAAGCGCGTTCATCAGGCCGGCCGGTTGTAATATCACCACCATGAGCGCATTTAATCAACGTATTCAGCCAGTTCGTGATCTCATGAAGGCTAAGGGATTAGATGCTTTTGTGTTGCGACGTAATCCAAATTTAGCCTGGGCTATTGCAGGACGTGCCCATGTGCCAACTACTATTGATGCGGCGTGTTTTGATTTAATTATTACTCAGGATTCTGCGACAGCCATAACAAATGTTGTCGAAGCGCCACGTCTTATCGCAGAAGAACTTCCTAGTGAAATTACAGTTAAAACTGTTAAGTGGTCTGAGGGGCGTGATCCTCAACTTCCAACTGGAGCAAAGGTAGGAAGTGATCAACCAGGTGCTGATCGGGTGGACTTAGGTATTGAAGTCGAAATGATTCGCGCATCTCTTATCGAATCAGATCTAGCGCGATTCAAAGAAATTTGTGTTGATGCAGCTGTTGCATTAGGAAATGCAATGAAGCAGGCTGAAAGTTCGGACCGTGAAATTGATGTTGCAGGATTAATCACGCATTCGTTATGGCAAGCGGATTTAGAAGTTACATTCTTGGGTGTTGCGGGACAGGAGAGGGTTCATAAATTTAGACATCCGCTTCCAACAGATTCTGTCGTTGGCAATCGAGTGTCTGCGTCTATCTGTGCAAAACGAAAGGGCCTAATTGCATCAGTGACTCGCATTGTTACTTTTGGTGAAGTAACTGATTCGATGATTAATGAATACACATCGATCTTTAAAGTTGAAGCGGCACTTCTTGATGCGACCATTGTCGGAAAGCCATTTTCAGATCCAATTAACGCAGCAATCGCTGCCTACCCAGCTAATGGCTTTGATGCCGATGAGTGGAGCAAACACCATCAAGGGGGACCAACAGGGTTCTTGCCTCGTGATTGGCCAGCTACCCAAGGTTCCACGCGCTTGATCGCTGAAAATCAGCCGATTGCTTGGAACCCAACCGGCAAGGGGTGGAAAGCCGAGGACACCATTATGGCCACTGATTCAGGCGCAAAAATGCTCTCGGTAGACCCGGATTGGCCCACTTTTGAGGTCAATGGTCGGACCAGACCATTTTTATTACAGCGATAAGGATCATCACGGTCCTGTAACGAAGCGCAAAACAGCCTATTTACCATTGACTCACACCTGTTCCAGTGGCACTCTCTGCCAAGAGGTCTTACCACTGGAGGTTTAAATGAGCACTGTTGCTCTCGTTGCGTTAGCACGACCAACATTTGACCTCGGATGTGCCCAAAAGAATTTTGATAATGCTCGAGCATTGCTGGCAGATCTTGGAGCGACAGTAGTCGGACCAACTGAGTTAGTAATGACTGTTGATGATGTTGCAGCCGTAGAACTTCCAGATGCCGATCTTCACATCCTCTTCATGGCTTCATTTTCCGATGCATCTCCAGCTGTAGAGCTTTTAGGAAAAGTCAAAGGCCCAGTACTTGGTTGGTCAATGCGCGAACCTGGTGAAGTGGGCGAACGACTTAAGCTGAATTCGATGTGCGGTGTAAATCTTGCAGCACATGCATTAATGAATGTTGGTCAAGCCATTCGCCACATTCATGGAAACGCAGATGAACCGCAGGTGCGAGCTGCAATCAAAGATGCGCTCGCAGGAAAGATGCCAGAAGCAACAACTCCAGAAAATATCGTTGGTGAACTTGGCAGTGAGGCTGATGCGCAAAAAGCATTTGATTGGTTGAAAGGGAAAAAAATCGGGGCAGTAGGCGAAGCCCCAATTGGATTTACCCCGTGTGTTTACGATGCGCAACAGATCCGCTCTCACTTTGGATTAGATATTCGCCAAATTTCAATTGATGATGCATTTGGAAAGATTTCAGAAGTTAAAGAAGAAGCGCGTGAGTTGGCATATGCCGGAGCAGTTGCTGCACAGCCTTCACTTGCATCTGTCAATGTTGATGAAGCTAAAAAAGTTTATGGTGTTGAAGTCGCACTGGATAAATGGCGCGAGGATGAATTGCTTGATGCAATCGCAATTCGTTGTTGGCCAGAGTTTCCAACTGAAATGGGAGCTTGTATTTGCTCTTCACTAGGGCGTCTTTCAGACCGTGGCACAGTAACCACATGTGAGCGTGATGTTTTAGGTGCGGTAACCATGATGATGTGCGAAGCGCTTGGATCAGATGAAAACTACTTAGTGGACATAGTCGATCTTGACGCATCACAAGGCTTAGTGCGTTTATGGCACTGTGGTTCTGCCGCGACAAAACTCGCAGCTGATCCAAAGAATGCAACCCAAACAACACACTGCAATCGCAAACTTGGCGTTGCAGGTAATTTTCCGCTCAAGACCGGACCAGTAACGCTGTTCCGCATTGATCGGGATGTAGATCCGAGCAATGGCACGGGTTTACGCATGGTTGTGAGCCGAGGGGAATCAATCCCTGCTCCCAATCACTTCCAAGGTAATACCGCAACGGTTATCACTCAACCTGATGCCGCTGCGTTAGTAAATGGAATAGTCACTGGTGGATATCCGCATCACTTGGTCATCTCGTGGATCGATGTGAGACCTGGTATTCGTCAGATGGCAAAGATGTTAGGGATACCCCTCACAGAATGGTAAACAACTACAACCAACCCTCGAAAGCAAGGATAAAAATGAAAACTAAAGGATCAAGTTCCTTCAGTGCTCGTCGTTTCGGATTTGCGGCTGCAATTGCGTTTGCACTTGTTGCAACATCTCTTCCAACGGCGCTGGCAGCTGGAGAAGTTTTTGGTAAAGCCTGCAAAGAAGAAGGTGCAAACACTGGAACAAGTTCAACTTCACTTGTTTGCAAAGCAGGCACTAATGGCAAGTTAACATGGCAGCGAGTACGTCTTGCTAGCTCATATGGCACACCAGTTGCAGCAACAACTCCGCCTAAGGGATCAATTGAATTCTGGCACTACCGCCCAGAGGACAAGGCTTACTTTGAGACAATCATCTCAAACTACGAAGCTCGCTACCCAGGTACCAAAATCACACAGGTGATCAAGACAACAACTGATTACAACGCAACTGCTCGAGTCCAGATTTTGGCTAATCCACGCGCTGCTCTCTTTGCAAGTGCACGCGGATCAATTTTCAATGATTTCGTAAACAGTGGGTTGACACTTGATATTTCAAGTCAGCGCTTTGTAAAGCAAAATCTTGTAGCCAAGGGACTTACTGCGGGAATGGTCGATGGAAGAGTTCTTGGCGTTCCATACCACTATCTATTTAACAACCCAATCTATAACACTGATATTTGGGCAAAAGAGAAGTGGGCATTTCCAAAGAACCTAACGCAGTGGACAGCTTGGTGCAAGGATGCAAAGGCCAAGGGTTATGTTCCACTCGCATGGCCAGGTGCAACGCGTGGTCAAGCAGCACAGATTTCGAATTCAGCACTCATGAACTCTGCAGGAAGTTATAACGAGCTTGCAAAGAATCTTGAAGATCTCAATGCTGGAAAAATCGATCTAACCTCAACATGGTTTAAGGGCGTTGCGGATATATATGTGAAACTTCGCACAGCTGGTTGCTTCCCAGATAACCCAACAGGTGTTACAGAGGCATCTGCACTGAATCTGTTTGCGACAGGTAAGTCACCAATTCTTCCAACAGGAACATTTTCAATGGGTGCAGTCAAAGCACTAAATCCTGCGTTGACTGGAAAAATGAATCTAATGAGCATGGTTCTAACAGATGGCAAGGTAATTGCTGAAGGAATTATGAACAACACATTCAATCTCAGCGTGAATGCTAAGTCGTCATCTACAAATCAAAAGATTGCACTATCTTTCTTGTCATATCTAGCGACAGGTCCTGTAGCGCAGATCTATGGAGACTCATCTTCACAACACGTTAATGTGCTCAATGTAAATTACACAAACATTGACCTCATTAACACCTCTTCTTTCCAAGGAAAGAACACAATGCTTGCACCTCGATTCTTGATTCTGAATACATCAGTTTCAGATCTGACTCAGGATGCACTCATTCAAATCGTCGGTGGTAAGAACACGGATGAAGTTCTTGCTGACTTCTCTAAGCAGATCAAGCAAAAGCTGGCTGGTTAATTAACAAGGTAGCCCTAACAAAGACCACTCCCACAACAAGTGGGAGTGGTCTTTGGGGTACCCGTAAGAAGCGTAAAAAGGACGCCCTGACCTATTATTTAATGGGTCTCCCAGCCGTAATTTTATTTGTATCTTTTTATTTGTATCCAGCTTTGCAGAATTTACAATTTGCAACACGTCGCTGGGACGGCATTACAGAGCCAGAATTTGTCGGATTTAGGAATTTTACAAACCTCCTGACTAATGATGATCTTTTTTATAAGACACTTGGTAATAATTTAGAATTCACTTTTCTTGTTGTTATTTTTCAAACCATTTTTGCTCTATTGTTTGCAGTCTATTTAGTGAATAATTCTAAAACTAATATAGCTCTACGAACTCTTTACTTTTTTCCAACTATTCTTAGCTCCGTTTCCGTGGGAATGATTTGGCTTTTCCTTTACGATCCAAATTTTGGAGCCATCAATTTATTCTTTAATAAGATTGGATTTAATTTTTTAGCCCTAAACTGGCTTGGAGATGAGAAGAGTGCCCTATATGCAGTTGCACTCACTCAAGTGTGGTTCCATACAGGACAGATGATGGTGGTTTACATAGCTGGCCTTCAGCAGATACCGAAGGAACTTTATGAAGCCGCTGAAGTTGATGGAGCATCTCGTTGGAAGCAGTTTAGAAATGTAACCTGGCCAATGGCTATGCCTACAACTCTTGTGGTCCTGGCGTACACAACAATCCAGTCATTCCGCGCATTCGATTTGATTATGGTGATGACTAATTCAACGGCCGGTCCAAATAATTCGACAAATATTTTTAGCACATTAATTTATCTGACTCTCTTTAATGAATTGAGGTTGGGGTACGCAGCTGCACAAACCATATTTATGGTCATTGTCATGGTTCTAATTACTTGGTTGCAACGTCAAACTTTCGGCAAGAGGTACGAGAAGTGAGAAGGTCTTAGAATGTACAAAATATCGAGGGTGATAGCCCTAGGCACATTTGCCTTAATGATTATTTTGCCTTCGCTGATCGTGGTGATGGGGTCCTTTAAAACAGATGCCGAGGTCTATAACAAGCCACTTTCTCTTCCTGATGCCTGGAGCTTAGACAACTATCGCCAATTATTGAGTGATAGTGATCTAGATGTTAGTTTTCGTAATAGTGTTTTTGTCACAATTTCTTCTGTCGTTTTGACTCTAATATTTGCGAGCTTGGCCTCTTTTGCGATAGCAAGAATGATAACCGTCTCTGGAAAAGTATTGGCGGTTCTCTTTGGCTTAGGGTTGGCAATACCAGCCCAAATTAACCTTGTACCAATTTATTATATTTTTAAAGATCTAGGGTTAACGAATTCATTTATTGGCTTGATTACTATAAATGTTACGACAACTTTGCCTATTTCGATATTTATTCTTAGTGCATTCTTCAAGCAAGTTTCAAAGGAGATGTATGAGGCTTCCGAGGTAGATGGAGCCTCACCTTTAAGAATTTATCGCTCGATTGCTCTCCCTCTATCAAGACCCGCCATGGGTGCAACGGCCATATTTCTTTTTGTGATTAATTGGAACGATCTCTTATGGCCACTCTTGTTGATCCAAGAATCCGAAAAGAAAACTCTGCCGCTAGCTATGTTGGCCTATCGTGGTGAATATTTCGTGAGTTTTTCTATGTTATTTACAGCGGTAATGGTGGCATCGCTTCCTATGGTTATTATGTACTTGTTCATGCAACGTTCTTTCATCGCAGGTTTAACCGCTGGTGCGGTAAAGGGGTAATCATGAGTAGCGTTACACAATTAGCACCCCAGCGCGCTGCGCGAATTGCCACTCAGTTAATGGAATTGATTGATCTCCAGAAGTTAATTCCAGGGGATAAGTTGCCTCCCGAGCGTCAGCTTGCAGAATTGCTCGAAGTGAGCCGACCTAGTTTGCGAGAAGCGCTACATATCTTGCAAGCACAGGGGCTTGTTCAGATTAAGCATGGACAAGGAACATTTGTCCAAGAACCACTTGTGGCTCAAGAGTTGCGTGCATCGGTCATGACAAAGGCCCATGGGCTTAACGAGCTCTTTGATGCTCGTGAAGTACTAGAAGTTCCAGCATCAAAGTGGGCCGCCGAAAAAGCTTCAAAAGAGGATATTCGCTTACTGCGAGCGACCCTTAATCAGATCGACACAGTGACATCAACTGTGCCAATTGATTATGATCAACTGCAGTCTTTGGACGCAAAATTTCATTTAACAATCGTTGGAATTGCAGGGAATCGATTTATAAATCAGACTCTAAACGTCTTGCAGGATGTAATGAAGATGTCTATGGAAACTACATTACGTTTGCCTGGACGTTCTGATATTTCTCGAAATGAGCACAATCAAATACTTGCAGCTATCGAGACTGGCAATGGTGAATTAGCTTCTAAATTAACTTTTCAACATATAAAGGGAGCTCGCGCGACTGCTTTGGCAGATGCAAAAAAGAGAGATAGCAATTGAGTTTGGTTCAAGCTGTCTGCGTTGGAGTAATCACAGTAGATACTGTTGCATTAGTTGATAGATATCCAACAGAAGATGAAAGAGTTGTGGCCCATGAGATTGTTCGTGGCGGAGGAGGTCCAGCCGCAGTTGCAGCCGTCACTCTAAGCCGATTAGGCATTAAGACTGCAATTGTCGGAACCATCGGTGATGATGCAGATGGCAAAGAAGTTTTAGGAATTTTTGAAAGGGAAGGCGTAGACACAACTGGCATTTCTGTTGGAACTTCACCAACTGCCGGAAGTGTGATTGTTTCATCATTAGAACGAAGCACTAGAGCGATCAATACTCGCCAACCAGTTGTACAAGCTCCCATAAATGAATCTGCCAAGAAGTTAATTGCAAATGCGCAATGGCTACATGTAGATCATGTGGGCATTAATCGTTTGGATGAGATGGGTGTTGCTCGAGGAAAGGGCCCTCAAATTTCATTTGATGCTGGATATGGTGTTGAAAGCTTTAACCCAATCGTTGTGGACTTATTTGTTCCCACCGATCGACAGATGGCTTTGCGCTATCCAGGAAATGATCTAGCAGTTGCTTTGGAAAATGATTCAATGAAGGCCAGCAATACCGTTGTTGCCACTCAAGGATCAGCTGGTAGCGCAGGATTTTCATCTGAAACGGGGTTTGTTACAGCTGCAGGATTCAAGGTTGAAGTCAAAAGTACATTGGGTGCAGGAGATGTTTTCCATGGCGCTCTCCTTGCTCAATTGATTCAGAGGCACCAGCTTCAGGAGGCAATGCGTCGAGCAAACGCTGTAGCTGCACTTTCGTGCCGCGGTCTTGATGGTCAATCAATGATTCCAACTACACCCGAACTAAATGCATACCTGGAGGCAAATAAATGAGAGCACCATTAACTAAATTGGCACGACCATCGGGTGCTCTTGCGATGGTTGCAGTTGATCAGCGTGAAGCATTACGTGGAATGTTTGCAGCTCACCAGAGCGTTCCAGTACCAGATTCACAATTGACTCAATTTAAGGTAGATGTAGCGCGCGAACTTTCTCCTTATGCGTCAGCTTTATTAGTTGATCAGGAGTTTGGAATTGATGCGATCATCGATCAAAAAGCTTTGCAAGGTTCATGTGGTTTGATCGCTGCAGCAGATTTACTGGTTGGTCCAGCAGGGGGTGCAGCAACTGATACTGCTGTTGATCCTGATGTTGATCCAATCCGTATGCGTGATATCGGAAGCGTCGGACTAAAGTTTCTAGTTTTGTGGCGCAATGATGAATCACCAGAAGTTCGCGCACAGTTAGTAGAAGATTTCAACAACCTGTGTCAGGTCTCAGGGTTACCTTCAATCATTGAAATTATTGTTAAGCCGCCAACTGATTCTTCGAGAAGCTTTAATCGCGAAGAAGAGTTAATCATTGCTGCACGTGAAGCTGCGGGATGGAAGCCAGATCTTTACAAGGCAGAAGTACCCTTCCATGGTGAAGGTGATTTAAATCTTGTTACCAAAAATGCTGAAAGAATCTCAGAAGCAATTGGTTCATCGTGGGTAGTACTTTCAAATGGTGTTAAGCAACCATTCTTTAATGATGCGGTAAAGGCATGCGCCATGGGTGGTGCCAGTGGATTTTTAGCAGGTCGAGCAGTGTGGGCCGATATTGTCGGGTCACCTGATATTCCGAAGGCGCTGCGCGAAGTATCTATTCCACGCTTAGAACAGCTAGCTGAGATTGTTGATACTCATGCAAAACCTTGGAGCAGTTGGTAATTAGCCCCAGAGCTCTTTGATTTCAACTACTCGACCTTCATTAATACTCTTGTGAGCAGCAAGGCCGGTAACCACGCTAGTTACTCCATCTTTCAAGGTAACTTCAGCAGGAGTTGAATTCAAGATCGCATCACGGAACTTTGTGTGTTCAATGTATGAAGCTCCATAGTGGTGTCCCATGTACTTAACATCGAAGTTGTGAACAATCTTTTGCTCACTACCAGGTGTACGAGCGGCACCTGTTTTCCAGCCTGAAAGCTTTCCAATTGAATCACGGCGCGATGCTCGAACAACCTGTGATGGCAAAAAGGATTCAATCTTTCCCTCATCGCCAATAATTGTCAGGATTTCTTTATCAAAAGATCCTTCACCAAACATGCACAGATCTAACATTCCGCGAGCACCATTTGCATATTCCAAGACAACGTAAGCGTTGTCCAACATGTTGGCTTGCTTACCATCATACTTTTCATCAAGGTGATTAACACTTTGTCCGCCAGATGCGAAAACACGAATTGGTTGTTCGCCAACGATTATGTCCATCAAGTTGAAGTAGTGACAACATTTTTCCACCAAAGTTCCGCCAGTACGATCTGCAAAGCGATTCCAGTTATCTACCTTTGGATAGAAAGGCTCTCGATGTTCACGAATTGAAACTTGATGAATCTTTCCAGCATCTCCTTCTTTGGCACGAGCAATTGCCTCGGCAACAGGTGGCATAAAACGATATTCAAGACCCATCCATGTCATTGCACTTCGCTTGTCATCCCAGGAAAGAATAGATTTCAAATCTTCAACAGTTGTGGCTAAAGGCTTTTCAACGAAAACCGCTAAATCAGATTCAAGCGCATCCTTTAACACTGCAGCATGCGTGTCATTTGGTGTTGCAATTATTACGGCATCGACCAACCCTGAATCCAGAAGGGCTCGGTGATCGGTAAAGACCTTTGCGCCAGGGGCCATAGCAAGAGCAGCTTCTTGGGATGGCACATGTGGGTCGCTGAGTGCGGTGACAACCGCCCCACCCATGACTTTGATGTTCTCAATGTGTTCGCGGCCCATGCTGCCCGCGCCGATAATGCCGTACCGAAGCTCTGTTTTCATGGCAACAGGTTAGACCACTGCAAGAAATTTGGGCAGGGGGGTAGACGAAACACGCTCAACTGTCCTAGACTCCGGCAAGAGGTCAGACCACTACCCATTTATAGGCGAAGAGAGGC
>Ga0114975_10002102_pt1 | contig 13767 bp, 14 predicted proteins | sample S_130626_EF_Meta_FD_87031 | JGI IMG/M metagenome (GOLD analysis project Ga0114975, IMG submission 87031) | Freshwater microbial communities from Lake Simoncouche, Canada to study carbon cycling - S_130626_EF_MetaG | ecosystem: Environmental > Aquatic > Freshwater > Lake | place: Lake...
AATCAATGCATAGACGCGCTATAATGGATAATCAGAAGACAATCGATCGTGATACCAACAATCATAAATTCCAATCTCCACATCATCATTATCAATATGGCGTGATGCTGGATAACATCCTGAAGAATCAGTGTTTTCAAGCATATGAATCATATGTTTGCTATAGCCTTCATCTATAGAATCATGGCCACCCATCCACATAAAATATTTGGTTTTGGCTTGATTTAAAACAAAGTTAAAATTTGCCGCCCCGCCTTGATTTTCCTGATGTCTAAAATAAAACACATTGGAATATTTTTGAGCTAATTCTTCGCAAATTTTTTGAGTATCATCTGTTGAAGCATTGTCTGAAATTACAATACAACCAGCCTGATCAACGCAAGATTCTATGGTTTTTCGAATATATTTAGCCTCGTTATAAGCAGGAATACCAATGGTCAGAAGCTCTTTATAATATTTCATAAGTTATTTTTGAAAATTCTCAATCTGATCTAAGGTAAATTTTTTCATATCTATCTTTCCCGCTAGATAATTTTTATACCAATCTGCAGTCCATTTAATTGTTTCTTCAAAAGATAATTTTGGATGCCAATTTAATTCAGATTTAGCGCGGCTATTATCTAGTTTTAAAATTCCTGATTCATGCAATTTACTGGCATCTTCATTGATTTTGTAAGAACCAGTTTCAAGATTTTGTAATAATAATTTTGTTAAATTTTCTACATTAACTTCCGCCGCCGAATTTGGTCCGAAGTTAAAAGCCTTAGCAAAAACATCACCTTTTTCGCAAAGATTTTTGGTGAGTAATAAATATCCATAAAGTGGTTCTAACACATGTTGCCAGGGTCTGATGGCATTTGGTGATCTGATTTCAACTTGTTTTTGTGACCTGACACTACGAAAAATATCAGGAATAATTCTATCAGTTGAAAAATCTCCACCACCAATCACATTGCCCGCGCGCGCCGAGGCGATAAAAATTCCCTCTTTTTCAAAAAATGAACGGCGATAAGAAGCAGTCAAAATTTCGGCGCAAGCTTTGCTAGATGAGTAAGGATCATATCCGCCAAGTGCATCTTCTTCTTTATAAGACTCAAACCGTTCTTTATTTTCATAACATTTGTCAGTTGTTACACTTAGAACAGCTTTCACACTTCCCGCTTTTCTAGCAGCTTCAAAAACATTCAGCGTGCCAATAACATTGGTTTGATAAGTTGTGAGAGGATCGGCGTAAGACTCGCGCACCAAAGGTTGCGCTGCCATGTGCAAAATAATTTCTGGCTGAAAATCTTTTACTGCTTGAGCAATTTCTGCAGAATTTCTAATGTCACCAATGATTGATTTTTCTAAACTCTTCTCAACTTCCACTAAATTAAAAAGACTTTCTTCATCAGCTTCTAAAGAATATCCCACTACTTTTGCGCCAAGTTTATTCAACCACAAAGACATCCAAGTACCTTTAAATCCGGTATGTCCGGTAAGGAATATTTTTTTTCCTGAATAGAAATTTTCTAATAACATGGAATTTGGATTTAAGATTTATTTTGCAAATACCATTCATAAACTCTTGCCACGCCATCTTCCAGAGAAATTTTAGCTTTCCATCCCAAAGAATTAATTTTAGAAACATCCGTACATTTGCGTGGAGTGCCGTCTGGCTTGGTGGCATCGAATTTTAACTCGCCTTTAAAGCCTACTGTTTTTTTGATTAATTCTGCTAATTCGCGAATGGTTAAATCTTCGCCAACACCAATATTTACAAGGCCTTTCACTTGCTTGTTATTCATGGCGAAAACGCAGGCCTGCGCTAAATCATCAACATATAAAAATTCTCTTTTTGGAGTTCCAGATCCCCAAACTTCAACAAAGGCGCTATTATTAACTTTCGCTTCATGAAATTTGCGCATCAAAGCTGGTAAAACATGAGAAGAATTTAAATCGAAATTATCATTAATTCCGTAAAGATTGGTCGGCATTAAAGAAATGAAATCGCAGCCATATTGGTCTGCATATGCTTCGCACATTTTTACACCAGCAATTTTGGCAATTGCATATCCATAATTTGTTGGCTCAAGCAAACCAGTTAAAAGATATTCTTCTTTAATTGGCTGAGCTGCAAATTTTGGATAAATGCAAGAACTTCCTAAGAAAACTAAGCGTTTAACGCCATTTAAATAAGAGTTATGAATGATGTTATTTTGGATTTGTAAATTTTCGTAAGTGAAGTCTGCCATCTTGGTTCTATTGGCTTCAATGCCTCCAACTTTTGCGGCTGCCAGAAAAACAAATTCTGGTTTTTCTTGAACAAAAAACTCTGTAACTTGGGCCTGATTAATCAAATCAAGTTCTGCGTGAGTTCTGTTGATTATATTGTTGAAGCCTTGATTTTTCAGTTCACGAACAATTGATGAGCCAACCATTCCGCGGTGACCTGCAACATAGATTTTTGAATTTTGGTTCATGGTAAATTTATGAATGATTCTAAAAAATGGATCTCGGTGAAGAAAGCCCCTCCTTTTCAAGGAGGGGTTGGGGTGGTTATTCTCACGGTAAGAATTTGAGTTACTATCTTACTTAATCCGTAAAAACTTATAATCCGATTCCGTGAATAACCACCCCCCAGCCCCTCCTTGAAAAGGAGGGGAGAGACTTAAGATTCCCTCCTTGATAATTGCTTTAGCAATTACAACTCAAAATAAAAAAATATTTTGTGAGTAAAAAAGGAGGGAAGAACTCAAAATAATTCCTCAAAAGAAAGAAAATAATAACAACTACAAAGCCCCAATTTCTTTCAAAAATGCCTTATCCAAACTATCTTCCTTGTGCTTCTGCTTAAAGCCTTGCGGAGTTCCGCTATAAACAATTTTTGCTTCATTTAAAACTGCGATTGAATCGCAAATTTCATCCATGTCAGACAAAATATGTGAACTAAAAAATACAGATTTTCCAGAATTTTTATAAGCGATTAATTCTCTTTTTAAAGCGATACGAGCTTTTGGATCAAGGCCAGACATTGGTTCGTCTAAAATAACTAAGTCAGCTTCTGATAAAAATATGGCTAAAAGACCAAGTTTTTGGGTCATGCCTTTAGAATATTTGGTAACTTTTTGTTTTAAGACTTCAAATTTCAAATCAAGATTTTCGCAAATACGACGCGCTTTTTCAGGGTCATATTTCTTTTTGTAAAAATCTAAAACGAAAGTCACAAATTCTTCACCTTTAAGATGTTGTGAAGGTTGGAATTTTTCTGGCAAATAGCAGATTTTTTTTCTGCTTTCTGGCAAAACACGAGAAACTCCAAAAATTTCTGCTTCGCCATGATCTTGATCAAGAAGATCTAAAATAATTTTAATTAAAGTAGTTTTGCCCTGCCCGTTTAAACCGATGAAGCCAAAAATTTCATTTTCTTTAACATCGAAACTAACTTTATCAAGTACAGGCCTATCAGTGAAGCTTTTGGAAATTTCAGAAATTTTTAAAGGAAGCATATTATGAAATACTTATGTGAATTACTTTTGGTCTAGAAGATTATTTATAGCTAAAAGAGAGATTGTATATCCATCAGTGCCAAGACCTGAAATTACTGCCGTGACAACGCCACTTAAAAAAGAATTTTGTCTAAATTCTTCGCGTTGAAAAATATTAGAAATATGTAATTCAATTTTTGGTTTGTGGAACATTTCCAAAGCATCTCTAATTGCAACAGAAGTGTGAGTGTAAGCGGCAGCATTGATGATAATTGCGTCAAAATTATCAATCGCATCTTGAATGAAATTTACTAAATCGCCTTCACTATTTGATTGTTTCAATTCAACTTCCAAATCCAATTCTACAGCTAATTGCTTACATTCATTTTCAATTTTAGCTAAAGAAGTGTCGCCATAAATTTCCTTATCTCTTTTATGTAAAAGATTCAGATTTGGGCCGTTTAAAATAAGAACTTTTTTAGACATTTGATTTTTTTGCTTTGAGTTCAATTTTAACAAAAATGAAAATAGTTAAGGGAATTGATAGGCCGTAAATACTTCCAATAACCGCTAAAGCCATCCAAGGTTGCACCAAAAGTCCGATGATGATTGAGCCTAGAATTAATAAGGTCATGTAAAGATATTCATTTTTGATCGGAATTTTTTTGATCGAAACAGTTGGCACACGGCTTGCCATCAAAACTGCTAACACGGCAGTGTAAGTGATTACTAAAATTGGATGAGTATAAAATCCTTCACCAAATTCATAAAATAAAACCATCGGCAACATCGCCATTGCAGCGCCACAAGGGGCTGGAATTCCTTTGAAGAAATATTTTTCTAGAACTGGGTTCACCACTTCTTTTGACATATCAACATTAAATCGTGCCAAACGAATTGCGCTGCAAACAGCGAAGAATAATACCAAAGCCCAATCAAGACCGCGAATATCTTGGTAAGTATTAACCCACATATAAATTACGAAACCCGGAACAACCCCGAAATTTACGAAATCGGCTAGAGAATCTAATTGCGCACCAAAGTCGCTTGATGAGTTGAAAAATCTGGCTAAACGACCATCAATTCCATCCATAAATCCTGACACTAAAACGAAAGCAGTTGCTTTCATAAATTCGCCGTGAATGGCGTAACGAATTGCAGATAGACCAATACAGATACTGGCTAGAGTAACAATATTTGGCAATAATTTGAATAAAGGAAAATAGCCGTCTTCAGTTCTGGTAAACTTTTGAATAATTTGTTTAGGCATTGTGTGTTTTATATAATTTAAAAAACGGGAAGTTTTTCTTAAGAACTTTTTCGAGGAAAATACTGCAAAGATTTTTATTTGCTTTAATCACAAAGCGCCTCTAATTTTTAGAAGCTTTACAAAAAAAGCAATCAACATTTCTTCCAAGTCATTCACAAAAAATCAAACACATGAAAAAAGCTGATCATGAATTGTCCAGAAAGATGGCCAATTGTATTAGATTTCTATCAATTGATGCTGTCGAAAGATCAGCTTCTGGACATCCTGGAATGCCGATGGGAATGGCCGATGTCGCTACAATTCTCTTTAGCGAATTCTTAAAATTTGATGCTAAAAAACCTCACTGGCTTGATCGCGATCGTTTCGTTTTATCTGCAGGACATGGCTCGATGTTGCTTTACTCTCTGCTTTATCTTACAGGTTACAAAGACATTGATTTAGATGATCTAAAAAGCTTCCGCCAACTTCATTCTAAATGTGCAGGTCACCCAGAATATGGTCACATCGAAGGAATTGAAACTACCACTGGGCCTTTAGGACAAGGTATAGGAAACGCAGTTGGAATGGCACTTGCCGAAAGAATGTTAGCTGCTCGTTTGGGTGAAGATTTGATTGATCACAAAACTTATTGTATCGCCGGAGACGGATGTTTAATGGAAGGAATCAGCCAAGAAGCTATTTCGATTGCCGGACATTTAAAATTAAATAAGCTGATTTTACTTTGGGACAATAACTCAATTTCAATTGACGGCGACACTTCTCTAACCACTTCTGAAAATATGAAGATGCGTTTTGAAGCTTGTAACTGGCAAGTTCTAGAAGTTGATGGTCATAATTTTGACGAAATCAGAGCTGCTTTAACTAAAGCTCAAACTTCTGAAAAACCGGTGATGATTGATTGCAAAACTATCATTGCTTTTGGTTCTCCAAATAAATCTGGTTCAGAAAAATCTCATGGTTCACCTCTTGGTGCTGAAGAAACTACTAAAGTTCGTGAGGCTTTAAATTGGCCGCACGCACCATTTGTAATTCCTGAAGATTTACAATATAGATGGTTAGAAGCAGGAAAAAGATCTCACAAATTATTTAAAGAATGGGAAGAAAAATTCTCTAAATTAGATCCAAAAAAATTGGCTGATTTAAATAGAATTTTGAAGAATGAACTTCCTGAAAATTTCCAAAAGAATCTCGAAAATTTCAAACAAAAAGTTTTCTTAGAAAAGCCAAAACAAGCTACTCGTAAGTCTTCACAAAATGTTTTAGAATTTTTAACTGAGCAACTTCCTGAACTTATCGGCGGCTCTGCCGATTTGACTGAATCGGTTTTAACCAAAACTTCTCACACCAAAGCAATCAATAGCCGTGATTTCTCTGGCCGTTACATCCATTACGGAATTAGAGAACATGCGATGGGCGCTTTGATGAATGGTATAACACTTCACGGTGGATTTTTACCTTATGCAGGCACATTCCTAGTTTTCTCTGACTACATGAAACCAGCGGTTCGTTTGGCTGCTTTAATGAAATTGCGCTGCATTTATATTTTCACTCATGACTCAATCGGTCTTGGTGAAGATGGCCCAACTCATCAACCAATTGAACATTTGGCAAGTCTTCGCGCCATTCCAAACTTAAATGTTTTCCGCCCTGCTGATGCGCAAGAAACTATTGGATGCTTTGAACAAGCTTTAAAAGCTAAAGAAACTCCGTCAGCGATTGTTTTAACTAGACAAAATGTCTCTTTCTTACGCAGCGAATATAGAAAAGATGAAGGTTTCTGCTCACGCGGCGGCTATATCATTTCAGACACTGCACTTGATATTGAGCCAGATGTAGTTTTGATTTCTACAGGTTCAGAAGTTTCAATCGCGATTGAAACTAAAGAAAAATTACACAAACACGGTCTTGCCGTGCGTGTAGTTTCTATGCCATGTTTTGAAATTTTTGCTACTCAAGAAAAATCTTACAAAAACCGTGTTTTGGGTGCAGAACATATTTTAAGAGTTGGTATTGAAGCTGGAATTGACCAATTATGGTGCCGTTATATCGGTAAAGACGGAATCTTCATCGGCATGGAAACATTCGGCGCTTCAGGAAAAGCTGAAGATCTTTACAAACATTTCGGAATTACTTCTGACAATGCTTGCGAAAAAATCTTAGCTGAAATGAAAATTCGTCGCAGAGCCAGCATCGCTAAATATAAAGACAGCGATGATGTTTTGGACGAATTAGATAAATATAAAGAACAAATCAGAAAAGAAGTTGAGGATGATGACGAAAGCTAGAAAAACTTTCTTAATCCTTATTTTCAACGCTTTAATAAGCTGCTCCGTCCATAACGGATCATATTACCAAGGACCAATTTCTGATCATTTTGACGGCAAGAGATTTGACTCGGAAAATGATCAGGATTTCTTTGACACTCTCAGATTTTCTTTCACTCCAAAACCTACTTGGAACAATGTTGATAAGCCTTTAGAACTTGGTAAAATAGAAAATTTACCAAATTCTGAAAAAGCCAAAATCATCTTCATCGGACATTCCACTTTTTTAATTCAGCTTAAAAATTCTAATATTTTAACCGACCCAATTTGGTCAGAAAGTGCCGGCCCAATAAGCTTCGCCAGCCCTTCTCGCTATGTAAAACCCGCCATTTCTTTTGATAATTTACCAAAAATTAACTATGTGCTGATCAGCCATAGCTCCTACTATCACATGGATGTACCGACTATTATAGAACTCAAAAAAAGATTTAATCCGCAATTTATTACGGGACTTGGAAATTGTTATTATTTGAATGTTAAACAAAAACTTGGAGTTGATTGCGCCGAACTTGATTGGGATGAGAAGCTTGATTTGGCAGGCATCGGAGAGCTTTATTTTACTAAAGCCAAACATTGGTCCAAAAGATTATTTTTCGATTATGACAAAACTTTATGGGGATCTTTCATCATTAAAAATCCTGAAATAAAAATTTTCTTCAGCGGCGACAGCGGCTATGACGATCATTTTAAAGTTATGGGCTATCAATATGGACCTTTCGATGTAGCGCTGATGCAAATGGGATCTTACGAACCAAGATGGTTTTTGAAGAATCACCACATGAACCCTGAAGAAGCTGTGATGGCACATAAGGATTTGAAATCGAAGAAATCAATCGGTATGCATTTCGCAACTTTTAGAACTTCAACTGAAGGTTATAGAGATCCCGAAATTGATTTAGAGAAAGCTAAGCTGAAGCATGAAGTGAGAAAAGAAGATTTTATAGCGCCGAAAGTTGGAGAAGTTTTTGAGTTTTAGATAGCCTCCTTTGCAAAACTAGGTGGCCTCGCGAGAGCGAGGTCGGAGGATTTGACGCTGCAGACTCGGAATAAATATTTTTAAATCGATAACGGATTTACATCGCGAATCACCCGTCTCAAATGCCGTTGGCATTTGATCCACACTCTTTTCCAAAGAGGGCTTACTTCAAACAATCCAACAAATCATTAGAAAGATTCACCATCAAAGCCGCATAACCATTTTCACCCACATTCTTTTTCGAACCAATTTCATCCAAAATCGAGAATTTAATTTTATATTTTTCCGCCAATTTCATCGCTGAATTTTTCTCATCTTGCGGCTCACCAAAAATACATTTTACAGATTTTGTCTTCATCAAATCGTCAATTTCTTTCAGAGATTTTACCGTCAAGTCAGAGCCATGGCTATAACTTACAACCTTCAACGGCTTAACTCCAAAGGCATCTTCAAAATATTGATAACCATCATGATAAAAAATATAGCCGAAATTTTCTTTGTCTTTAATTGCCGCTAAATTCTTTTGGATATTTTTCTGCATAGCCAAAATTTCTTTAGTAAATTTCGCTAAATTTTTCTGATATTTTTTAGAATTTTGCCCATCAATTTCAGAAATTTTCCCCGTGATAAATTCTGCAATTTTAATAGAATTTTGTGGATCTAACCAAATATGTGGATCGATTTTTTTAACATCATTTCTTCTTTGCAAAAGCTTGATATCATTGATTTTGGCTAATTCAAAAGTTTGTGATTCTTTGCCAGAATTTTTGGTTAATTTTAAGAAGCTATTTTCCAAATCGCGACTAACATAAAAAATCAAATCTGCTTTACTAACTGCTTCAGCATCGCTTTTTTTTAGTTGATAATCATGCTCTGAAACATTTGGATTAATTATTAAAATGCTATTTTCTGGGTCTTTAGTAATTGCTAAAACTATTTGATAAATCGGATTTATTGAGGTGAGAATTGTAGGATTTTTTGCTGAAGAATTTTCGATAAAAGCAGCGCAGAAAAGAAAAAATACAGAAAGGAATTTTATAAAAAACCGCATCACCAATTAAAATTAAATTATAAATGAACCTCGCAACTCTTGAAAATATTGTCCTCAAAATAAATGGCCAGCAAATCATCGACAAAGTTTCGCTGAATTTAAGAAAAGGCGAAATCACCACTTTGATTGGCCCAAATGGCGGCGGCAAAACTTCAATTGCCCGCATTTTGCTAGGAGTTTTGCAACCAACTTCTGGAACTATAACCAAAGATCCTAAAATAAAAATCGGTTACATGCCGCAGAAAATTGAGATCGATAAAACCATTCCAATGACGGTTGATGATTTTTTAAAACTCTCACCTCAAAAAATTATTTTTGATGATCACATAAAAAGCCTGATTTTGCGCCTGAAATTGGATCAAATTTTAAATAAACAAATTCATAATTTATCGGGTGGACAAATGCAGAAAGTTTTGTTTTTGCGCGCAATCATCAATAAACCAGATTTATTGGTTTTGGATGAACCCACACAATATATGGACACCAACGGCACTGAAGAATTTTATCAGATTATTGATGAAATTAGAAAAGCCCAGAATTGCGCTATTTTATTGATCTCGCATGATCTTTACATGGTTATGCAAAAAACCGACTTCGTCTTTTGCGTTAATCGCCACATCTGCTGTCATGGCAGTCCAGAATCGATTAATCAACATCCAGAATATCTTTCTCTCTTTGGAAACCGCACTGCGCTAGCGGTTTATCAGCATCATCATGATCATAAGCATTAGTTTTTTCTAGCTTTCCAATTACCAACCTCCGACCTCTTCTTAAAACTCATCATCCTTGATCGCCAAAGGCGATCGAGGATCTCATTATTTTCATTCTCCCTTTTAAGCCAAACTCATGATCCTCGAAGCTACACTTCAAGGATGAAGCTCTATTCCTGTTATCCCTTTTAACTTCTCCTTTTCATTACCGCGGAGGCGGGAATCTAGAAGCGAGCCTCCTCTTTGTTTCGAAATCGCACTGTATTTGCACATTCGCGGGAATGACACGGAGAGAAAATAACGCATCCCAAAAAATAGCTAAGTTTCCAGTTGACATCCCCAAAGTTTTCCATAATTTGCCCAAAGATTTCCAATTTTTTCCATGAAATCCCAAATTTTTCCATAATTTTAAGGAAAAACTCCGATAAACGAAGCCTATCAAAGGTTTCGAAGGAATCTCAACTAATCAAAATTGATTAGTTTTTATTAATTGTTTAGGGCTTGACGGCAGCAATGGCGCTATTTCTTTCGACATTCGTAAACAAAATTGACAATAAGGGCCGTGTTTCGGTGCCGGCTCAATTTCGTCTGTCCCTAACAAATGAGAACTTCTCCGGCATCATCGTCTATGAATCATTCGTCAATGATTGTATCGAAGGATGTGACATGGAGCGCATCAAAAAACTCTCAGATTCAATCGATAATTTAGACCCTTTTTCTGAAGAAAGAGACTCTTTCGCGACCACCATTTTAGGGGGCGCGGTGCAGCTTTCATTTGATTCTGATGGGCGTGTAATTTTGCCAGAAAGTTTGCTTAAAAAAGCTAAGATAAAAGATAAGGCAGTGTTTGTTGGGAAAGGCCCAACATTTGAAATTTGGCAGCCAGAGAAGTTTGAAATTTATGCTTCAAAGGCAAAAGAAAATGCCAAAGAAAAACGCGGTTCGCTGCGCCTAACTAAGTAGTATTAAAAATTTTACACGGCATTAGCCGCGCCCCGCATTGCGGGGATCCCCGATATAACGAATCTGATAGGTTCGATATGTCGAATCAGATTCGGTATATATGGATAATTCTCAGTTCCACAAATCAGTTTTACTGAAAGAGGTAATTATGAATTTAGCTCCTAAAGATGGCGAAGTTTATTTGGACGCGACCTTTGGTGCGGGCGGATATACGGCGGCTATTTTAGGAAGCGCTAATTGCAAAGTTTATTCGGTGGATCGTGATGAATCGGCAAAAAAATTTGCCGCAGAAATTGAAAAAAACTTTCCAAAAAATTTCACCTTTTTGGCAGGAAAATTTTCTGATTGTCAGGAACTTTTGGCGCAGAAAGGCGTTGAGAAACTAGATGGCATGGTTTTTGACCTTGGTGTTTCTTCCATGCAATTTGACGAGAAAGAACGCGGATTTTCTTTCGATAGTGACGCGAAACTCGATATGAGAATGGATCAGAAAAATCCTTTAAGTGCTTTTGAAGCTGTAAACGAGCTTCTTGAAGAAGAGTTAAGAAAAATTATTAAAGAATTTGGTGAAGAACCTAAGGCGAAATTGATTGCTAAAAAAATCGTCTCTGAAAGGAGAGACCAACCGATCACTAGTTGCAGGCAGCTGGCCGACATTGTTAGATCCTTGTATTTTGGTTATTCCAAAACAGATCCTGCAACTAGAACCTTTCAAGCTTTTCGAATTTTTGTGAATCAAGAATTAGATGAGCTGACCTTGGCCTTAAAGGCTTCAATCCCACTTCTCAAAATTGATGGCCGTTTAATTGTGGTGTCATTTCATTCTTTGGAAGATGCGATTGTGAAGAATTTTTTGAAAAAAGAAGCGGGCTTGGATGTTACTTATTCAAGATATGCGCCAACTCAAGTTATAGAAGTTGAGAAGCATTTTAAGATTGTAAATAAATCGGCGATTCAGGCTGATGAAGAAGAGTTGAGGAGAAATTATCGAGCTAGATCGGCGAAGATGCGTGTTGCGGTTAGGGTTTAAAAGAAACCGCCGGTTGAGCGGAGTCGAAACCAGCGGAAGATTCCTGCTGCGGAGTTGCTTCACGGCAAGAGCATCCGCTGGTTTCGAATTCGCGCGGGCCGGCGGTTGGGAATTAAAACAAAAAACAAGTAAAACATAAAAATGAAAGAACTTTGGAACTCAATTAATAAATTCTACTTTGCTAACTGCGCGCTAGTGGCTGTATTTTTCTTGAGCATTGTTTTTATGTTTGTGGCGCAGTTTAAAGTTGAGATGTTACAAGATGAAATTACGCGCACTGAAGCTGAAATTATTGCTTATGAAGACAAGATTCAGCTTTTAGAAGTGGAATGGGTTTATTTAACCAGACCAGAAAGATTGAGAAATCTTGCCAGCCTTTATTTGAAAGATAATAGCTATACTTTAGCCAGCCAAATTAAAGGTTCGGATAAGTTAGAAAAATATTATTTAGTGAATTTCAAGAGATCTGAAAATAAACAGCTTGGTTTGAATGCGTCTTTGAAGGAACAAAATCAAATTGCTGAACAAGTTTCTTTTTAAGAATCTCCCCCTCTCCTACTTCCAAAAAAATCTCTACAAAACTTCTCAGATATAAAAATTATCGCCTAGCTAGTACTAACTATTTAGCAGTTTTGAAATTCTAACTAATGGATTACTGAGATGTTATATTTTTTACCCAAATAATTTTCGATTTCCCAGCGGTCGCGTTTTTTGATAGCACCAGAAAAGAAAATAAATTCAGAAATATCAATATTCGCATTTTCATTATCATCATAACTATGACGCCCAATTTTAAAGGCATTGGGAGTTAAAGAACCTCCGCTATCAGTTCTGGTAGAATTGGCACTGTAAGAAGAAGAACCATTCACATAAGTTACAAAATTAACTCCATAATCTCTTTGTAAAGTCACAATATAACTTTTCCCTGAATTCATGGTATAAGATATAAGACAATATACAGAACCTCCGCAACCAGGAAAACCAGTAAAACTGCTATCACTTTCATAATTATAATAACCTAGCAGCACTCCAGTGGAGGAAATCATATGAGAAAAAAATGTTCTATTGCCCAGACTCGCGCAATCAACCGCAATGCCAGAGGAGTTTAGACAAGGCGCTCTTTCAAAAACATATCCATATGAAGGGATGTTATTAAACCTCACTACATAGAATATAGTCATACTATCTTGAGCGAGATTTTTCATTGCAGAATCGGTAGATAAATAGCGATAAGCAGTATTGGTAGTATTAGTAAAATTTAAAGTAGGAATATGATTAATGCCGTCTTCAATATAAGTTGGTCCTTTTGTATTGCTGCTAGATCCACCTGTAGCCAAGTTATAGGTATTTTGGGTATTATCAGTTTTTTGCCCAGCTTTAGCGTGCAATTTTGAAGAGCTTTGAGGATTAATATCATTCCACTGGGAAACCACAGCACCATCAACTGCATCAGTTTTTGAGAAGCTAGACACTAAGCTGGTTTCATACCATAGAATCAAACCTTCCATGCTATTAATTCTTGAGTTATTCGTAAGATCTTGAGCGGTTTTTAATCTCGATTCATCAATTAGTCGTGTGCCTTGAGTAACACCGGCGATGAGGATGCCTACGATGATGATTACAAGTGAAACTTCGATTAAAGAAAAGGCTTTGAAACGAAGAGTATATTTTGTCATAATTTTTACTAAAAAGATTTAGAAAATGATAGAACATCCGAGATGGAGAAAGCTATGTAGAGTCAGAATATAAGCATCCTATTTACAATCATTCTGATTAAACTAGATAGTTTAAAATTCGATTCTTTTCTTAATTTGAAATTATTTACGCTTTTGACTCACTTAATTTATCTTCTGACTATACCAAATAAACTATTTATAGTCCGAACTAACAAAATATTTTTGAGATAAAAATTGTAAAAAATGAAAGTTGTATGCTCATACAACTTGAGGCTTTTTGCAATTTTTAGCCAAAAAGAT
>Ga0114975_10002109_pt1 | contig 13737 bp, 25 predicted proteins | sample S_130626_EF_Meta_FD_87031 | JGI IMG/M metagenome (GOLD analysis project Ga0114975, IMG submission 87031) | Freshwater microbial communities from Lake Simoncouche, Canada to study carbon cycling - S_130626_EF_MetaG | ecosystem: Environmental > Aquatic > Freshwater > Lake | place: Lake...
CCCTCTATGTGCTTATTGGTGGACTTCCTGCCAACATTTTTGACACCATCTCTTTCAGGGATTCCATAGCCAACAACGTCAACCGCAATCGTGGCGTGTCACAAACTATTGCCTTTGTTGAAAGTATTGCTGCTCGCAGAGTCGCAACTAAGGCAACAGCAGACGCACTGACTCTGGCGGATTCTGCCGTAGTGCGCTCAACCCGCAAGATTGCTGTCAGTGAAGCCTTCACCCTCAACTCGTCTGTCAAGGGCAGCGCCGCCCTACAAAATGCTTACATCACGGATAGTTTGAGTTTTGCTGAATCGCTTAATGTAAACAAGCAAATCATTCTAAATATTAGCGAAAGCATTACGTTCAGCGACATAGCGCACCTACCCAAGCGTTCTTTCACCACCCCGCTTACCAAAGTTGTTCCGCCTATCCTGCCGGAAACCAGGGGTCAAGCATACCTTTTGTTCCGTCACTACGCCCCCACTTATCGCCATGTCAATGTGTTCCAACTCAGCAACGGCACCTATGTCCAGGACTACCCCACTGTTGAGAACGGCAACGCCAACGTCCCCTACCCGTGGATTACCGACAGCCCCGACAACCAGTACGCCTTTGTCACCTATTGGAATGGCACGACACAAGCGTTCACCCTCGACCCTCACATTAAACAAGTATTCTGGGGTGGTGAGGTTTCCTACATTGACCAGGAAACTGCCAACCAAATGATAAGGGAACACCCCCTTTACGCTGACCTAATGGATACAACTAATGCCTAGATACGACTACATCTGCCAGAATGAAGAAAAGATTTTTGAGGTTGTCCAGTCTTTCCGTGATGAGACTTTAACTGCCTGCCCTAACTGCGAGGGGGCTGTAACTAAATACTACGGCGCTGTAAACTTCTCGCCATCTGCCATGCCCACCCGTAGCAGCGATGCCGCCACCCGCAACGCTCACGAGAAGCAACTGGAGAAGGACCTGCCAGCCTACAAGCGTTTGCGTGCTGAGGGTATGCAGCCTAAGTCCACGGTAGGCGCAGCGCAACTGGAGTCCCACGCCTCTACCAAGTACGAAGTTGAGAGCGGCACAATTGTGGATAAGTACATCGCCAAGCGTGCTGACGAGAGCAAGACCTTTATGAGCGAAAGCGGTTTGATATGACCAACGATAATTTTACAAAAACTTCTGGCGCAACTTTTGATGACTTAATCGAAAAAGTTTACCGCCGTTTGTTGTCAGGCCAGCGTGATATGACGGCGATATCAGCAGATTATATTTATCAGGGCGTTACAACGATTCCATTAAACGGAGTCCAGAACAACATGGTAACGCCAGGCGGCTACTTATCTATTGACTTAGAAATTATGTACGTTTTGACTTGGGACGGCACTAACGCTACAGTCATCCGTGGCTACCAAGGCTCAAAAGATACTGACCATCAATCAGGTGCTACCGTCTATGTCAACCCCAAGTTCACTAAGTTCGATATCGGCGTGGCAATCAACGATGACTTGCGTGACCTTTCTAGCCCTAGCAATGGCTTATTCCGTGTGGACAGCGCCAGCATTACATACAACCCAGTGTTTCAGGGCTATGACTTAGGTGATTTGCCCAACAACTTTATTGACGTGCTATCGGTAAACTTCCGTGTCGCCCCACCATCGCACAATTTTCCTGCCATCCGTGACTGGCGTGTTCAGCGACAGATGTTTAACTCCGCAGGAACGGCTGACAGTATCTTCCCATCGGGTCAGGGCATCCAGTTCTATCAGCAGGGCTGGCCCGGCTTGCCTATGTACATTATGTACTCGGCACCATTTGTCCCACTAGTCAACCTGACTGATGATGTTACCAAAACTCCTTTGTTTAACATGAGTGCTGAGGATGCCCCATACAACTATCACGGCTCCGTCCCAAGGTTGCCTGGTCAAATCCCGTTCACGGTTGCCAACCTGCCCTCAACCGCCATTGACCTTCCTGCTCTTGGCGCACAAATTAAGTTGATGCAAAGCCGTGAGATTAAGCGCAACTTTATCGAAGGTCAGCCGGACAGCCGTAAGGCTACTGACGTACCAGCCGGTGCTACCAACGCCTCCTTCCGTGCGCTTCAGATGGAACGCCAGGCCCGCATTGATGCCGAAGGGGACCGCCTCGCCCGCCAATACAATGTGAGGTTGCGCTCTTGGTAACACGCCATATTACTAACGCCTATCTAGGCGGTGCTGCTTTTAACTCGCTGAAGAACACCCTGCCCACCAGCCCGCAGGGAGTATTCACCGTGTCTATCGCAGGGCGTTGGTACGGCGTGGACACTAACCGTGACTACCAGCGCAACAACTTTCAGCACTCTAGTTACCCCTCGCAGCGCCAGTCCATCAACCTTACCAACATCGCCGGAGAAGGCACAGTAAACACTGAGGGTCTGTGGCGGCGTGAACAAAACGACTGGAGCATGGGTTCGGGGCAGTTGTTCTTGGACCGTCAAGGCTCTACCTCTAGCCGCTTCTATCGCTCCAAGGGCATTGACCCCTGGACCAGATGGCAAATTAATGCCTTGCCTGCCACCGTTAAAAAGACTGGCTACACGGGCACGCTTATCAAGGCTATCAAAGCGAACAATTACGTTTACGTTATCACTTCAACAGGTTGCTATTTTACGCAAGACTATGCAACATGGGCGGAATTAAAAGACGGGGCAAACAGTATTGCCGGATGTAGCGACATAACATCAAACGGGCGTGACGTATGGTGTTCCAAGTCCTCTGTCACAAAAATCTACCACTCAACTATCGGCGCTACCGCTACCTCATCCAACCTGACACATACCGTAGGCGCTTATGCCGTTTCTTGGCAAGCAGACAGACTGCTAGTGGCAGTAGGACCCACCATACATTACGTCAAATCTGGTGGGACAGTAACGTCTTTATGGACGCACCCTGACGACAACTTTTTATGGACTTGCTTTGGGAACGCACAGGGCGCTGTGTACATGGGAGGGTATTCTTCGACCTCCGGGAAAGACTCCAACGGCTCTGTTTACTATTCAACGTATAGCAACGATGGCAATGGGACCATGACAGTTCCTATCTCCGCACTCCCCCTGCCTAATGGAGAGTATCCAACTGCTTTGTACGGCTACCTGAACTACATGTTTGTGGGGACTAACCGTGGCATCCGCATGACTCAGCCAGGAACGGGAAACTATCTTACATCCGGGCCACTGCTTCCATCGATTACAGAGCCAGTCAAGTACCCCGTTACCGGCATCACTGCCAATGGGCGCTTTGTCTATTTTGCTTGGAACGACTATGACGATGCCAGCACGGGTATCGGGCGCATGGACATTTCTACTTTCATAGATACCTTGGCCCCGGCCTACGCCTCAGACCTAATGGTTGACTGGACAGGCGGAAACGCTGCCATGACCCTTGACTGGGACCCAATTACAAATGGCCCACTTATGTCCATCCCTAGCACCTCCGGCGCTGAGTACGGCCTTTACACGCAAGACAATACCAAGTACGTCACTTCTGGTTACATAGATAGTGGACACATTACCTACGGTATCCCTGATGACAAGATTGCTTCTTTTATCCACCTAAACACCAGCCAAAGTATCGGTAACGTCACCGCCGCAGTGTCCTACAACAGTGGCTCCTTTGTGGATGTGGCTACGATGAGCGCCCCGGCGCAAAGCACCGTGTTTCCTGTCACTCCTAACCAGCGTGGTGAATACTTTAACGTCCGTCTGACCCTGGCAGGAGTCACGCAATCGTCCACTGTGACCCGTTGGACCCTCCAGGCTACGCCCACCATCTCCACGGAAACAAGGATTACGCAGGTTATCCAACTGTCTGACGTGGTAGATGTGAACGGCACTATCTACACCTACGACCCATATGTTGAGTACCTGTACTTAGACAACATCCGCAGGCAGACAAGAACGATTGCCTATACCGAAGGGCCACTCTACGCAGACGTTCTTATTGACGACCTAACGTGGCTTCCCTCAGAACGGCGAGACAATTTCCAGGGTGGATACCGTGGAAATTTGGTTGTCTCCATGAAAACCGTAAACGGCTTTACTTACAACCCAAGACCCACCAACTAGAAGGTAAAATATAATAATGGCACGCACCGCATATTCAAGAAACTCCTACGATGGAGGGGCAACGCAGGCAAGTCTTAGCAACTTCCTAGACACCGCTACCACTACGATAGTCCTAGCCAATACCAACAGTTCGTGGGACAGCCTTGGCGTTTCCTACGGCTTCTTTATGTCCTTGGACTACGGCGGTCAGAATGAAGAAAAGGTTTACGTCCCAGTTCAAACCTCTGCCCCTGTATGGACTGAAACTACTGTCACTCTTTACAACGTAGTTCGTGGTGTAGATGGTACCGGAGCCAAGAGCCATGACGCTGCTGGCCCCGTTGCTGTCGTGATGACTGCCACCGACCTTGACGAAGCCAACTACACTGTCACCCAGACAGTAGGCTTAGTGGCTGCTCAGGGCGACCTTCTTTATGGTAATGGTGCCAACACCCTAGCCCGTCTAGCGGCGGGGACTGCTGGCAGGATGCTTACTACTCAGGGTGCTGGCGCAGCACCTACATGGGTAGATGCCTCTAACGTCTGGACAGGTGCGACTACCTACACGGTTAGCGGATTTGCTAACTACCTTGTTCTTGCAGACGTGACGCTCACGCAACCCGCTACCGGCTTTACTTCTGGTGCTGTCACACTTTCTGCTGGTGGCAAAACTGTTAGCCAATCCTACCCTGGTACTGCTAACTGGGTTCAGTACATTACTACATCCTTTGTGACAAGCACTGGTGGCAGCATTACTGCCAGCGCATCCAAGAATACTGGCGCATCAGGGACCCTTTCTACTATTAACCTAACCGTGATTGGACTCAACTAATGGCAAAGCAAGACGTAGCAAACGACATCGGCTGGTTCGCAGTATGTGCCGTCCACAACAAGAAGCGGTTTCACTACCTGCAGTACCGCCCAGTTCAGTACGCCATTACCAAGGTGATGAAGTACGACTGCTCTAGTTTTGCGGCTCTCTGCTATCGGGTAGCCGGTGCTGGCGACCCTAACGGTGGTCAGTATCATTACAACGGCTGGGGCAACACTGACACCCTATCCCGCAACGGTAGGCGGGTACTCGCTGCACTGGCACGCCCAGGTGACTTGGCAATCTTTAACGTGGGCAAGCCCCTCAGCACTCAACACGTTGCTGTGGTAGTCCAGAAGGACCTTAAGAACCCACTTCTTGTTAGCCTTGGGAAAGAAGGGGACCCAAGTTTCTGCAGGGCTACTGACGACCACAGGCCCGTGACGTATTATCGTTATGACACCACCCAAAAGTGGCCTAAGATTGATTACACCGCATGACCGCCGCTATGTCTTGGGCAGATATGGCTAACTATTCCACGGCTACGGCTCCTGCCCTCGCTCTAACGGCATGGCTAGGTCGCTTGCTCTGGCAGAAGATTCGTCACGAACTTAAGCCCAACTCCGGCACCAGTCTTCGTGATGCTGTGGACCGTATTGAGAGTATGGTTACGGAAACCCAGCACGAACTAGAGAAGCACATCTCCTACCATAAAGGACAGGAATCCCAGCAGTGAAGCCAGGGGATTTAGTATTCTGCACCAGCAAAGGAATCATCGGCGCTGCTATACGATGGGCACAGCGTAAGGACATTGGCGAAGTCTATGCCAAGTATAACCACGTTGCCATTCTTGACCGTGAAGTGGACGGTGAATGGTACGTCATTCAGGCAGAAGCCGCAGGTGTTACCAACGACAAAAAGTTAGAATCTATCGCCCCAGGTGGGCAGTACAAGGTAGTGGAACTGCCACTGTCTATTGATTCAGACCAGTTCCTAGAGTTTGCCCGCAGTCAGGTGGGTTCCGCCTACGGCTATACGTCTATCGTTTCCTGCGCTTTTGACCTTCTACTCCCAGACCGTATTTGCCTACGCCGGACGGGGACTTGGATTTGCTCCGGGCTGACAGCCGCCAGCCTCATGTATGCAGGCTTTAAGGGCACCCAGGGATGGCCTGATTTATATACTGTAACTCCCTCGGAAATAGCCTACGCAATCGCTCTTAGCGTGTAGAATAGAGTGACCAAAGGAGGTCACTTGCAACTCCACCCAAATACCCACATCATCATTCCTGATACTCAGGCTAAAGAGGGCGTGCCGACAGACCACTTAAAGTGGATTGGGCAATACATTGTAGATGAGTTCCATGACAAACCCGTCAAGATTATCCACCTTGGCGACCACGCAGATATGCCCTCTCTATCCATGTACGACAAGGGCAAGAAGTCTATGGAGGGAAGGCGCTACACCGCAGACATACAAGCAGCCAACTCTGCCTGGGCAATCCTCAATAAGGCTATGGAGGACTTTAACGCTAACCGGCGCAAGACCAAGCATGCAGCATGGAAGCCTGAGCGCCACATCCTGCTAGGCAACCATGAGGACCGCATCAATCGTGCAGTAGAAGGGGATGCCCAACTAGAGGGTGTCATCTCTACAGACGACCTCAACTATGCCCGCACCGGATGGGACGTAGTGCCCTTTAAGGAAATCCTGTGGCTAGACGGGGTGGGTTACAGCCACTTCTTCTACAACCCGATGACGGGCAAGCCCTTCGGTGGCAACGTAGAGTCACGCCTCAAGACTATTGGGCATACCTTTACTATGGGCCACCAGCAGACCCTTATGTACGGACTTAGGTTCGTGGCTGGCAAGTCACAGCACGGCCTAGTAGCCGGAGCCTGTTACCTGCACGATGAGGACTACAAGGGTCCGCAGGGTAATGCCCACTGGCGAGGAATCATTGTCAAGCACGAAGTCCGTGACGGGTCCTACGACCCTATGTTTATCAGCCTGGACTACTTGTGCCGTAGGTATGAGGGTATGCCCCTACAGAAGTTTCTTGACAAGAAGTATCCCGCTCTGCTACAGTAATACCAGTATACAAAGTGCCCGTTACAGCGTGTATCTGTTGTGTGCTACAATAGCGGTGGCACTGTTTATCTCCTTTCACAGTTGCCACGGTTGAGCCGCCGGGGAAGAAGTTACTCTCTTTCCTTCTGTCCCCGGCAGGCTCCCACCAATTTGCAAATGTCATAGCCACCGTGTATAGTGTGGCACGACAATGAAAGGGGGCGTTATGGACTGGAAAATCCCAGTAGCGCCAGTATTTACAGACTCACTCTTGCGAGAGTTAGTAAAGGAAAACGAAGAGAGAGGTCCTAAGCCAACTGCTTTCGACACACCCCTTCGATACTCATCAGCCGGTGACTGCTCTAGGGCGCTCTCCTATCAGGCACTGGGGTACGAGGCAAGCAATACATTTGATGCCCCCTCTGTGTGGGTCACTCACCTTGGTACGCAAATCCACGAATGGGTACAGGACGCTATCGGGCGTAGGTTCCCCGGAGCCACCATTGAAAACAAGTCTCAGGTTGCTGAGATGGTATCCGGTCACGCTGACGGCGTATTTGACGGGTCAGTTATCACTGCTGTTATCCCCGACTGGGACGGTAAGAGGGTCTTGTACGAACTCAAGACTATGGGTGGCTTTTCTTTTGAGAAGTCCATCGGCCTAAAGAAGCAGAAGAAGATACTTGAGAACCCAGAAGGCCCACGCCGTACCGCTCTCTTGCAGGCGGCTATAAACGCTTTTGCCAACAACTGCCACACCATCGTTATCGGCCACATCTCACTAGAGGGTATCTCTAAGGGTGTTGGCAGGGCCGCAGGTCTTGATGACTTTGGACGGGTACTTGCTGAGTGGCACATCCCCTTTGACGTGTGGTTCCCTCTCGCCAAGGACGAGATGGCCCGCATGAAGAAGATAGTCGCTATGGCTAAGTTAGACCAAATCGCAGGGCGCATAATCCCTGATGACAACGGTGTTCCTTTGCCTATTGACCCCGAAGCCGCACGCCCATATTGGAAGTGTGACTACTGCTCGTACAAAGACTTGTGCGTGGCAGACGGAAGTGGTATCGTAACCATTAACAATCGAAAGGACAAGTAATGAAGTCAGAACAAATCAACGAGTTAGCAGCCGCACTTGCTAAGGCGCAAGGAGAGTTTTCCGCAGTCCCCAAGGACAGCACAAACCCCTTCTTCAAGTCGTCTTACGCCGCACTGCCAGAGGTAGTCAAGACCGCTACGCCGGTCCTCGCAAAGTACGGCCTAGCCGTGAGCCAGTTCATCTCCGTAGATGACAACGGCAACGATGCGCTGATGACCTACCTCATCCACTCTTCAGGTCAGTACATCGCTCACACGATGAAGTTGCACTTGATTAAGGACGACCCACAGGGTCAGGGTTCGGCAGTCACCTATGCACGCCGGTACTCCTACATGGCGGCTCTAGGTCTGGTTGCAGATGTGGACGATGACGGTAACGCCGCTAGTCAGCCACAGGCACAGCGCACCTACGCTCCCAAGGCCGACAAGCCACAGTACGAAACCAAGGCTGGCGCAATCACACAGGCTCAGAGCAAGGCTTTGTACGCCATCCTTAAGGGGCGTGGTAAGGAAATCAAGGTAGAAGTTATTGAGCGTTGGGGTAAGGCCGAAAAGGAACTTACTGCTCAGGAAGCCTCCGCATGGATTGACGAACTGAACAACGTCGTACCAGAGGGGCATGAAGCGTTTTAATGGTCAAAGTAGTAGTGGACCACAAGCACGAATGGTATATCAACCTATCCAAAGTAGGCCCTGATATGGTGTTCTGCATCTGTGGTGATAAGTTCACACCTGATAACCAACAGTTCCGTTATCTGGGACAAATACCAAGGAAGTTTCAATGACAACGATTATAGGAATTACAGACGGGCGCACGATGGTGCTGGCTGGCGACAAGGTTGCCAGTGACGGGGCTACCAACGTTGTATCCCTAACGCCCAAGGTGTACCGACTAGGCGACAGCGTAGTGATTGGCTTTGCTGGCTCTTGGCGTGGTGGGGAGATTGCTGTAGAGGCTGTAAATAGCCTTGAGGTGGATGGCCCTGACTGCAACATCACTGACATGACAACCGCTATCGCTGAAGCATGGCGAGAGGCAGACTTCAAGAACGATGACACTTCGTTTCTGATTGGCTATAGCGGTCAGTGGTTTGAGATTCAGTCGGACTTGGGCCATGTGGAAATCTGGGGGGACTACCACGCCATCGGCAGTGGGTCACAGTTTGCCCTTGGTTCCCTCTACACTTCGAACGATGGTCTAACGGCACGTCAGCGTATTGCCCTAGCGTTTGAGGCATCACACAAATGGACGGGCACAAGCGCAAGTTACAATGTCGTGGAGGTGACAGAATGATTGATAGAGTAAAGGACATCGCAGAGCGAGGGATTGACCGTATGACTACAGATGACTTCATGTGGCTCATTGACGAAATCTACGATTTGCGAGATGAGATAATGAATCTAGAAAGAGAGAAATAATGGCTTACTATGTTTGGCTGAATGACGAACACCAAGAGATAATCAATGGTCGTCAGTGGCCTATGGAAATCGGGGAGTGGACTGAGACAGTCGTTAGCCCCATCGTCCACAAGAAGGGCTGGCAAGTAGTCCCCGGCTCTCACGTCTGCGAGAACATCCCGTGGCGCTTTCTCCCTGCTTCCCTGTATCGGGTAGAAGTAGAGGGCGAGGACAGCCATGACGGTTCGCAGTCATCGTGGGAGCGGGCACGCCTAGTGGAGTGCTACGGTACGTTGTTTGAGGACCAAGCCGTAGAACTATCCTTAGCGTGGTCCTCCGCTATCTTGGCCCACTACCAGCACCCCACCTACTATCGTGGCCCTGAAGATGTGGCTAAGTTGGATGACCTAGCCCGTGTAGTGGACGAGGCCCATCGTTGGCACACAAAAGAGACTGACAAAATCCCTACAGACAGGGCTATCCGTACCGGACACCTGCCTATGATTTATATGACCAAGGCTCTCAAGGCAGCCTCATCACCAGACCCGTTGCTTAAGTGGGTTTATGCGCTTTACATTCCATCAGAAGTAAGGAGCAATCCGCTAAAGTTGGAACTAGCCAGAGTGCTAAGTGAAAGGTTGCGTAAGTGAGACAGGTCAAATGGAAGTGCCCACGTTGTAAGCAAATTGTGACAGCGATAGCCACAGAAGTAGTACATCGTTGTCCGTCAGACAAACAGAAACTAACTTCATTTCAAAAGGAGCCTGATGTTCAGCCTTAACGCAGATGCCCTAATTGTTATCATCAATGCCCTACTCTGGGCGGCCCACGACACACGGCTACCAGAGACAGAGCGACTTATCTACAAGGACCTAGCCGACAAGTTGGCTCCCCTTGTGCCCGTACCGGAACCAGAAGCACCCAAATTGGAGATTGTAGGTGACTAATGAAACTCATAACAGCAATAATCACCAGCCTTGTGCTGTTTGTGATGCCCTCGCACACCCAGAGCCGACCTACTACCGGTCCTACGCCCCCAGCGTTGGCGATTACTTCAACTACATCAACAACTCTAGTGGATTCACTAACCGTATCGAAATGGGAGAAGGTGGCATGGTGCGAAACCCACGGCGATTGGAAGATGAGCGGTTTGACCTTCGCAGGTGGGCTAGGGATATCCAGAGTAGTCTGGGAAGAATATGGCGGGCTACAATTTGCGCCGCATCCAGGTTTGGCAAGTAAGGAAGAGCAAGTGTATATCGCTACCCGTATTAACAGCAGTGGATATGTGCCTGACCAAAACGGCTGTGAAGGAGGCTGGTAATGAAGATTATTAACCTGACCAGAGAACAATGGATTCGCTACGGGGTGGACCAAGGCTATGCCTCGTTACCATTCTGTGAAACCCATGATGGAGGCCCTATCGCTGACTCCGAAGGCGAAGCCTTTGAGCAGGGTGGCGACCCGTGCCTAGTCTATATGCGTGTAGGCAACGAGGCTGAGTGGGAGTCAGACGGTCTTGGCTACTTGGAGTTAAATGATTGACAATCTCTACAAATGCTAGTACAATACTAGTATATGCGTAGAGACTTGGCAGCGTGCTTGGGGCTAGACCCCAACTTGTTCGTGCGGTACGACCCCGACACCTTCCAAGAGATTGACCCCGACCCCGACATTCAGGCTGTCTGTCAGACCTGCGCCATTATGGACGACTGTAGGGAGTTTGCCATCGCCAACTTCGAAGAGGGCTGGTGGGGTGGAACTTCATTCCGCAATCGTGATAGGATAAGGCGTAAACGGCGTGAAGCGAACTCCACTCAAACGAACTAAGGGACTCAATCCCGTTAGCAAGAAGCGTAGGCGGGAGGCTCCTGTCCGTCGTGAACTTGTGAAAGCACAGTTAGACCTAATCCCGTTCTGTGAAGCATCTCTCCTAGGTGTCGGCTGTGACTTCACGGCGGTAGATGTTCACGAGATTATTCCCAGGGGGCGCAAACCAGGGGCACACCTCATTCCCGATTTGTACACATCGCTCTGTCGCAACTGCCATTCTTGGCTCACGGCTCACCCCGATTGGGCAACCCGTCACGGATTTATGCTCACGGCAACAGCCTCAGAACTAGACATAATGCTGGCGAAAGGGATACGGGATAAGTACGACTGTCCACTACCGGCTACCCTCCGGCACACCTGCGAGAAAGACCACAATGACAACTAAGAACAAAGCCAAAGGCTCACAGTACGAGCGAGACATCGTAAAGGCTCTCAACGAGGCTGGCTTCCCAAAGGCAGAGCGTATGTACGGGGCTGGCAGACAAGACGATAGAGGCGATATCAGGGGGCTAGAGGGGTGGACGATAGAGGCTAAGAACCACGCCAAGATAGACCTACCCACCTTCCTGTCCGAACTCAAGGTTGAGATGGTCAATGCCAAGACCCGTTTCGGGGCGTGCCTAGTCAAAAAGCGTGGCAAGGGCGTGTCCGAAAGTTATGTTGTAATCCCATATGATGTATTGCTCCTACTACTAAAGGAAACTAATGCTTAGTCCCGTACAAATCCATAACGAAATAGAGCGTTGCCTATCAGACCTAGAAAGTCTTGTAGAGGAAATCCGTTCCGCTTCCATAGAACAGGCTAGGGCAGATAACGCTTACAAGTCTGCGTTCAGCCAATCCCGATTAAAAGCACGGGCTACGGCTCTTTCTAAGGTCACGATAGACCAGGTGGAGGACTTAGCCAACGCTCAAACCTCAGAACTGCGTCTTACCAGCACTATCGCCACCAACAACCTAACTACCCTGCGAGATGTTTTGAGAGCCACACAAGCCCGATTAGACGGCTTACGAACCCTTGCCACATCTCACAGAGTAGCCGGTGGTTAGTCAGAGGTGAGTGCCCAGCCCCTTACTTCCCAATCGGCAGCCTCAACCGTGAATCCGGTTTCGCTCTCAATCGTTCGTAAGGCGATATCCCTAATCTCTACCTCATCTTCAGAGGCAGTCCACACCGTAGTGCTGATGGTCACATAGGGGTACACAAAGGTGACTCGGTATTCATTCTCCATTAGAACAAATCCTCACACTCATCGCATAGCAACTCCGGCTCATCTTCGATACCGATAACGGGCTGATATCCCGTAGGGTAAGCCTTGCCGTAGCAAGGCGCACAGAGCGTATCAGGCTCCCGTCCACACCCAAAGGTGCAGGTGCCAGTCTCACGGCACGGCTCACAGGCGAACCTAAAGAATCCCGTGACTGATAGGTAGGTAGTCATTCGTCCACCACATCACAGTCTGCACATATATAGGCATTAGGCTCTTCAGGCGCTCTAAAGGCGGGGACACGGTTTACATACAGTCCCGTACCCCACTCCACGCTCCGTAGGCAGATAAAACAGACTTCTACAAACTCATCGGTGAACGTCATACCCATTCCCAGTCGTAGGTCATTGTTGCTGATGTGTCGTAAGTCCCGTTGCCGATAAAGCGGTCTTGCAAAAACTCCAACACCATTTCCTCTGACGGGAAATTAGTATCGTAGGAATCCCGTATCTCTTGCATCAGGTCGTTAGTCACCTCATACTCCACCGTCAAGTACGCTTTGCCCAGATACTTCATTGTGTTCAACTCCATTAGTTGCTCCCTTCAATCTCTACTTTTCCAGCACTACGCACCAGCCCGTCAAGTGCCATTATCGCACTCTCCAAAAAGTCGTACTCCGCTACTTCCCATTGTGCAGTAGCCTCGTTCCATACTTCACCATTATCAAAGTAAATTTCGTTGCTCTCCATCTCAACGTGGAATTCCTTGCTTTCGCTATCCCACACCACTACCAAGTGAATCTGCTTACTCATTATTTCTCTCCTTGTGTTAAGTATTCATTTACTACATCTGTAATCACATCACCGATACGGCTCTGCAAGTGTTCGCTTTCGCCTACTGCTCCATCGGCTAGGGCGATAGCCTCATTCCATTCTTCCTCATTCAAGATAGTAGGGTCAAGTGAATTCTCAACCCAATCCCTATCCCACCATAGGATTACAAGTTCATCATCAGGCTTGTAGTTTGTCTCCATCATTTTGATTGCGTCTGATACTTTCATTACTTTCTCCTTTTCTTATCCAAGATAGACATTATCTTAGTTGTTGCCAGCATAGCCAGCGTTGCCGGTACTGCACTTACCAACATCTCTTTCAGGTGTAGCACCGTTGCATAACTATAACAGTCCTCACACCACATCACATTATCCATTCGTAGGGTCAGGTGGCGGTAGGTCA